>MDTG01034668.1_pt1 | contig 11808 bp, 10 predicted proteins | sample 811421 | NCBI WGS metagenome assembly MDTG01 (sample SAMN05326645, study PRJNA326480) | marine metagenome | isolation source: seawater | place: Pacific Ocean: South East | collected 2011 | reverse complement strand
TATTAAGGTTAGATAAGCCTGGCATAACAACGATTGCATATGTAAAAATGAACCCACCGACTAAACTACATAAAATGATAGATAAGATTAAAGAGATATCCAACACGTCCATTTTATTTTATCCTTGAAATTCCAATATAAATACTTTAAGTAATCATTATAAGATATTGAAAAAAAGATTTATTCCCATTCAATCGTACCCGGAGGTTTGGAAGTGATGTCATAGGTCACTCGGTTGATGCCTTGCACTTCGTTGATAATCCGCGTGGCGGTTTCGCCGAGGAATTCATGCGAAAACGGATAATAGTCTGCGGTCATCCCGTCGACAGATGTGACCGCCCGCAGCGCGCAGGCAAAGTCATAGGTTCGGCTGTCGCCCATAACGCCGACGGTTCGAACGGGCAGGATGGCGACGAAGGCTTGCCAGATCTCGTCATAGAGCCCGTGCTTGCGAATTTGATCGATGTAAATCGCATCGGCTCTGCGCAAAATGTCGAGTTTCTCGCGGGTAATTTCTCCCGGGCAGCGGATCGCAAGGCCGGGGCCTGGAAAGGGGTGGCGACCGATGAAAGACGCGGGCAGGCCCAACTCGCGCCCCAAGGCCCGCACTTCATCTTTGAACAGCTCACGAAGAGGTTCAACCAAGCTCAAGCCCATTTTTTCAGGCAATCCGCCGACATTGTGATGTGACTTGATGGTCACCGACGGCCCGCCCGAGAAGCTAACGCTTTCAATGACATCAGGGTATAGGGTGCCCTGAGCCAGGAATTTGGCGCCTCCAACATCTGAGGCATGTTTCTGGAACACGTCGATAAACAGCTTTCCGATGATCTTGCGCTTGGTTTCCGGATCGGATTGACCATCAAGCGCGCCGAGAAAGAGCTCTCTTTCGTCCGCATGGATGAATGGCATATTATAGTGATCGCGGAACATACCGATGACCTCGTTAGCCTCACCTTCGCGCAGCAAGCCATGGTCGACAAAAACACATGTCAGCTGGTCGCCAATAGCCTCGTGGATCAAAACTGCCGCAACTGAGCTGTCAACGCCGCCGGAAAGGCCGCAAATCACTTTTTGATCCCCAACTTGATTGCGGATCGCCTGTAATGCTTGCTCGCGATAAGCGCCCATGGTCCAATCCCCAACAAAACCGGCTCGGCGAATGAAATTCTCATAGAGTTGCGCCCCTTTGGGGGTGTGATGTACTTCTGGATGAAATTGAACGGCATAAAATTCGCGGGCCGGGTCTGCTGTGACAGCGAATGGCGCATTGGGTGAGGTTCCGTAAACCTCGAACCCCGGCGCAATGGCGCTGACATGATCGCCATGGCTCATCCAGACCTGCTCATCGCCGTCTTTAAACCAGCCGTTCAGCAGGCCCAATGGGGCCTTTGGGCTCACATAGGCGCGACCAAATTCGGCTGTACCATGACCGCGTTCCACTTTGCCGCCCAGGCAGTGCATCATCACCTGTTGGCCATAACAAATTCCTAAAATCGGAATGCCCATCTCAAATACAGCTATTGGAGGGCGCGGAGAGCCATCGTCAATCACCGAGGCAGGCCCGCCCGACAAGATCACAGCCTTCGGCGCAAACTGCGTCAAAAACTCTTCTGTTACATTCTGAAACGGATGAATTTCGCAATAGACATTAAGCTCGCGCAAACGCCGTGCGATGAGTTGCGTAACCTGACTGCCAAAGTCGATGATAAGTAGTTTTTGATGCACATGTTCCATAGCCTCCGATATTCTGACCGTTAAAAAGGTTCAACCCAAGGAAAGAGAAGATTTTACGCCTTATGTCGTTTTCCCGTCCGAAGTGGCGGAAATTAACGTCGTGTGGCCGAAGAAATGCCTAGAAGCGTCATAACAATTAAATTTGAGGTTTCAAAATGTCCGAGACACGAGCGCGTAGATCCCGCAGCGGCGGCGGTGCCGCCCGCCGAGCCGAACGCACAGCGGTGAGCGTTGAAACAGAGCGCTATATTGAGCGTAATATTCCTCTGTACGAATTCTTGGACGAGGCGACACTCGAAATAATCGAGTATAATGCGGAAACTGTACTCGAGGAAATCGGCGTGAACTTCGTAGACAGCCCGGTTGCCCTGGAACGTTGGCGCTCGGTTGGGGCAATTATTGAGGGCGAGCGTGTAAGGATCCCACGCGGCCTTGCTCGCGAGCTTTGCAAAACGGCGCCATCGAAGTTTGTGCAACACGCGCGGAACCCTGAGCGGAGTGTCGAAATTGGTGGCAAATCCCTTGTAACTGCGCCGGTCTATGGTCCGCCTTTCGTGCGCGACCGGGATGGAGGTCGCCGTTATGCGACTTTGGCTGATTTTCAAAAATTTGTGAAATTGGGCTATATGTCGAAATATCTACACCATTCGGGCGGGACCGTCTGCGAGCCAACAGATGTGCCGGTCAACAAGCGACATTTGGACATGCTTTTGGCGCATATGGTCTATAGCGACAAGCCGTTCATGGGATCTGTGACCGAACCCAGTCGCGCGCAGGATTCGGTCGATATGTGCGAAATCTTGTTTGGCAAAGATTTCGTCCAAAACAACACCGTGATGACCTCTCTGATCAATATCAACAGCCCGCTCACGTTCGACAGCATCATGATGGGGGCCTTAGAGGTTTTTGCTTCCAACAATCAAGCCAGCATCATTTCGCCCTTCATCGTGGGGGGCGCGATGGCGCCTGTGTCGGTTGTCGGGACATTGACCCAGGTTTTGGCGGAAGTTTTGGCCGGCATTGCTTATAGTCAAATCATCAAGCCCGGTGCGCCTGTCATTTTTGGCACATTCGTAACCTCCATTGATATGAACTCTGGCGCGCCGACTTTCGGCACGCCAGAAGCCAGCCAAATTCTCTACGGTGCCGGGCAGTTGGCCCGCCGGATGAACTTGCCGTTTCGCTCAGGCGGCGGGCTTTGCGGCTCGAAACTGCCCGACGCGCAGGCCGCTTACGAGACGGCCAATACGCTCAATGCAGCGCTCTTGGGTGGGGTGAACTTCATGCTGCACTCCTGCGGCTGGCTGGAGGGCGGGCTGGTGGCGTCCTTTGAGAAATTCATCATGGATGCCGACCACCTAGGCACTTTGCAGAAAATGGGCCTTGGGGTCTCAGCCGATGAAAACGGCCAAGCGATGGATGCCATCCGAGAGGTCGGACCCAGCGGCCATTATCTTGGCTGCGACCATACGCAAAGGAACTTCAAATCTGCGTTTTGGCGGTCAAATCTATTTGACTATAAGCCCTTCGAGACCTGGTACGAAGAGGGCGCGCGTGACACCTATAGCTTGGCCGCAGACCGCGTGGCCCATCAATTGGCAAGTTATCAGCAACCGCCGCTCGATCCTGAGATTTTGGCGGCGCTTGAGAAATATGTAGCGGACAAAAAAGCTGTGATGCCCGACGCTTTTGTCTAGGGCATTGGCCTTTGGTCCTTGAGTTTTTGAGACTGGTATATTCTGCTATCATGGCAATTAGATATCGGATGTGGCGCGCTGGGGAATACTCAGCGCGCTTTTCTTTGCGCAATCGGTTATGGGTCTCCTCCATATCCAGTAAGCAGTCGAGTTGGCCAATTTCGCTTCGATGGAGCGATTTCCCTGTGAGCGCTGGCAGATGACGGCTGGGGTCATAGCCGGCCAGCCCATTGCGCGCAGCTTCCAACATGAGCTTGGGACGCTTGAGAGTGTTCAATCTAAGTTCAATGTGCTGCATCACGCACCTACATTTTGAGAATCGACTCACAGGCTGGCATTGGTGCCGAGGGTGTTGCGTCTCGCGGCATTTGGCGTTCGGTCAATTCGTAGATCTGCTAGTTTTACCTCTCATTCTTAGGGGCTTAGAGAGAATTAACCGACGCGTAATAATTGTTACCATAATACTAATGCAACCTGTGAATAGATTGGTGTCTTGAGTGCGTATCTCACAATTTGACTTTTCCAACAGTCGAGGCGGCTTGCCACATTCGAAAATGCCTGTCTGGATGCCTCATGCGGTCAAGCTGTATCTGGCCCATACAGAGCATGGACATTCTATTCACAGTTTGGCTCGGTATTCTGGTGTTCACCCGTCAACAGTGTCGCGCTCTGTCCGCAAGATTGAGACATTGCGTGGTGATCCTCTTATCGATCGCGCGGTCCAAGAATTGGGCAAATACTGCTTGGAATCAGCGCCCCGGCGCTGGGAGGATAAACCAATGAGCTTTCACAACCCTGACCCCAATCCGCTGTGCTACCCCGCTTCGCTGGACGCGCCGAGCATCACCGCCTTGCGATATTTGGCCCGAAAAATACCGTCTTGGCATTGGCGCAGGGACTTGAACTGGCGGTCATAGTCCACGAGGCAGTCGCGGGACAGGTCGAGAAATTGAGCACGTTGGACCGGGCGCAGGTCATGGCTATGACCATGCAAGATTGGCTCAAATGTGACGATCCACAAGCAAGGATCATGGGCTTTCACCTCACAGAGGCCGGTCCAAAACTTCTCGCAAGACTAGAAGATACTGACTCAAACAAGATTGAAAGCGGCGTGGGCCGCCCGTCTGATCCCGTCAGCCGCGGGCGATTGCGCTACGGCCAAGTGATCAGCCCGGTGCACGCTTTGGCACGTCGTCGCAAAAAAGATGGAGAGCCATATATTTCGCGCAGGCTTGTAAAACAGGCAGAGCGGCTGCGCGAGGATTATGAATTTGCGCTGCTTGAAAGCAATGCGCCCGTTGATTGACTGGGTGCCATTCACTCAGGCTTACAGCGGCAGCCGCAGGCGCCCGCGACCTCAGCCCTGTATCGTGCACGCGCGGCTTTGGTGGATCTGGGCCCAGGTCTTGGCGATGTGGCGCTGCGGTGTTGTTGCCGGCTCGAGGGGCTTGAGGCGGTGGAGCAGACTATGGGCTGCTCAGCGCGCTCTGGTAAAATCGTATTGCGCATCGCTTTGCAAAGGCTGGCGCGCCATTACGAAGACACACAAGCCTTGGAGGCTTTGGTCGGGTAACGCATCAGCGCATATCGGATATTCCCAACTCGGGGGTGGCTGTTTACGCCGGTTGTGTTAGTTTGTGACAACCAAGGACCTCTTATATGCGCGATTTAAAAATTCCTGAGCAACGCCATCCTGAAAAAGCCAAACGGCCGGACAATCCGCAGCCGAAAAAACCGGCTTGGATTCGCGTTAAAGCCCCTGTTGGACAAGGCTATCAAGAGACACACAAAATTATGCGTGCGCATAAGCTTGTGACCGTCTGTGAGGAGGCCGGCTGCCCCAATGTGGGGGAATGCTGGAACCAAGGCCATGCGACGATGATGATCATGGGGGAAGTGTGCACAAGGGCGTGTACTTTTTGCAATATTGCCACCGGAAAACCGCCAGAAGATTTAGATGTGTTCGAACCGGGCCGGGTGGCAGATGCCGTTAAAAAGTTGGGGCTAAACCATGTTGTTGTGACCTCAGTGGATCGGGATGATATCGAAGATGGCGGCGCTGCGCATTTTGCCCAAACCATTCGCGCAATTCGCAGGCAATCGCCCAGCACAACCATTGAGATTTTGACGCCTGATTTTATCCGTTGCGCCCCTGACGCCCTGGAGGAGGTGGTTGCCGCGAAACCCGATGTGTTTAACCACAATCTGGAAACCGTTCCGGGTCTTTATCCCGAAGTGCGGCCCGGCGCGCGGTATTTTCATTCGCTGAGTTTGCTGCAACGGGTCAAAGAGCTTGATCCCACGATGTTTACAAAATCAGGCATTATGGTCGGTTTGGGCGAGGATCGTCAAGCGGTGCATCAGGTGATGGATGATATGCGCGCGGCCAATGTGGATTTTATCACCATCGGCCAATATCTCCAACCAACGCTCAAACACCACCGGGTTGACCGATTTGTCACACCGGAGGAATTCGCCAGCTATGAAAAAGCGGCCACGGGCAAGGGATTCTTGATGGTCTCAGCCACACCGTTGACCCGCAGTTCTTATCACGCGGGTGATGATTTTGCGAAAATGCAAAAGGCTCGGCAAGCGGCGCAGGGATAGACCCGCTCGGATATGTTAAAACGCGATACCTCCGCGATGGGAATTTACAGTCAGCCAATCTAGCCAGCCGATCAATCGCTCGATGCCAAATAGAATTAAAGCGACCGTCACGACGGTGATCCACAATAAAATAGTTTTCTTCGATAACGGTCGGTGTGCGATCAGCGCCATTTTCAAAAAAATCTTGGGTTCATGTAAAGCGGACTTTTCCAATAAAAGGGAGGTTGCGGTTGCGTTGGGCAAAATCAATACCATAGCCTACCACAAACTCATCAGGAATTTCAAAGCCTAAGAAGTCTGTCTTGATGTTAACTTCTCGTCGTGAGGGCTTGTCGAGTAAGGCGATGGTGCGCATGCGTTTGGGTTGACGGCGTAAAATATGCTCGGTGACATTCTTCATCGTGTAACCGGTGTCGACGATGTCCTCGACGATCAGGACATCACGATTTTCGATGGTGCCACGCAGATCCTTCAAAATGCGCACTTCGCGCGAGCTTTCCATGGCGTCGCCATAGCTGCTGACCTCTAGAAAATCGACCTCAATCGGCAGGTTAATCTCACGCACCAAATCTGCGATGAAAACAAACGAGCCCCGCAAAAGCCCGACCACCACAAGTTTATCGGTATGTGCGAATTCTCGTTCAATTTCTTCGGCCAATTGCTCTATTCTGGCCGCGATAGACTTGGCAGAAATCATATTGTCGATGACATAAGGTTTTTGCGACATAGTACCCTCTTGAACTTTCCCTGGGTTTCTAGGACATCTTGCGCTGAGAGTCAGCGAGAAACACAATGCCAACGCATAATGAAACAAAAATTTTGCCATATTCGGCACAGCGCATGTATGATTTGGTTGCAGATGTGGCCGCATACCCGGAGTTTTTGCCTTGGTGCGCCGCGGCGCGGGTGAAATCTGTGACCGAAGAGGGATCGCGGCAGATCATGGCCGCGGATTTGGTAATTTCGTTTAAAGTGTTTCGCGAGCGTTTCGGCAGTCAGGTAATCTTGCATCCCGATAAAAGATTTATCGACACCCAATATCTTGACGGGCCATTCAAATATATGAAATCAACCTGGAAGTTTGAAGACGCGCCCGACGGCTGTGCTGTGACATTCTTTGTAGATTTTGAGTTCAAAAACGCCATATTACAGGGTGTTATTGGTTTGGTCTTTAACGAGGCCATGCTGCGGATCGTGCGGGCGTTTGAGGCCCGAGCGGATGCGCTTTACGGCCAAACGACGCCTTAAAAAAGGCCCCCCTCATGGGCGCCTTTTCAACAGGTTACCTTTGTTTTTAGGACGTGTGATCATAAGCGCGCTCGCCGTGGGCCGACAGATCCAGCCCGGTGTATTCGTCCTCTTCGCTGACGCGCAGCGGAGTGACGAGCGACACCAACTTAATCAAGACAACGGTCACAACAATCGTAAAGATACCAACAATCACAAGGCTGCCTATTTGCGCGGCCCATGTGCCGGCTCCAAAGACTGCGATCATAATGGTTCCAAAAATTCCACCAATGCCGTGCACGGCGAAAACATCCAATGTGTCGTCAATTTTCAGGCTGTTGCGCACCAGATTTACCGCTTCTTGGCACAGAACGCCTGCGACAGAACCGATGACGAGCGCTTCAACCGGACTAACAAATCCAGATGCCGGTGTGATCGAGGCCAGCCCTGCAATCGTGCCAGTGACCATGCCGACGAGCGAGGCTTTGCCATATTTAATCCGCTCCCATAGAGCCCATGTGAGCGAGGCTGCTGCCGCAGAAATATGCGTCACTGTCAATGCCATCGCAGCGCCGCCATCTGCCGCCAGTTGTGATCCGCCATTGAAACCGAACCATCCAACCCACAGCATCGCAGCTCCGAGCATCACAAAGCCCGGATTGTGCGGCGGGGTGGTGGTATTACGTCTTGCGCCAAGCATCACTGCAATGACCAATGCCGCCAGCCCTGCTGTTTCATGCACCACGACACCGCCGGCAAAGTCTTTTAATCCGGTGGCTCCGAACAGACCGCCATCGGCCAAGAACCCTCCGCCCCAGACCCAATGGACAACAGGGGCGTAGCATAAGAGCATCCAAAGGCCGGAAAATGTCATCACAAAACCAAAGCCAATCCGTTCCACATAGGCGCCGACGATCAAGGCAGGTGTGATGATGGCGAAGGTCATTTGAAAGGCAAAGAAAAGCACTTCCGGCAAGGTCGTGCCATCGCGCAGTGTGGTGGTATCAACACCGCTTAGAAACACATGGCCCAGACCGCCCCAATAGCCAGTCGTGCTTGTGCCAAAGGCGATGGAATAGCCAAAGGCAAGCCACAGGACACTCATTAGACATGCAATGCCGAAACATTGCATAAACACGCTGAGCACATTGCGCGCGCGCACCAGCCCGCCGTAAAACAGAGCCAGTCCCGGCAGTGTCATGAAAAGCACCAAAGCTGTGGCAACGATAATCCAAGCGGTATCTGCAGCGTTCATAGTCTTCTCCTAAATCACTTTGAGGCCTTCTCAACCAAAAGCGCCGGTGATTAAAAGCGTGATGCCGAGCTGCCCGACGAATTTCCGGGAATTTTCAGGGTTTGCATAAATATTAGGCGAAAATTAAGCGCCCGGTTCAATCAATGGGCTGAATTGAGATGCGCACGGATTAAGTTTAAGGCATAATCTAAAGCTGCTTGGCGAACGGCGGGGCGGCCCAAGGCGCCAAACTCCTGAGTTTCGCTCTGGGTGCCTTGCGCGCAGGCCAGGGCAAAACATACGCGGCCTTCGGGCTTGAATTCAGAGCCCCCTGGCCCAGCGATTCCGCTGACGGAGATGGCAAGATCAGCCTGTGCCTGACGGAGGGCGCCTTCGGCCATTTCACGCGCCACCGGTTCGGAGACGGCTCCGTAATCGGCAAGGGTCTTATGGCTCACCCCAAGCATCTTTTGCTTTGCCCCATTGGAATAGGTGACAAAGCCATTTTCGAAAATGGCTGAACTGCCCACAACATCGGTTAAAGCGGCGCTAATCATCCCGCCGGTGCAGCTTTCCGCACAAGTGATTTTTAGCCCAAAAGCCTTGGCCCTGCGCAAGATTTCTTCGGCGACACGGCTCACTGCAACGCCATAACAAGACCCATTGCCGCCGCGGCCATCAATCCGGCAATCACATCGTCGAGCATCACCCCCAAGGGGCCGATGAGACGATCGGCCCATCCGATCAGACCGGGTTTTGTGATATCAAACACGCGAAAGGCAGTAAAGCCGAACAGATAGTAGAAAACCGCGCTGTCAAAGGGCAGGGGCCAAATCGCCAGTGGCAGCAAAGCAATCCATTGCCCGGCCACCTCGTCAATGACAATTTCCGAAGGATCATGGTCGCTGTTGCCAGCGGTCTCGTGCGCCGTGGCCCAGTAGCCCAGAAAGCAGGCGAGGAAGATTCCAGCGCAAAGCCCAATCAGCCCCGCGCCATAGATCAAACCCACACCGCAAATCAAAGCTGCCAAGCTGCCCCAGCTGCCCGGAGCCGGGCGCAAATGCCCGATGTAAAAAAAGGTAGCGATTGCATGGCTCATGGGCTCACCAATGCCGCAGTGGCCATCGCAGCAATGCCCTCTTCGCGCCCTGTAAACCCAAGGGTTTCTGATGTGGTGGCTTTGATGGATATTTGATCGCGGTCTAGATCCATGATCTGCGCCATCCGCGCCCGCATCCTCTGTGCATGAGGGCCAATTTTGGGAAACTCGCAAATTAAGGTGCAATCGACGTTTTCAATTCGAAAGCCGAGCTCTTTGGCCAGCTGTACCGCATGCTTCAGGAAAATATCTGATGGCGCGCCTTTCCATTGCGGATCGGAGGGAGGGAAATGTTGACCGATATCCCCTTGTGCCAAGGCGCCATAAATGGCGTCAGTGACCGCATGCATTCCAACATCTGCATCGGAATGGCCAAGCAGACCAAATTTATGGGGCAGGGTGATACCGCACAGTTTGATCTGTGTCCCCGGTCCAAATCTATGGACGTCAAACCCGTTGCCCAAGCGTAGTTTCATGCGGCCTCGCAAAATTCGTTCCGCCCGACCGAAGTCATCGGGCAATGTTACTTTCAGATTATCGGCATCTCCAGGGACAATGGCAACCGAATGTTCCATTGCGCGAATAATTTGCACATCATCCGTCGCCTGAGCTGTTGCGGCTGCATGGGCCGCACAAATGAGTGGATAGGAAAAACATTGGGGCGTTTGCGCCCGCCACAGACCGCTGCGATCGACGATCGTCTCCACTGTGTCGCCACATCGCCAAAGCGTGTCTTGCACCGCCACAGCTGGCGCGGCCGCGCCATGGGTTCGCATGGCTTCGATACAGCTGGAGATCAAAGATTGGGTCAGGCATGGGCGGGCTGCGTCATGGATCAATACATAATCCGGTGCCTGATCTTTGAGCGCCTCAAGAGCGCACCGCACAGAATCATCGCGGTTCGCGCCGCCCTCTACGCAGCGCGCCGCCACTGGCAATTGCGAGATTAGGTCTTGATCTTGGGGGTGATGCACCACCACAACCGCGTCAATGTCATCATGCGACATGAAGGCTTCAACAGACCAAGCCAAAAGTGGCTTGCCCAGAAGAAGCTGCCATTGCTTCGGCTGGGTGCCGCCAGCCCGCGTGCCGCGACCGGCCGCCAGCACAATCGCGATGATTTTGGATGCGTCTGTCATAGGCTGTGCTTATATCTTTTGATATTCTGCATGCAATCCTTGGTTTTGGCTGGAGTTTTGCTCATTTTTTGTGCAAATGTATAAAAATGCGGATGTAACGCAATGAAGGGCTTGTGGCCCGCGGGTCAGATCGTGTGGGTTAAGATCACTTGTGGAGTAAAAACCGTGACCTTCGTTTTGGGAAATCAAATCATCTTTCCGCCGGTGCTATTGGCCCCTTTAGCCGGGATCACCGATGTGCCGTTTCGCAATTTGGTTCAATCTTTTGGGGCCGGGCTTGTCGTGTCTGAAATGGTGGCAAGCCATGAGATGGTGCAAAAAAAGCCCGGTGTGCGCGAGCGGGCGGAGCTGGGTTTTGGCATTGACAGCACCTCGGTGCAAATCGCCGGGTGTGACGCTTATTGGATGGCGGAAGCGGCCCGGATGATTGAGGCCAATGGCGCAAAAATCATCGACATCAACATGGGTTGCCCTGCAAAAAAAGTCACCAGCGGCCAATCGGGCTCGGCGCTCATGCGCACGCCAGATTTTGCATTGCAGTTGGTCGAGGCGGTCGTGCAGGCCACATCGCTGGATGTCACTTTGAAGATGCGCCTGGGTTGGGATGACACTAGTCTCAACGCCCCTTTGATTGCCAAACGGGCTGAGGCTGTGGGTGTGAGAATGGTTACGGTACATGGGCGCACGCGCTGCCAATTTTACAAAGGCGCAGCTGACTGGCAGGCGATTGGACGGGTGAAACGCGCTGTTTCCATTCCCGTGATCGCCAATGGCGATATTGCGGATGTGACCTCGGCGCGCCAAGCGTTGCAACAATCGGGGGCTGATGGGGTCATGGTGGGACGCGGAGCCCAGGGCGTGCCTTGGCGATTGGCGGAAATTTCCTCTGCGCTTTACGGCACTCCGGCCCCTAAGATACCCAAGGGCGCTGCGCTCGCCTACTTAATTTTGCAGCATCACCAGGACATTGTCGATTTCTACGGAGGCACCCTCGGGCTCAAAAATGCGCGCAAGCATTTGGGTTGGTATTTAGATGGTTTGCAGGTGGCCCCTGAGCTGCGCCAATCG
>MDTG01063805.1_pt1 | contig 11809 bp, 11 predicted proteins | sample 811421 | NCBI WGS metagenome assembly MDTG01 (sample SAMN05326645, study PRJNA326480) | marine metagenome | isolation source: seawater | place: Pacific Ocean: South East | collected 2011 | reverse complement strand
GCCATTCCCATCAGCTCCGCCTCAAGAGCCGCCACCTCCGCCGCCTCCGCCGCCGCCTCCGCCGCCGCCGCCTCCGACCGAGGCTTCGACCGGTCCGGAAGTGGTCTGTTCGGACCTCGGCCAGAGCTTCGTGGTGTACTTCGAGTGGGATCGTGCTGATCTGACGAGCCAGGCTTCTGCCGTGATCGATCAGGCTGTTGCGAACATCCAGTCCGAAGCCAGCTGCGCAACCAGCTCGGTGAGCATCGCCGGTCACACCGATACGTCGGGTGCCAGCGCCTACAACCAGCGTCTGTCTCAGCGTCGTGCTGACGTCGTTGGCCAGGCTCTGATCGCTCGCGGCATCGACGCTTCGCTCATCACTGAGGAAGCCAAAGGTGAAACCGACCTGGCCAAAGCAACTCGCGACGGTGTTCGCGAGCCGCTGAACCGCCGTTCGGAAGTTGTGATCACCGTTCAGTAAGGCGACACACACCTAATTGAGTTCGGCCCGGCCTTAGCGCCGGGCCGTTTTCGTTTTGGCCACCAGCCCGGGTCTTGCCGGATTTCGTTTCCTGTGAAACCAAGAGCCATGATTGATCTGAGCACTCTGAGCAAAGAAGACGAGGCGGCTCGCGAGCGCCTTGCAGCGCGCGCGTCTGACATGATTTCGCAGACGAAGAACTGGGCGGCCATCAATACCGGGAGCTGGAATGTCGAAGGCTTGCGGAAGCTTGCCCCGATCCTGGCTGACGCCTTTTCTGAACTGGACGCGGAGGTCCGCCTTGATCCCGGCGATCCGTTTGAATCCGTCAATGACTCGGGCGAGACGGAGACGACTGAAACCTCCTCCATCATCCGCGTGTCATCGCGGCCTGACGCGCCGGTCCAGGTCATCATGTCCGGTCACTATGATACCGTTTTTGCGCCCGGAACGTTCGAGTCGATTCGCGATCTTGGAGACGGTCGCCTGAACGGTCCTGGGCTGGCGGACATGAAAGGTGGCCTCTGTATCATGCGGGAAGCGCTGCTGGCATTCGAGGCCGGTCCGCTGAAAGACCGTCTCGGATATCAGATCGTCATCACCCCGGATGAAGAGATCGGCAATTTCTCAAGTGCCCGCGCCCTGACGGAAGCCGCCCGGTCCGGGGCGCACATAGGCATGACCTATGAGCCCTGCATGGACACCGGCGCCATGTCTGGCGGCCGGAAAGGTTCTGCGGTTTTCGATATTGTCCTGCACGGACGCGCGGCGCATGCCGGGCGCGCCAAGGAGGAGGGCCGTAGCGCGTTGGAAGCTGCCGCCGAACTCGTGGTCGGACTGGAGCAGCTGAATGGCCGCCGTGACGGGGTGACCCTGAACGTTGGATCGATTGATGGTGGGGGCCCGGTTAACATCGTTCCGGATCTCGCCATCGTCCGCTTCGGTGCCCGGGCCCCGGATGCCGATGCCGCGCAATGGGCAACTGATGAGGTTAAGCATCTGTTCGAACGGGCAACAGCACGCGACGGCATCCACGGGCATCTTCATGGCGGCTTCTACAGACCGCCCAAGCCAAGGAACTCTGCCCAGCAGGCATTGTTCGACGCGGTGCAGGCAACGGGGAAGGCGATTGGTCTGGACCTTGTATTCCAGGACACTGGCGGCGTGTGTGAAGGCAACAACATTTTTGCGGCAGGCGTTCCCAATGTCGATACGCTGGGCGTCATGGGCGGACGTATTCATTCCAATGAGGAATATGTTCTGACAGACAGCTTTGCAGAGCGTGCCGTCTTGTCCGCTCTCATTCTCAATCGGCTTGCCGATGGGCGTCTCGATGGCGCCGGTATCAAAGCGCTAATGGATAGCTGATCATGGCAGACACCTATGTGATGCGGCCCTCGCGGCTGGATGACCTGCAATCCCTTATTGAGCTGGCAGAACTGTCAGGACCCGGATTTACCAGCCTGCCGGTGGATGTGCCCATTCTCCGCGAGCGGTTGCAGAAATCCGACGACGCATTTCTCGGCCGTCTCCAGCGCATTGAATACGGCAAGTACCTCCTGATGATGGAGAATGCCGAGACCGGCGAAGTGGTGGGGTGTTCTGCCGTGAAGGCCGGCACCGGAATTGACCAACCCTTCTTCAACTACCGGGTCATCACGCTGGCCCAGGCCAGCCAGGCGGCAGGAAACCTGCGGTTCGATATGGATGCCCTGGTGCTGACCAATGAATATGTTGGCTTTACCGAAGTCGGCACGCTGTTCCTGAAGCCGGAACATCGCGGGGGCGGCGCCGGGCGCCTGGCGGCCCAATCCCGCTACTTGCTCATGGCGGCGGAACCGGAACGTTTTGGTACCAAGGTGCTGGCCGAACTTCGTGGCGTCGTGGACAATGAAGGGCGTTCCCCGTTCTGGGAGTGCCTGGGGCGTCATTTTTTCAGAATGGATTTCACCGAGGCGGATCGTTTGTCCGCGACAACGGATAACCAGTTCATTCTGGATCTGATGCCGAAATATCCGATCTATGTGGACCTGTTGCCGCCGGAAGCGCGCGAGGTTATCGGCCGGTGCCATTCCGACGGCGTGGGCGCGTACAAGCTGCTGCAGTGGGAAGGTTTCGAATTCGACCGCACCGTGGATATTTTCGATGGCGGCCCGCTGGTGACTGTTCAGCGCCGCCATATCCGCACCATTCAGGAAAGTCGCCGCGTCAGGTTCGAAGCCGGTGATGTTGATTCCGATCCGGCTGCGAAGCAGGGGCTCGCGTCCAGTGACATGATGCCCGAATTCAGGGTCAGTCTTGCAAAGAGCATTTTGAAAGATTCGCAAACCGCGGTCGTCAGCCCGGACACTCTGGCGCTTCTGAAGCTGAAGCCCGGATCCGAAGGACGAATCTGGCAACGGAGTAAATAGGTATGGATGGCGTCTACATAAACGGACAATGGCGCAGCGGCGCGGGCAACCACTTCCAGAATCATTGCCCTGCAACGGGAGATGTCGTCTGGGACGGGCGCGGCGCGAACGCGGACGAAGTCAACGAAGCTGTCGCATCTGCCCGGCAGGCTTTCCATGACTGGGCCAATCTTCCCCAGAGCGACCGGACAGCCATTCTGGAGCGGTATGCGGACGAAATCGAAAAACGTACTGACGCGATTGCCGAAACCATCAGCTGCGACATGGGCAAGGTGTTTTGGGAGTCCAGATCCGAAGCCGCGACCATGAAGGCAAAAGTGGCTGTTTCCATAGCTGCACAGGTGGAGCGCGCAGGCAGCAAGTTCAGCGAAGCCAATTTTGGTTCATCGCATCTGACACATCGCCCGCACGGGGTGATGGCCGTGTTCGGGCCTTTTAATTTTCCGGGGCATCTGCCGAACGGGCACATTGTTCCTGCGCTCCTTGCGGGCAATACGTGCGTGTTCAAACCATCTGAACTGGCGCCCGGTGTGGCGTTTCACATGGCTGAGGCTTTTGCCGCGGCCGGACTCCCAGAAGGCTGTCTGAACATCGTACATGGCGGGCGGGAGACCGGCGGCGCACTGCTCAATGCAGACATCAACGGGCTGCTGTTCACGGGCTCTGCGGCCACGGGTGTGCACTTTCACAAACACTTTGCAGGTCGGCCGGAAGTTATCCTGGCGCTGGAAATGGGCGGAAACAATCCACTCATCATCTGGGACCCGGCAGATGTGGATGCAGCGGCCGACATCGCGGCCCAGTCTGCCTTCCTGACCAGCGGACAGCGGTGTTCCTGCGCCCGCCGGGTCGTCCTGCCAAAGGGCGCCTGGGGCGACCAGGTTGCCGATGCAATCGTCGCACGCGCTGAAGGGTTGGCCATCGGCGCCTGGGATGAGGAAGGCATGTTCATGGGGCCGCTCGTATCTGAGAAAGCGGCCGTGAATGCGGTGGAGTTCCAGGAAATGCTGGTCGCGCGCGGCGGACGCGCGCTGAAGGCGCTGGAACATCTGGAGCGGGGCGGTGGCTTCGTGTCTGCCGGCGTTGTGGATGTCACAGACGCAAGCGATATTCCGGATGAGGAATTGTTCGGCCCGGTCATGCAGATCGTGCGGGTTGAGAATTTTGATGAGGCTCTCGCCCGCGCAAATGCGACGCGATACGGCTTGTCCGGCGGGCTGGTGAGTGATGATGATGCGCTCTGGGTGCGTGCGCATCGCGAAATGCGTGCCGGCATCCTCAACCGGAACCGTCCAACGGCGGGTGCCAGTGGCGCAATGCCGTTTGGCGGCCCGGGCCTGTCAGGAAACTTCCGTCCGGGCGCATACTATGCGGCCGATTATTGTGCCTGGCCTCAGGCGAGCCAGGTATCAGACAAGGCCGCGCGCATGAGCGCCCAGGGTTTCCCGAAGTGACTGCGCGGGAGGTCAATTTTGATGGGCTGATCGGCCCAAGCCACAATTATGGCGGTTTGTCGGACGGCAATCTCGCGAGCTCACGAAACGCCGGTGATGTTTCCAATCCGAGGGAAGCGGCGCTTCAGGGGCTGGAGAAGATGCGCGCCCTCATCAGGGCAGGGCTGACGCAGGGTATTCTCCCGCCATTGCCACGTCCGAATTTTGACTTGCTTGCATCGGCAGGGTTTGGAGGGAGTGATCAGCAGATCCTTGAAGCGGCCGCCGCCCGGGCCCCGCGGCTTCTGAAGGTCGCATACTCAGCCAGCAGCATGTGGACGGCCAACGCAGCAACAGTGTCCCCATCCGCTGATACAGCGGATGGCCGGCTGCATCTTACGGCTGCCAATCTATCCACCATGCTGCACCGCTCCATCGAACATCCGGACACGACAGCCTCGCTGCAGGCGATCTTTCGCGATGACCGGCACTTCTCGGTTCACGCCGCACTGCCCATGCATCCGGACTTTGCCGACGAAGGGGCTGCCAACCATGTTCGTCTTTGTGCCGCGCATGGCCAACCTGGCGTGGAGCTGTTCGTCTATGGCCGGGAGGCGGGAGAAAGCACAGCCGGTTTCCCGGCGAGACAGACCCGTCTTGCCGCTGAAAGCATTGCACGTGGGCATGGGCTGAGCGAGGGGCGTCGTGTTTTTGCACGCCAGTCCAGAGAAGCCATCAATGCCGGGGCCTTCCACAATGACGTGGTTTGCGTCGGCGCGCTTGATACGCTGTTCTTCCATGAAGCCGCGTTCGAGGATACAGAGTCCGCACTGGCAGACTTGCAGAATGCTTCGAAGGGACTGTTCGAGTTAAAGCCTGTCATGGTGGCGTCGGCGGATGTTTCCCTTCAGGACGCGATCCGCTCCTACCTTTTCAATTCCCAACTGCTGAGCATGCCCGGTGACTCCCGTCTGGTGCTGGTGGCGCCAACAGAGGTGCGTGAGACGGAATCGACCCGTGCATATTGTGAAAAGCTGGTGAGCGGGAATGGTCCGATTGGCCGGGTCCATTATGTCGACGTCAGGCAGTCCATGCGCAATGGTGGCGGCCCTGCCTGCTTACGGTTGCGCGTGGTGATGACAGATGCCGAGCTTGCAGCCTGTCATCAGGGTGTCCTGCTGACGGAAGAACGGATCGACGCGCTGCAGACGGTCGTACGCAAATACTACCGGGACCGGCTCGCTCCGGATGACCTCGCGGATTCGTCATTTGCCGATGAGTGCCGAATTGCGCGAGAGGCGTTGCTCGATGTTCTTGAGTTGGAGGAACTGGCATGATCCGTCTTCATGACTACTGGCGCTCGTCAGCCGCGTACCGCGTGCGCATTGCCCTCAATCTCAAAGGCCTGTCTTACGAACAGGTGCCTGTGAATATTGCACCGGGGGCAGACGAGCAGTTGTCCGACGCTTACCGGTCTGTAAATCCGCAGATGCGCGTACCGACGCTGGAAGTGGATGGCGTGAAGACCGGGCAGTCGATGGCTATTCTAGAGTGGCTGGAAGAAACCTACCCGGATCCTGCGATCCTTCCGTCAGACCTCGAGAGCCGGCTTCAGGCACGCGCCTTCGCGGACACGATTGCTTGCGACATTCATCCGCTGAACAATCTTTCCGTTCTGGCTACGCTGAGACAGGATTTTGGAGCCGATGATGCCGCCGTGACGCGTTGGTATCACGACTGGATCCGCCGCGGCTTTCAGGCGCTGGAAGGGTTTGCTGCGGCGCGGACGAGCGGATCGTTCCTGTTCGGGGATGCGCCGACAATTGCGGAAATCACGCTCATTCCTCAGGTGTCGAATGCGCGGAGATTCGAGATGGATCTTTCGGCTTTTCCGGCGCTGGTGGAGATTGATGCAGCTTGCCGCGAGCTGGACGCCTTCCGCAAGGCGTCGCCGGAGGCCAACAGGCCCGCTTAGTCGCGGTTCCTCCGCTTGGACCGGTGCTCATCCGTATCGCCCGGACGGCGGATATCGACGATCTCTACCTCTTCAAGATCTCCCAGCGGCTCCGCCATCGGGGAGGCGTTGGCGGCCAGCCAATCGCTGAAAGCACCCGCCGGTTCGCCGATGTCAGAGTCCGGCGCCAGTACCGAGAAGCCTTTCTCGCGAACAGTCGCCACATCCATGACGCAGGCGCTGCGTTCTATCAGGTGAGGCGGGCAATAGGCTTCAATGGATTTGTCCGGCGTCTCGGTCAGAAGCACGGCGTCCGGGTTTTTGCCGATACGATAGAAGCCACCGAAGCGGTCCATCAGTTCCGGTTCGAGTTCAAGCTCGGACAGTAACGCGTCGGGCAGGGTGGTGTCTGATGCAATGACAACGGCGCGGCCGTGATTGTGGTTTTTGAGGTAGATCAGAAAGGCGCGGGCCAGATCATCCCCTTTCGCATCGGCTCGATAAAGCGGAGCGTAAACAGGACCGATCACCGTCAGGCCATCTTCAAGCAGGCGGCCCTGGAGGCGGGCCTTCTGCTCTTTCTTGTCGAGCTGAGCGCCTGTCCGGCCTTTCAGTTCCGATGCGCCTTCCACAAGGAAAACGTCGGTTGCCCAACCGTCTTGCCAGACGGCAGGTGGTGTTTCTTTTGGAATGACGGACCAGCTGGCATAGTCAGTGTAGCTGAGCGGGCTGACCTCAATATAAGGCGGCGGAGAGATCACGGTTCGCCAGAGCCAGGCCCCCAGGCCGATAGCGATAACGGCTGAAGCGATCCAGAATGCAGGTTTCTTCATGAGCAGAGGTCCGGTTGCGGTAGTGGCTCAGCCACGTGCTTGCAACGCGAGAGCCAGCCCTGAATATCGAGGTTGGTCGATAGACAACTGCGCAATTGTGGTGGTTTTTAGATGGTCCAGCAGGCCGTCTGTGGAAAGGTCCATCTCACCGGACTGTATCCGGCTGCAAAGGTCGCGGTTGAGGTCTTCCAGGGGCGTGTCCGGAGCGGCGTCCAGAAGCGCGACCAGACGGGACTGTTCCGATGATTCTGCCTCCGGGCGCTGCTCCAGCTCCCGAATGAGCGTGGACAGGACATTCGACGCGACGCGTGCGTGGAAGGCGGCGTGCCCCGAGAGCTGCGGAGCGGCCGTGTCGTCGATGAAGCGTTTTACCGCTTCCACCAGTTCTTTGGTTGAGGGAGCGTCATGCATTGTTGCGTATCCCTTCCAGCAGATTCACGAGATCAATCTCCGTTTCAGAGACACGCCGGCCGATCGCCGCACGCTCCACACTGGGATCAGCCCCTGAACGGTAGGCTTCGTACATGATCATGCACATGATGCCCCATTTCAGGCTTCCCATGATCTCCCACCAGTCGATGTCACGCGGAACGAGGGTTCCTCCACCAGCGGCCGCATAGGCTTCAAGCAGGTCTGGCAGGTCACCAAAGCCGCCCACGCGTTTCTCAGCATTTCCGAAACGCCACGAATTGACGCAAAGCCAGGCAATATCCTCGCGCGGATCGCCGATATGGGCCAGCTCCCAGTCTAGGACGGAGGCCAGTCCCTGTTCGGAAACCATCAGATTGCCGAGCCGGAAATCCCCGTGCACCAATACGACCGGAAGCGGTTCAGGCGCATTTGCCTTCAGCCAGGAGAAGGCAAGTTCGAATACGGGCCGCGGGAGTTTGAAGGACCGGTAGATTGCTTCATATTTTTCGAGTTGGTTGATTCCATTGCTGACGGGCAATTCAGGCAAAGTGTCAGGGGAAATGGAATGAATTCCGGCCAGGGCTTCGCCGCATTGCCGGGCCAGAATTTTTCGGGCCTCGGCGTATTCGGCATCGCGAAGAATCTTCCGGCCAAGCGTTTCGCCGCTGATCCTGTCCATGATGAAACACTGGCCAAGCGTGGGATCCTCTTCAAACACACCCAGGACCGGTGGAACCGGCACGCCAGCCTTGGAGGCATGCGTCAACAGCGTTGCTTCCATGGCCAGTCCGATCGCCTCGGAGGAGCGGGCGGTCTCTACGCCGCCCGGCGCCCTGCGGAGAATCAGGGGCGTTTTGCCCTTGTCCGTCACGACGTCAAAAGCCCATGTTTCCTGGCTGGCACCGCCAGACAGACGCGTTAATGCGTCAACTTTGCTGTCTGCACCGAATTTTGCACCGGCCCAGGCCTCTAGCGCTGTTGCGATCTGTTCTTTACTTCCCATCTTCGCCACAATTGCAGGGAAGAAAGAGCCCGCCAAGCTCTTCCCTTGCGAGAGCATGACGCGCGGTCGGGAAGGAGTCTCCGTAGATGGCTAAAAAGCCAAAAAAAAAGGACATGGGCATTCTTGAGGTAGAGAAACTGCCTCGCGTCAGTGCCTGGGCCTGGCTGCGGGCGCGATTCTTTGCCGGCATGGTCATCGCGCTACCGATCGTGGTGACCTTCGCCATCCTGCAATTCTTCATCAATTATATCGATCAGCGTGTGGTTCCGATTCTGCCGGAATCCCTGCGGCCGGAAACTTACCTGAACTATGCGGTTCCGGGTTTTGGCGTGATTGTGCTGGTCCTTTTCCTGACCATCCTGGGCGCAATCACGACGAACCTTCTGGGGCGTTCGGTTGTCGTCATTACCGACCGTGTATTGAGTCAGATCCCGATCGTGAGAACGGTTTATTCTTCATTCAAACAGCTGGTCGACGTCTTTGCGAACAATCCGACGGAGCAGTTCCGCGAATGCGTTCTGATCCAGTTTCCAAGGGCAGACAGCTGGTGTCTTGGCTTTGTGGCGGCCCCTGCGCGTGGTGAAGTCAGGACGCACCTCAGCGAAGACTATATTGGCGTGTTCGTGCCAACGACGCCGAACCCGACCTCCGGCTTCATCATGTTCGTCAAAGCCGAGAACACGATCAAACTGCACATGAGCGTCGAAGAGGGCGCGCGGATGATCCTCTCTGCCGGTCTCGTAGTGCCGGAACATCCGGATGTGAAAGCGGCGATCGAAGCCGCGAATGGCAAAACGTCTACGACAGAGTCCGGGGAACCATCAGCTCCCTCACCAGACGCAGAGCCCGGCCCCGAACCGACTCAAGATCAGGATCCGAAGTGACGAGCGCTTCGGCGTCTTTCGCGGCGATGGCGAGAAGCGCTGCGTCTTCTGACAGGTCGATCACGCGATAGTCCGTTGCGCCTGCCTGGCGCAGGCCAAGTATGTCTCCGGGGCCGCGGAGCCTGAAATCTGCTTCGGCGATTTCAAAACCGTCATCGGTTCGCCGTAGCGTTTCGATTCTTTCCCGGGCCGTTTCCCCAAGCGGTGGCCGGTACAGGAGGAGGCAATAGGACGGCTTGTCGCCGCGGCCGACACGGCCTCTCAGCTGGTGAAGCTGCGCAAGGCCAAAACCTTCGGCGCGTTCAATGACCATGATCGTCGCTTCAGGCACATCCACACCCACTTCGATGACTGTAGTGGCGACCAGAACGCGTGTCGCACCTGTCCGGAAGTCTTCCAGGGCGGCATCTTTTTCCACAGCCTTCAGACGGCCGTGCACGAGGCCTACCTGGCAGTTCAGCTGTTTGGACAACATGGCGTGACGGCCAACTGCCGTGGAGTCGTCATCGTCCACATCCACTTTCGGACAAACCCAGAAGACCCGCTCACCACGGGCAACGGCGCGGCCGACGGCGTCGACAACTTCTTCCATGCGCGTGTCGGGAATGGCCCGTGTCTCCACCGGTTTCCGTCCGGCCGGTTTTTCGTCGAGAATGGATACATCCAGATCGCCATTGACCGCTTGCGCGAGTGTGCGCGGGATGGGTGTTGCGCTCATGACCAGCATGTGGGGGCTGGTCGCCTTGCCGGCGAGCTTCATACGGTCGGCCACACCGAAGCGGTGTTGTTCGTCCACAATGACTAGACCGAGATTTCTGAAACGAACGGCCTCCTGGAAAAGGGCATGCGTTCCGGCAACGATTTGGATCGAGCCATCGGCAAGCCCCATCAAGGTCGCTTCGCGCGCAGTGCCTTTGTCGCGCCCAGAGAGGGCTGCGACCGTGTAGCCGAGTGGGGAGAGGAGCTTTGACAGGGTCTCGTATTGCTGCCGCGCGAGTACTTCCGTCGGCGCCATGAAGGCGGACTGGAAACCGCCTGCTGCCGCCTGCACGGCCGCCATCGCGCCGACGAGTGTCTTGCCCGCGCCGACATCCCCTTGCAGCATCCGCCGCATGGGGGAAGTCCCGGCCATGTCTTCCGCAATCTGATCAGCCGCCCGCATCTGGGCGCCGGTGGGGGCGAAAGGAAGCGAGCGGATCAGGGCTGCGATCCGTTCCTCTGCTTTTGGGACGCTGGGGGCTGAGCGGCGCTTGCGGGCCATCCGCGCCAGCGCGAATGCGCTTTCACGCGCCAGGGCCTCGTCATAAGCCAGCCGCTCCCGCGCAAGCGCGAATTTGTCTTCGTCGTAGGTTTCAGGGGCATGCAGCCAGTGGAGGGCCTCTTTGAATTCCGGCCAGCGTTTGGCTTCGATCAGGCCGTTGTCTGCCCATTCCGGCAGGTCGTCCGGCACACGCTCCAGGGCCTGTTCCGCGAACCCATGAACCCGCTTGTTCGTGAGACCGGCGGTGAGCCCGTAGATCGGCTCGACCGCGGGCGGAAGTGCGCCGCGCGCCGGATCAACGATGTAATCGGGATGCGTCATCTGCCGCTCGCCGCGATAGTCCTCGATCCGGCCTGAGACGACCCGCTCCTTTCCCATCGGAAATTGCCCTTGCAGCCAACGGCCATCGGCCCGGAAAAAGGCTAGCGTGAGAAAGCCCGTCCCATCATACAGCTGCACCCTGTGCGGGGATTTTTCATTGTATGGCGCGTGATAGGCGTGGACTTCGCCTTTGACGGTGGCCACCTCGCCGAATTCCGTCGAATCTATGGATGGGCGGACCCGGCGGTCGACCCAGCGTTCCGGGAGGTGCAGCAACAAGTCCCAGACGTGCTCTCCGCCCACCAGGCGCTCCAGCGCAGGCTTTAGCTTCGGGCCGACCCCTGAGAGGGAGTCCAGCGGTTCGAAAAGGGGAAAGAGTCGCTCGTCTCGCATCCCGGCGAACCTAAGCTGCGCCCCTCGATGGCACAACGCCGCTTTGACCCGGGCGGGAAAAGCCCTATGTCTTTCCACAGACCAAGGAGAGCCGCCCATGGATGCCCGCCGCCGCAAGCTGAAATTCCGTGCCTGGCGCCGGGGATTCCGGGAAATGGATCTCCTGATGGGCAGTTTTGCCGACCAACACCTTGATCAATATGGTGAAACCGAACTCGATCAGTTCGAAGCGCTGCTGAACCTGCCAGATTGGGAAGTTTATGCCTGGCTCGTAGGCCAGGCCGACGTCCCTGACGATCAGCGCAGCCCGGTTCTGGACCAATTGATCGCATTCAAGTACGCCGCGCAGGCCGGTTGAGCAGACGCTTCGGCGGCCGGGCTCACGGCCTAACTGCGTCTGAAGGTCTGGCATGACACCTGTCGAACTCCTGAAATCCCTGAG
>MDTG01265191.1_pt1 | contig 11810 bp, 8 predicted proteins | sample 811421 | NCBI WGS metagenome assembly MDTG01 (sample SAMN05326645, study PRJNA326480) | marine metagenome | isolation source: seawater | place: Pacific Ocean: South East | collected 2011 | reverse complement strand
GGGGCCGACGACCGAGACCGAGGGGCCGACGACCGAGACCGAGGGGCCGACGACCGAGACCGAGGGGCCGACGACCGAGGCCGATTCGGAGGGTCCGGCGATCGACCCCGAGACGGCTGCGCTCGACGCGCGCGAGCAGCGGCTGCGCTGGATCTACGCGGCGGTCGGGCTCAGCGCGGTCCTCTCCTTCGCGAGCTTCCACCCTCTGGACGTGGGGGCCCTCGCCTATGTGGCGCTGGTGCCGCTGCTCTTCGTGGCGGCGCGCGAGAAGCCCTTGGTGGGGATCGCCATGGCCTACGTGGCCACGGTCCTCTATCACGTTCCCGGCCTGGCCTGGATCGCGACCACCGCGCCGCCGGGCTGGTTGACGACGGCCTTCATGGAGGGTGGCTACGGGGTCGCCTTGATCGGGCTGCCGCTCTGGGCCCGGCGCAAGGGCGGGCTGCCGCTCTTCGTCTCGCTGCCCCTGCTCGGGGCCGCGCTCGAGGTGATACGCGGCAACTTCCCCTTCATCGCCTTCCCCTGGCTGTTTTGGGGGCACACCCAGCACGCCTTCCTGACCCTGGCGCAGATCGCCGACGTGACGAGCGTCTACGGGCTGACGGCCTTCGTGCTGCTCGTGAACGGGGCCCTGGCCGACACGGCCCTCCTGCTCTGGGCGCGCAACGAGGCGCGTGAGGAGCTCTCGCTCGCGGACCGGCGTCGGCTGGGGCTGACGCTCGGGGTCCCGGTGATGGTCGGGCTGGCGCTCCTGGGCTACGGGGCGCTGCGGCTGAGCGCGGTCCGGCGGGCCATGGACTCGGCCGGGCCCGGGCCGCGGCTGATGGTGATCCAGGCCGACGTGCCGCAGAGCCTCAAGGACGGGATCGGCATGTCGGCCGTGGAGCTGGCGAGCGAGAACCTGCGCCTCAGCGCGGCGGCGCTCAAGTGGAACCCGGGCAGGGAGCCGATCGACGCCATGCTCTGGAGCGAGACCATGTGGCCCTGGCCGCTGGAGGATCGGCGCCCCGAGGCGGGGCACGGGGTCGGCTACGACGCCTGGTTCGAGCGCTACCGGCGCGCCGTCACCCGGGCCCGCCTGATCGCCTACCAGAAGGTCCGCGGCGAGCTCTACAGCCTGCCCAAGCGAATGAACGCGCCGCTGCTCGTGGGCGCGGTCGACTGGGGCCTGGGCGGCGGGGAGCCGCACAACAGCTACTACCAGCTGGCCCTGAACGGGAAGCGCTACGGCGAAGTCGTGGCGCGCTACGACAAGATCGAGCTGGTCCCGGTGAGCGAGTACATCCCCTTCAAGCGGAAGGACTCGCCCCTGCACTGGTTCCACAAGATCATGAAGGGCTTCGTCCCGCCGGGGTTCGAGGTCTTCGCCCGGGGCGAGGGGCCGGTGCTGATGGAGGCGGGCAAGTTCAAGCTCGCGCCCAACATCTGCTTCGAGATCTCCTTCCCCGAGCTGCTGCGCCGGAGCACGCTGGCCGGCGCCGACGTGCACGTGTGCCCCGCCAACGACGCCTGGTTCGTGCGCGGGCGGCGGGGCGAGGTGGCCACCCCGACCGCCGAGATCCCCCTGGCGCTGGCGCACACCCGGCTGCGGGCGATCGAGAACCGGCGCTCGATCGTGCGCTGCGTCAACCGGGGGATCTCGCTCTGCATGGACCCCACCGGCCAGATCGTGGACAAGATCGAGGTCATGGACCAAAACGGCGTGCCCCACGACGTGGGCGTGGCCAGCTACATGGCGGTCCGCGCGCCCCTGACCGGGCTGACGAGCTTCTACGTCCGCTTCGGGAACGTGTTCGCCTACGCCTGCGGGCTCGCGGCCCTGGTGCTCTTCGTGCTGACCGCTCGGGGGAAGGTGCTCTTCGCGCCGACCGAGGGGGTCGCCGCGAGCGAAGGCGCTCCCGGCTCCTGACGTTGCGGGTCTGAGTTGGCCCGACTAGTCTGAGGGCAGCGAAGCGGAGGATGCCGTGGACTTCGAAGAGTTCCGCAAGAAGAAGATGCAGCAGAAGAAGCAGGCTGCAGACCAGAAGAAGCGCGAGGACGAGCTCGCCGCCAACGGCGAGAAGCTCGACTTCATCGACGGGTTTGGCCCCCAGGGTCCGAAGAACCCCAAGATCAAGGGCTTCGTGCTGGGGCGCTACCAGCGCAAGCGAGTCGATCCCCGCACGCTCCAGCGGCCCGAGAACTACGAGCGGACCCACGCCGCTCCCCCAGAGGCGCCCAAGACGGCGGCCGAGATCGAGCTCGAGCGGAAGAAGGCCGCCCTCGAGAAGGCTCAAAAGGACCTGGAGGCCGCTGAGGAGAAGCGGAAGCTGGCCGAGATCGAGGCCCGGCGCAAGAAGGAGGGGATCGGCAAGGTCAAGGGGCGCGTCCGCTACTAGGACCCCCAGACTCGTCGAGGGCGGCGTCGGGCCACGGCCCGGCGCCGGCTTCGTGTACGCGCCTGCGGACAGGATCGACACGAGCGGGCGCCTGCGGCGTCTCATGCCCTGAGGCCTTCTTCTCCCTGACGCCCTATCCCTCCGGGATCAGCGCCCTGCTGATAGGCTCAGCCTCTCGAGCACCTCTCTAGGAGACCTGCATGCCGATCGAGTTTCCGATCCGCGACCTCCCCTTGGAGCTGAACGTCGACGATGCCGTCGAGGCCGCCTACGGCGAGGACCTCGACTGGATCGCCGACAAGCTGCGCCGCAACGTCTCGGTGCTCGTCGAGTGCGACAAGCAGGTCGTGACCTGGCTCTACGCCGCCCTGCGCGGGCGCCTGCGCGACCCCGACGCCGGGCGCCCCCTGCGCTGCCGCTTCGTCTCGGGCCAGCCGCGGCGGCCCGAGGGGAGCGACGACAGCCCCCAACAGCAGCAGCAGCTGCCCAGCTCGCTGATGCAGCTCATGATCCGCGAGATCACCGACCTGGTCCGCTCGGCCGAGCCCGGGACCGTGATCGTGATCCCGCACGTGGACCTGCTCACGACGACCACCCGCAGCGGCCTCTCCATGGAGGCCAAGGAGGTGATCGCGCTGGTCTACGAGAACCCCGAGGTCCTGCTGCTCGGCTTCAAGGACCCCGAGTTCGAGCTCCCCAAGACGATGGAGAGCGTGTTCACGGCCAAGCGCGCGATCGTGGGGATCGAGCGGCGCAAGCTGACCCGCGTGATCCTGCAGCGCGAGGCGCGCAAGTTCGGCGTCGAGCACTTCGACCCCTTCTCGCTCTACAAGTACTGCTCGGGCCTGAACGTGGTCCGCCTGCGCGAGATCCTCGAGCAGTTCCACGACCGCATGGACTACGACCCGCGCAACCCCGAGGCGCGGACCCGGCTCTTCGGTGAGATCCGCGAGCTGACCCGCGGGGCCGAGCTCGACGTGCCCAAGATCGACCTCGACGAGGACATCGGCGGCTACAAGGGCGTCAAGGAGCGGATCAAGAAGGACATCCTCGACCTGCTCAAGCACGCCGACGGCATGGACACCGAGGACAAGGTCAAGCAGGTCGAGGAGCTGATCCCGCGCGGCATGATCTTCGAGGGGCCGCCCGGCACCGGTAAGACCTACTTCGCCAAGGCGATCGCGACCGCGATCGACGCGACCGCGATCGTGGTCTCGGGCCCCGAGATGAAGAGCAAGTGGGTCGGCGAGTCCGAGAGCAACCTGCGCAACATCTTTACGCGGGCCCGCCGCAGCGCGCCCGCGATCATCATCTTCGACGAGATCGACTCCTTCGCGCAGCGGCGCGGGACCTACACGGGCTCGGGCGTCGAGCACTCGATGGTCAACCAGCTGCTCACCGAAATGGACGGCTTCCGCAAGGACGAGCTGGTGTTCGTGGTCGGCACGACCAACTTCGTCGAGGCCCTCGACGACGCGCTCCTGCGTCCGGGCCGCTTCGAGCTCAAGATCCGGATCCCCTACCCCAAGGAGAAGGACCGGCGCGCGATCCTGCAGATCTACCGGCAGAAGTTCGACCTGGTGCTGAGCGACGAGCTCTTCGAGCACATGGTCCGCAAGACCTCGGGCTTCGTGAACTCCGACCGCCGCACGCGCTTCTCGGGCGACCACCTCTACGCGCTCTGCCGCGGGCTGGCGCGGCAGTCGATCCGCAAGGGCAAGGACCACCAGCTCAACGAGGAGGACGTCAACGAGGTGATCGGCGACACCTTCGAGCTGAGCAAGCCCAACGCCCAGGAGGAGGAGGTGATCGCCAAGCACGAGTGCGGGCACGCGATCGTGGCCACCCTGCTGGACAAGGCGGCGCGCCCCGAGAAGGTCACGATCGAGGGCGAAGACGAAATGAACGCCTACTACACCAGCTTCGACCGCGACTCGGTGGGGATCATCACGACCACCGCGCGGGCGGAGGCCGACATCATGGTCGCCTTCGGCGGGCGCGTGGCGGAGGAGGTCTGCTACGGCGAGATCAGCTCGGGCGACCAGAGCGACCTGCACCAGGCGACGCGCCTGGCGCGGATCATGGTCGAGGCCTGGGGCATGGGCGCCAGCCAGGAGTTCTGCTACGAGGAGACCAACGAGGGCTTCCGGCGCCGGCGGCTGAGCGACCACCGCGAGCAGCAGATCGACGAGGAGGTCGACGCGATCCTCGAGCGCCAGCGCAACGCGGCGCGGACCCTGCTCGAGGAGCACAAGGAGACCCTCGAGGAGATGGCCAAGCTCCTGCTGGAGAAGCGGGTGCTCGAGCGCAAGGACCTCAAGGACTTCTTCAAGGATCGCGGCTACGACGTCGACTGGCGCGAGAAGAAGCTGACGGTCAAGGACGAGCAGGGCGAGGTGGTCGAGGCTTGAAAGGCCTCCCCCGCCCCGACGTAGAGAGCACAACGAGGAGCTGAACGGTGGCCGATATCGAGATCCGCTTCCGCATGAACATGAAGTCGGGCAAGAAGGACATCGTGATCGACTTCCACGGTGACGAAGACCTGATGCGCCACGAGCACGAGAAGAAGCACCGCGAGGTGGTCGAGCGGCTCGTGGGCGAGGGCGTGATCATGGCCGACGAGGTCGGCGAGGTGATCGTGGAGCGCGCCCAGCCGGGTCAGCCGGTCCAGCAGCAGGAGCCGCCCCAGGACCAGCGCCAGGCCGAGGGCAACGCGGGCTGAACTTCTGGGGGGAGCTGCGCTCCCCCCCAGACCCGAATGGCAGCCCCCCTAGCTTGGGGCCCAGAGTCGGCAGCGCACTCACGCTGCAGAGCGCGGCTCGGAGGGAGCGGGTGAAGCACGACTCGAACGGCGGGCCCTCGACCTACCTCTGGGCGGGCGGGCCGACCAATCGCCCGCCCGAGAGCGACGACCCCGTCGCCTGCGGGCTCTTCGTGCTGCCGCCGGGGGAGGGCGTCGAGCTGCGCTGAGGGAGGTCCTGGCTCAGCGCTTGAAGAGCACCGCGATCAGCACGAGCACGATCAGGACCGCGATCAGGCCGAGCACGCCGAGGATCACGAGGTGCAGGCCGTCGTCTCCTGCGGGGGCCTCCTCGTCGTCCTCTTCGTCGTCGTCGACGAGCCGAGGTGGGACCGCCTCGACCGCTTCGCCGGCGAGGAAGCGGCGCAGGTCCGCCGCGAGCTCGGCGGCGGTCGAGTAGCGGTTCTCGGCCCGCTTGGCCAGGCACTGGAGCGCGATCCGCTCCAGGTCCGCGGGGATCTCGGCGTTCAGCTTGCGGGGGCGGCGGACGGGCTCCTGGACGATCTGGCGGAAGAGGTCCATGAAGTTGTCGCCGACGAAGGGGACCTCCCCGGTCAGCAGGGTGTAGAGCACTCCGCCGAGGGCGTAGACGTCGGTGGCGGGGCCGACGGCGTCGTTCTCGCCGCGGACTTGCTCGGGCGACATGTAGGCCGGGGTGCCGAGGGAGGTCGCGGTCTGGGTCAGCTTGGCGCTCGAGCTCGAGCCGCTGCCCCCCGAGTCCTTGGCGAGGCCGAAGTCGATCAGCTTCGGGCGGTCGCCCTCCTGCACGATCACGTTCTCGGGCTCGAGGTCGCGGTGAATGACTCCCTGGCCGTGCAGGTAGTCGACGGCGTCGGCGACCTCGGCGACGAGCTTCGCGGCGCGCTCGGGCGCGAGCGGGGCCAGCTCCTCGAGGGTCTGGCCGAGGACGAACTCCATCGCGATGTAGTGGTAGCCGGTCTGGACGCCCTGATCGAAGACCCGCGCGATCCCGGCGTGGTCGAGGCGCTTGCCGATCAGGCCTTCGCGCTGGAAGCGGGCGATCTGCTTCTCGTTGGCCTTGGCGCCTGCGATCAACACCTTGAGCGCGAGGATCTGCTCTTCGCCGACGCGGCGGGCGCGGTAGACGATCCCGGTCGCGCCGCGGTCGATCTCGCCCACGATGTCGTAGTTGCCGAAGCGGGCGACGGCCTCCTGGACCGAGTCGGCGAGCTGCTCCTCGGCCAGCACGAGCGAGGCCTGCACGTCGGCTTCGAAGATGCTCTCGCTGGGGTTGTTGGGGTCGTGGGGCGGGAGGTCCCAGGCCGAGGCGCTGGCGGTGGGGTCACCCTGGAGGGCCGCGTCGGGGAGGGCCGGGTCGAGCTCGCGCCCGGGGCGCGCCGTCCGGCGGGTGTGGACGCGTCCGCTGCCGCGGCGGGGCTCCTGGCCCTCGCGCCAGGCGTCGACGGCGGAGAGCCCCTGACCGGCGCGGATCTTCGCGCCGCAGGTCGGGCAGTAGCTCTTGGGGCGCGAGCGCAGCAGGTAGTGGCGGTAGCACTCGTGGCAGGTCGCGACGAGGGCGGTCGCGCTCTTGCGCAGGGAGACGGCCTGGAGCAGGTCGAGGCGGCCCTCCTCGACGAGGATCTCGGCCAGCCCGTAGAAGGTCCCCTCTTCGCTGGCGGCGCGCGCGACGACCTGACGAGCGCTCTCGAGGTCTTGCTCGGAGACGAGGCCGGCCTTGCTGAGCGCCTGCGCGACGAGCACGTTCTCGACGTCGCAGCGGGCGGGGATCGCCGCCTTGGTGTCGGCGCCGATCGGGGTGGCGACGTCGACGAGGATTCCTACGTCCTTGCCGACGATGCCGGCCTCGCGGAGGAGCTGGGAGACGCGCGCACCGGGCGCGAGCCGCTCCCGCACCAGGGCGTACTGCTTCGCGTTCAACAGCTTGCGCTCGAGCGCGAGCTTGAGGATCAGGACGTCCTTCTCCGACAACACCATCCCAAGTCTCTCCGCCCGAGGTAGGGCCTGCCACCCAGGGCGGGTGGGAGAGAGGGTGAGCCGCGCCCTCCGCCTAGCAAGTTGAGAGAGAGAACGTTGCGGAATGGGTGAGGGAACTACGCAAGAGGGCGCGGCTCGAGGGTGTGTGCGGGCCGGTCGGCTAGATCGTGAGGGGCAAGCCTCCGGCGAGGACCAGCAGGAAGCCGGTCACGAAGAAGGCCACGCGGACGTCCCACAAGGACGTTCCGTTGCTCGCGCGCTGGGGTCGGTTCATGGTGGCCTCCTCTCGTGCCCTTCCTTTGCTGCAAGGACGCTGCCAGCGGGAGTGATCGCCTCAAGTCGTTCTTCTCCAGCGGTCTGCGCCGTTGGACGTCCAAGGGCGACGCGGTGCTTGCGGCCCGGTGTGAACCATGGGCCGGGTCTCCCAGAACTGGTAAGACGCAAGCGTCCAGGGTGAACCCTAAGGCCGTTCTCAGCCCTCTCGTTGCGCCATTCGTCCGCATAATCGGGCCATGGAACAGGTGCTCGAGATCGAAGGCATGACCTGCGCCTCCTGCGTGTCGAAGGTCGAGTCGGCCCTGGCGGGGGTGGAGGGCGTCGAGCGGGTCGAGGTCAGCCTGCCCTTGCACCAGGCTCGGGTGGCAGGAGGACGGGCGGGCGAGCTCGTCGCGGCCGTGTCGCGGATCGGCTTCGGCGCGCACGCGCGCGACGCCGACGCCTCGAGCGACCTGCTGCGGGCGGAGCAGGAGTCCCTGGCGCGTCGCGGGGCGGAGCGGCGTCGCGCCGCGCAGCGCTTCGGGGTCTCGTTGGCCCTGTGCCTGCCCTTGCTGGGGCTGGCGTGGAGCGGCATGGCGGGCGTCAGCCTGCCGGGGTGGGCGGGCTACGTCCAAGGCGGGCTGGCGCTGGCCGTCATGCTGGCGGGGGGCTCGATCTTCCGCGCGGCGGCCAAGCGAGCCTTGGTGCTGCAGGCCTCCATGGACACGCTGGTCGCGCTCGGCACCCTGACGGCCTTCTCGGCGAGCGCGGCGGCGCTCTTGGGGGGAGGGGGTCAGCTCCACTTCGCCCCGGCCGGCATGATCGTGACCCTGGTCTTGCTGGGTCGCTGGCTGGAGGCGCGAGCTCAGGCCGAGACCGGCTCGGCGCTCGAGTCCCTGCTGACGCTGCGTCCAGAGCGCGCCCTGCGGATCGAGGTGGACGGCGAGGAGGTCGAGGTCGACGTGTCCACGCTTCGGCCGGGGGACCGGCTGCGCGTGCTACCCGGGAACGCGCTGCCCGCTGACGGCGTGGTAGAGGAGGGGGCGAGCGAGGTGTCGCGGGCGCTGTTGACCGGAGAGAGTCGACCCGAGCCCGTCGCCGCTGGCGACGAGGTGGCGGCCGGCACGGTCAACGGCTCTGGCGCCCTGGTCGTCCGCGCGACGGGAGTCGGGGGCGAGACGCGCTTGGCCGAGATCGTGCGGCGGGTGGCGGCGGCGCAAGGGAGCAAGGCCGCTGCGCAGCGGCTGGCGGACCGGATCTCGGCGCTCTTCGTCCCCGCGGTGTTGGCCTTGGCGGCGCTGACGGCGCTGGCCTGGGGCGCGAGCGTCGGCGCCGAGGCCGCGCTGACGGCTGGGGTCGCCGTGCTGGTGGTGGCCTGTCCCTGCGCCCTGGGCTTGGCGACGCCGACGGCCCTGGTCGTCGGCGTGGGCAGGGCTGCGCGGGAGGGGGTCCTGCTGCGCGACGCCGAGACGCTGGAGACGCTGGCTGGGGTGACGCACGTGGTGTTCGACAAGACGGGGACCCTCACGGAGGGGGCCTTCGCGGTCGAGCGCGTGTTGCCGGCCGAGGGGGTCGCGGAGGGTCAGCTCCTGGTCTTCGCGGCGGCGGTCGAGTCGCAGAGCGAGCACCCGCTGGCGCGGGGCGTCGTCGCGGCGCGCGGCGAGCGCGGGCTGCCTTCCTTGGCGGCGACCGAGGTCCGCGCGGTCCCCGGCGCGGGCGCCCGCGGGCGGGTGGCCGGTAAGGAGGTGCGGGTCGGGAGCCCAGACTGGCTGCGGGGCGAGGGGCTCGAGGTCCCCGAGCTCGAGCTGGCGGCGGGCGAGACGGCGATCGCCGTGGCGCGAGACGACGAGCTCTTGGGGCAGCTCGTGCTGCGCGACGCCCTCCGGCCCACCTCGGCGGCCGCCGTCGCGGCCCTGCGCGAGCTCGGGGTGCGGGTGCTGCTGCTGAGCGGCGACCGGCGCGAGGTGGCCGAGGCGGTGGGGGTCGAGCTCGGCGTCGACGAGTCACGCGGGGAGGTCTCCCCCGAGGGCAAGCAGGCCTTGGTGCGCGAGCTCGAGGCCGCCGGCGGGCGGGTGGCGCTGGTGGGCGACGGCCTGAACGACGCGCCAGCCCTGGCCTCGGCCAGCGTCGGCATCGCCATGGGGCAGGGGACCGACGTGGCGAAGGCCAGCGCCGGCGTGGTCCTGCTGCGCGACGATCCGCGCGCGGTCGCCCAGGCGCTGCGTCTGGCGCGGGCGACGCTGGCCACGATCCGCAGCAACCTGGGTTGGGCCTTTGGCTACAACGCGCTGACGCTGCCGCTAGCGGCCTTCAAGGTGCTGCACCCCGTCGTGGCCGCGGGGGCCATGGCGGCGAGCTCGGTGCTGGTCGTCGGGAACTCGCTCCGCCTCCGGCGGGTGGAACTCCCGCAGGGGGGTGAGTGATTCCAGAGTCCGCCGCAGAGGCTGGTGATTCGGCTGGCGAGCTGGCGCCTGAGAGCCCAGCGGCGGAGACCCCGGCGACGGAGACCCCGGCGCCCCCTGCAGAGTCGCAGGAGTCGCCAGACTCTCCGCCGCTCTTCCGATCCCTGGCGCTCGGAGTCTCGGCGGGGCTCGTCGCGGAGCTGCTGGTGGGGGTGGTCCTGCTGGCGGCGTGGCGGGTCACGGCGGAGGTGTGGTTGGGCTGGGGCCTGTGGCTCTTCCTCGTGGGGGTGGGGGCGGGGGCCGGGCTGCTCTTCGCGATCGTCGAGCGGCTCGGTCGTCGCTCTCGGGTCCTGGCTTTCGTGGTGGGCGCCGCGGCTGCGCCAGCCGTGTTCTTCGGCGGCGCGCTCCTGGTCGAGCTCTGGGCGCAGGGGAGTCCGCTCAAGGCCTACGGTGCCTTGGCGGGTTCGCTGGGCCTGGGGGTCTTGCCGCAGCTCGGGCTGTTCCTGGCCGGCGCGCTCAGTGGTCACGGGGCGCTGCTCCTCGCCCGCTGGCGCGGTGCCTCGTTGCCGGCGCAGGTCTACGCCATGACGGGAGGCTCGGCGGCCTTCGTCCTGATCGCGCTCACGCTGCCGCTGCGCTACGAGGCCTTGAACGCGGCCTTCTATCTCCTCCCCCTCCTGACGCGGGCGGTGGTCTTCCCGCTCAGTTGTTGGGCCGGAGAGCGGGCGATCGAGCGCCTGCGGCGGGGTCCTGCGAGCGTGCCGCGCAGCGCGAAGAGGAGCGGAGGGGTGGATCCTCGCGCTCGGCACAAGGCGCGTTGGTGCGAGAAGCAGGCCAAGGCGCACGAGGAGGCGGGGCGCGCTGTCGAGGCGGCCGCGAGCTACGCGCAGGCGGCCGAGGTGTGGCCGAGCGCGGAGCGGTCCTTGCTGGCAGCTTCGGCCTACGCCCGCGCGGACGAGCCCTATCGGGCGATCGAGCACTTGCAGCGCATGCTGGCCGATCCTGCGCACGACCCGCGGGCCGTGGCTCGTCCAGAGTTCGACTACCTGCGCACGCTCGAGGCCTGGGCCGAGGTGCCGCGGCCGTCGGGTCGTCGTCGCCCAAGGCGTCCCCAGCGGAGCTCCTCTGCGCCCTGGCTGCACCTCTTGGCCAGCTGCGGGCTGGCGGTCCTGGCGGGCTGGTCGCTCTCGTTCGCGTGGACGCTGGAGGTGCCGGCCGAGGTGACGCGTCGTCTGGTCTGGTCTCGGCTCACGCGCGACGCGGAGCTCCAGCTCGAGCTCGCCCGTCGTCTGGAGCGCGGCACGAGCAAGCCTCCCGCTACGATCGTGGCCGAGAGCAGCTACCTGCCGGCGGCGCTGCTCCACAGCGGCGCGCCCCCTCCCAGCGGTCAGAGCCTGGTCGCCGCCGAGAAGGCCTATCTGGGAGCGGCGCGCGGGGGCAGCGTGCCAGCGATGCTCAGAGTGGTCGAGCTCCTCGACGGCCTCATGCCACCGCGCCTGGCCAGCCAGGCCTACTGGCTCCGCCAGGCAGCGGAGTCCGGTTCTCCCGAGGCGCTCTGGCGCTACGCGGTCATGCTCCACACCGGCGAGGGGGTGACGCGCGACGAGGCCGCCGCGCTCAGCCACTGCCGCAGCGCCGCGACCCAGGGCCACGTCGAAGCCATGTTCACCCTCGCGAGCTGGCTCGAGACGGGCTCAGGCACCAGCGAGCCCGATCCCGCCGAAGCTGCCCGCTGGTACCAAGCGGCCAGCGACGCCGGCCACCTGACCGCTTCCCTCGAGCTGAGCCGGCTGAAGCGCCGCTACCCTGACCTCAGGTAGGCCGTGGTGCGGGTCGTCGCCCAAGGCCTTCAGGACCGTGGTGCGGGTCGTCGCCAAAGGCCTTCAGGACCGTGCCCAAGGCACGGCCCAACGACCCCCGCCAGCCCGGCCGCGCGAACCCCCTCCGCGGCCGCTTCGCCGGCCCCGGCGACCCCGCTCCGGACGGCAAGCAGCCTCGGCTGCTTGGCAGCCGAGGTCG
>MDTG01074818.1_pt1 | contig 11810 bp, 14 predicted proteins | sample 811421 | NCBI WGS metagenome assembly MDTG01 (sample SAMN05326645, study PRJNA326480) | marine metagenome | isolation source: seawater | place: Pacific Ocean: South East | collected 2011 | reverse complement strand
GCTAATTTAGGAATCGCTATAAGTGGTATTGCTGGACCTGGGGGCGGATCTCCCGAAAGGCCAGTAGGTACTGTATGCATTGCTTGGAAAATTAATGAGAAACAAGTAATCAAAAATACCTTTCTTTTTGAAGGCACTAGAAATGAGGTGCGATATAAGACAGTAGTTGCTGCTTTAGAGGGAGCTATCGATCTGTTGAAATAAATTTAAATAGTACTGTTTATTTATACAGTATTTTGTATAATGCAATAATATTCTAATCGGAGAAATATTATGGCTCAAAAAAAGGTGACTGACATAAAAGAAGTAGATAAATCAAAGCAATTGGATAGTGCTCTAGGACAAATTGAAAGACAGTTTGGCTCAGGTACGGTCATGCGTATGGGCGATAAGAGGCATGAAAAAATACCAGCAATTCCTACCGGCTCATTAGGTCTCGATATAGCTCTAGGTATTGGTGGATTACCAAGAGGTAGGATAGTAGAAATTTATGGCCCTGAATCTTCAGGGAAAACAACATTAACACTTGAAGTTATAGCTCAATGCCAGAAGTTGGGTGGTACAGCAGCATTTATTGATGCTGAGCACGCTTTAGATCCTATTTATGCTGAAAAGCTAGGAGTAAATGTAGATGAATTATTAGTATCTCAACCTGATACTGGAGAACAAGCTCTTGAAGTTGCAGATATTATGGTTGCCTCAGGTGGTATTGACATACTGGTGATAGATTCTGTTGCTGCACTTGTGCCTAAGGCGGAAATAGAAGGAGAGATGGGAGATCATCACGTAGGACTGCAAGCAAGGCTTATGTCACAAGCGTTAAGAAAGATCACAGGAAATGTACAAAAATCTAACACATTAGTTGTCTTTATTAACCAAATTAGGCACAAAATTGGTGTCATGTTTGGAAGTCCAGAGACTACTGCAGGGGGAAATGCACTTAAATTTTATGCATCCGTGAGAATGGATATTAGAAGAATAGGAACTGTTAAAGATGGAGATGAGGCTGTTGGAAATGAGACAAGAGTGAAAGTTGTTAAAAATAAAGTATCTCCTCCTTTTAAACAGGCCGAGTTCCAGATCCTCTACAATAAAGGCATCAATCGACTTGGTGAGATAATAGATAAAGGATCAGATTTGGATATTATTGAAAAAGCAGGTGCTTGGTATAGTTACAATGGTGAAAAAATAGGGCAAGGAAAAGCTAATTCTATTGAATTCTTGCAAGAAAATCCCAAGCTTCTTGAGACGATAGAAAAGCAAGTAATGGAAGCCATTAACAAAGAAGACTAATTTCCCTTTCTCATACAGCCTATTTTGTTATAGGATTCATTCGTGGCGACGTACAAAGTCGCCACTTTCATTAAAAAATAGGAGAGATTATGGGAAATGCATATATTGTAGGTGCGGTTAGAACACCAGGTGGAAGAAAGAATGGTAAGCTAAGTCAGTGGCATCCTGCAGATCTAGGTGCACTAGTTCTTGACGAAATAGTTGATAGAACGGGTGTAAAGCCTGAAATGATCGATGATGTAATTTTTGGTTGTGTTAGTCAATCAGGGGCACAATCAGGCAATATAGCTAGAACAGCCGTTCTGGCTTCTTCGTTACCTGAGTCCGTACCAGGAACAACTGTAGATAGACAATGTGGTTCTTCTCAACAAGCTATTCACTTCGCTGCACAAGCAGTAATGTCGGAAACACAAGATATTGTTATCGCAGGCGGTGTTGAGGTTATGAGTCAAGTGCCAATCGGGGCGGCAATTATAGATAGTTTCAATGCAGGTCATGGTCAGCCTTTTGGAGGAAAGGGCACAAGTGAAAGATACCCAGGAGTTCAATTTAGCCAATTTACAGGTGCTGAGATGATGGCAGATAGATGGAATATGCCACGAGAAGAATTAGATTCTTTTGCACTAGCTAGTCATCAAAAGGCTATAAATGCTACAGAGGGGGGATATTTTGATAGAGAGATCGTTCCTGTTGAAGGAGATCTTCCAAGTGGCGAAAAAGAGATGGTAACAGTTGATGAAGGAATAAGATTTGACGCTAGCGAAGCAAGCTTATCCGGCCTAAATACTTTGACTGATGAAGGTGTTTTAACTGCAGGAACTTCTAGTCAAATTTGCGATGGCGCTGCAGCAGTTATGCTTGTCAATGATGCAGGCCTTAAGAAGCTAGGCATTAAACCGAGGGCAAAAGTAGTTGCTTTGGCTTTGGCAGGTGATGATCCGGTAATCATGCTCACAGGACCTATACCTGCTTCAAAGAATGTCCTTGAAAAAGCTGATATGTCTATAGAAGATATCGATCTTTATGAAGTAAATGAAGCTTTTGCACCTGTGCCTTTGGCATGGGCTAAAGAATTGAATGCAGATCTTGAAAAATTAAATGTAAATGGTGGTGCTATGGCTTTAGGTCATCCTTTAGGTGGAACTGGCGCTAAGCTTATGACTACCCTTCTACATGAATTAGAAAGAAGAGAAGCTAAGTTTGGTTTACAGGCGATTTGCGAAGGCGGAGGAACTGCTAACGCAATGATAATAGAAAGAATGAGTTAGCTTTTAACTATTGATATCAAGTCTTGATGAGAGACTAATTTAGGTTTCTCATCTTGCCTTTCTTTCAACTCAATTTCACCTGTCTCCAAAGTTCTTTCACCGATAATTACAGTTATTGGAATACCTGTAACTTCCATATCAGTAAATTTAACACCTGGTCTTTTATCTCTATCATCCCAAAGCACATCAATGCCATTCTCTTTGAAAGAATTGTAAATTTCAGAGCATCTATTTGTTATTTCTACTTTCTTCTTTGGATTTACTTCAACAATAGCCACTTCAAAAGGGGCTAATGATTTCGGCCAGATTATTCCTTTATCATCATGATTTTGCTCAATCGAAGCTGCTACAATTCTTGAAGCTCCTATTCCGTAACAACCCATCTCAGGGTGAATATCTTGATCCTCACCTTGTATTCTCAAATTAAGTACTTCTGAATATTTTCTACCCAATTTAAAAATATGACCCACTTCAATACCTTTCTTCAGCTTTAGACTTCCTTTGCCATCTGGACTCGGCTTTCCATCTAAGGAATAAGGATCTTGACCTTCCTGAAGTTCTATCAATAATTCTGCATTTATAGCGTAATCGCTTTTATCACTGAAGGCTAAGAGGTCTTCCCCAGAGTCTGCAAGTACATGGAATTCTTCAGAATCAGAACCACCGATAGCTCCACTGTCTGCCTTAACAACTCTATAATCTAGACCTAAGTTATTGAAAATTCTTATATAAGCTTCTTTCATGATCAAATAGCTCTTGTTTAAGCTTTCCTTATCAAGATCAAAAGAATAAGCATCTTTCATTATGAATTCTCTAGATCTCATAACACCGAACCTGGGTCTAATTTCATCACGAAACTTTGTTTGAATTTGATATAGAGTCACTGGTAGTTGTTTATAACTAGTTAAGAGATTTTTACACAGGTCGGTAATAATCTCTTCATGAGTTGGCCCTAGACAAAATTTATTCTCATGCCTATCAAGAAAAACCAGCAGTTCCTGACCATACTGGTCAATCCGACCTGACTCTTCCCATAAAGAGGTTGGTTGAACCATTGGCATTAATATCTCTTGAGCTCCAGCATTATTCATCTCTTCTCTAATAATATTTTCTACCTTTTGTAGTACTTTCTTGCCCAAAGGAAGCCAGTTGTAAATACCCGAAGATACTTGCCTTATTAAACCTGCTCTTATCATTAATTTATGACTTACTATTTCAGCATCGGCTGGATTTTCTCGTTGTGTCCCTAAAATTAAGTGTGAAGCTTTCATAAATTTCTTTGATAATACTAACATATAGCTAGTTTTCAGAATCTATATAATTAATGTTGGTATAATTGGAAACTATAAATAACTAATTCTTTTATAAGGGTAATCATTTATGCCGACATATATTTTTAAAAATAAAAAAACCGAAGAGGTTTTTGAGCAGCAAATGCGGATCTCTGAGTTAGATGACTTTAAGAAAAATAATACTGATTTAGTGCAAATGCCTACTGCCCCTTCATTTAGACTCAAAGGAACAGGATGGTACGAGACTGATTTTAAAACTGGTAATAAGAAAAATATTGCAAAAAGCGATAGTGAAAGCCAGCCTTCTTCTAAAAGTACAGAAAAAAAAGATATTGTGCAGAAAAAAGAGACATCAACAAAAAAAGAGACATCAACAAAAAATATTTCATCTTAATTTCAAATGAAAAGAACACATAAATGTAATCAAGTTAGCAGTGACCTAATAGGTAAAGAAATTTCTGTAACTGGTTGGATACATCGAAGAAGAGATCATGGAGGAGTTATCTTCTTTGACTTGCGCGACGAGGGAGGGTTAGTTCAGGTAGTTTATAATCCAGAATCAGAGGACACTTTTTCCCTCGCAGAAACCTGCAGGAATGAGTATGTAATTTTCTCTAAAGGTATTGTTCATCAGCGGCCAGATGGGACTGCAAATGATAATTTAGCAACAGGGCAAGTAGAAATAGTGGCCTCCGAACTAAAGATTTTAAATTCTTCAATGCCAATTCCGTTTCAGTTAGATGAACATACTTCTGTTGGGGAAGAGACACGCTTGAAATATAGATTTTTAGACTTACGTAGATCAGAAATGCAGGATAATCTTAGGCTTAGATCTAAAGTATCTACCTCCATTAGAAGTTATTTGAATCATAAAGATTTTATAGAGATTGAAACTCCTATATTAACGAAAGCTACACCTGAAGGTGCAAGAGATTATTTAGTGCCAAGTAGAACTTTCCCTGGCCAATTTTTTGCTTTGCCGCAGTCCCCACAATTATTTAAACAAACTCTTATGGCTTCAGGTTTTGAAAAATACTTCCAATTTGCCAAGTGTTTTAGAGATGAAGATCTCAGAGCAGATAGGCAGCCAGAATTTACTCAAATAGATGTTGAATTATCTTTTGTTGATTCACATGAAGTTATCTCACTGATAACCAAAATGATAAAGACAGTCTTCCAAGATACTCTTTCAGTTGATTTAGGCGAGTTTCCCATTCTTGCTTACCATGATGCTATTGAACAATACGGTATTGATAAACCTGATTTAAGAAATCCACTCAAATTACATGAGGTTAAGAGCTTATTTGATGATTGTGATTTTAAGGTTTTTAGTGAACCGGCAAATGACAAAGATTCAAGAATTGCTGCTCTGAGGGTGCCCAATGGCAAAGATTTAACTCGTAAACAGATCGATGATTACACTGACTTTGTAGGGACTTATGGTGCAAAAGGCCTTGCCTATATAAGGGTAGAGAATCCATCTATAGGAAGAGAAGGATTACAGTCTCCAATAGTAAAATTTATAGATGATTCCATTCTTGAATCGTTGATATCCACTTTGGGTGCTCAAGAAGGAGATATTATTTTCTTTGGTGCTGGAAAAAGAAGTATCGTTAATGATTCACTGGCAGCATTGAGAGACTTGGTTGCAAAAGATCTAGATTTATTAACATGTGAATGGGCTCCTTGCTGGGTGGTAGATTTCCCAATGTTTGAAAAAAATAAATCAGGCGAGCTTACGCCTCTTCATCATCCTTTCACATCACCAAACTGCTCAATAGAAGAGCTAAAAAAAGACCCTCTTGCTGCCTTAACAGATGCATATGATGTTGTATTGAATGGTACAGAATTAGGTGGTGGTTCAGTGAGAATCCATAATAAAGAAATGCAACAAGCAGTTCTGAATCTTCTTAATATTAGTGAGGAAGAAGCTGAAGAAAAATTTGGTTTTCTGATTTCTGCTCTGCAACATGGATGTCCTCCTCATGCCGGCTTAGCAATTGGTTTTGACAGACTGATTATGCTTATGACTGATTCAGATTCTATAAGAGATGTTATCGCATTTCCCAAAACACAATCAGCATCCTGCCTTTTAACAGAAGCTCCCGGCAAGGCAGCGGAAGACCAATTAGAAGAGTTACATATTAGATTCCATGGATTAGAAAAGGAGGAATAAAGTGGCTGGTCATTCAAAATGGGCAAATATCAAGCATCGCAAAGGAAGGCAAGATGCAAAAAGAGGAAAAGTATTTTCTGTTCTAATAAGAGAGCTGACTGTTGCTGCAAAATTAGGGGGCGGAGTTCCCGATGATAATCCAAGATTAAGAACAGCAATAGATAAAGCTCTTGCGGCAAATATGACTAAAGATACTATTGAAAGAGCAGTTCAAAGAGGTGCGGGGGGCTTGGAAGGAGAAAATCTTGAAGAAGTAAGTTTTGAAGGTTATGGCCCAGGTGGCATAGCTATAATTGTCGAATCTATGACAGATAATAATAATCGTACAGTTGCAGAAGTAAGACATGCTTTTACAAAATCTGGAGGTAACCTTGGAACTAATGGTTCAGTTTCTTATCTCTTCGAAAAAAAAGGTTTAATTACTGTTTCCTCCAAACAAGACTCTGAGGAGATTATGGAAATTGCAATCGAAGCAGGCGCAGAGGATATTGAAATAAATAACGATGAAACAATAACAATTAGCTCCTCTCCAGGAGATTTCGAAAATATCAAAAATGCACTCATTAAGCACCAGATACAATTAGAAGACTCTGAAATCTCATTGATACCAGAAATACCAGTACAAGCGGATCTAGATACTTCTTTGAAAGTTTACAAACTTTTGGAGATGCTTGAAGACTTAGATGATACTCAGAATGTGACTTCCAATGTAGAGTTTGCAGAGGGCATGCTGGATCAATTGAGTTGAGATGACTAATTCAAGAAATAAAGGAGCTTCTTTTGAAAGAGAAGTGGCAAATCTTCTTACGAGTGATTTGAATTTAAAAAATAATATTAGAAGGATTTTAGAACAGACAAGAGAAAAACATTTACCAGACTTAATGTTAGGAAGCTGGTACTTGGAATGTAAAAGATATGGTTCAGGGGCAGAGCCGTTAGAAGCATGGTGGAAACAGGTTCTGGATGCAACACGAAATAAAGGAATCCCGGCTTTAGTGTATAAGTTTGATAGAAGACCTATAAAGGTTCGAGTGCCCTTAGGAGCTATAAATCCAAAGCTACATTTAGACTCTCCTTTTACAGCAGACTTATTGTGGGATGACTTTATTTTTTTATTGAAGGAGTTGTATTCAGAAGAAATAGAAGAACATGAAAGAATAGATTAATGCAGGACTATAAGGTAAGGGTTTATTATGAGGACACTGATGCACAAGGAGTTGTCTATTATGCAAACTACCTAAAATTCTTTGAGCGAGCTAGAACAGAATTTTTGAGAGAAGTTGGTTATGAACAGATGAAACTGATGAAAGAAGGAGTGATATTTATTGTAAGAAGACTTGACGTGAGACTTCTCAAGCCCGCAAAGTTAGATGATCTAGTTAGAGTCAAAACTGAACTGATAAAACTTGGTAAAGTTAGTTTTGATTTTAATCAGACCGCATACGTTGAGGATGCCGTAATTTCCAAAGCTAATATAAAATGCGGCAGCTTAGATCCTGAATCCTTTACTCCCTGTGCTCTGCCTGAGTATTTACATACAGGTATGAAAAAACTACTCTTATAGTCTGATGGACCTTTCAATCTTAGAATTATTTTTAAATGCGAGCCTTGTAGTTAAGTTAGTTATAGTCATTCTTATTTTTGCATCTATCCTTTCTTGGATGGTTATTTTTGAGCGGTGGCTTTACATAGGGAAGGTTAATCAAGAATTTCTGCATTTTGAAAATAGATTCTGGTCAGATACAGGTTTAGAGATGCTACTCAAAACTAGTCAAGAAGAAGGCCATCAACCAATAGGTGTAGAGTACATTTTTCAGGTGGGCTACCTCGACTATAAGAGATTAGTGAAAGAAAAGTTTGATTCAATCACTATCATGACGAGTGTTCAAAGAAACATGAAAGCCGCTTTAAATAAAGAACAATCATTATTAGAAAAACATTTACCCTTTTTAGCCACTGTAGCGTCTGTCAGTCCATATATAGGATTATTTGGAACAGTTTGGGGCATTATGAATTCCTTTAGAGGTTTGGCTGGAGCTTCTCAGGCAACCTTGACTGCAGTAGCACCTGGTATATCTGAAGCACTCATTGCTACAGCTATAGGTCTTTTCGCTGCCATTCCAGCCCTTATTGCCTACAATAAATATATATCTGAATCAGATAATCTCATTTCAAGTTTTGAGGGATTTAAAGAAGAATTCTCTGCTGTGTTACAAAAAGATATTAGAACCGGTGAATAATGAAAAGAAGAAATTTAATTTCTGACATAAATGTAGTTCCTTACATAGATGTGATGCTAGTGTTATTGGTGATTTTCATGATTTCTGCCCCCCTAATGGTTCAAGGTATTCAAGTAAATCTTCCCAAAGCCTCTTCAGAGGCTTTGCCTGTAAAGAATAATGAACCACTTATAGTTTCAATTACTAAAGATGGGAGTATATTTTTAGAATTAGATTCAACACAAAATAAATCTTTATCCCTTCAAGAGATGAATAATTCGGTTTCCAAAATCTTTGAAGCTAGTCCGGGATTGCAGGTAGTTATCAGGGGAGATGGGGATGTTAGATATGAGAGGGTGGTATCAGTCATGACTGAATTACAGATGGCTGGCGCTAGCGATATTGGTTTAATCTCTAAGCCTATCCCTCCAGAGTAATGAATTATTTTGCACCTCTTGCTTTATCCGTTTTTATTCATCTTGGGATAATCCTTTCCTTCTCAAATTATTTCAATATCAACTTTAATGAATTTCATATTGAGTCAATTAAACCTGTAGCAGCTTATATCGTATTTGAAGAAAAAAAGATTCCAAGCAAGAAAATTGCTCCGTATAGAAAAGAAATCCAACTGAACAATAATAAAAAAATAGAAAAAGAAAAAATAGAAATTTTCAGTGCAGCCTCGGCATTAAAGGAGATTGAGAAACTTGAAAATAACAAAACTTATATTACCGAGGAGATCAACAAAGTATTGTCTTTTTCGGAGGTAGAGAAATATTCTTTAATTATTAAGAATCAAGTAATGAATAATTGGAAAAGACCCAAAAATTTGAATCTCAACCTAAGAACCGAAATACAAATTGATCTTGTTCCAACTGGAGAGATATTGTCCGCAACTGTAATGATAGGAAGCGGAAATGAAGTTTTCGATGAATCTGCTATAACCGCCATCTCTAGATTGGCAAATTTTGAAGGACTTAATATACCTATCAATTTATTTGATGAGCATTTCAGAAAGTTTACTTTAATTTTTACTCCAGAATAGCTATCACCTCAATGATAAATAAAAAAATCTTTGTAATTCTTTATATTTCAATTTTTTTCGCATCATTATCTGCCCAACTTAGGATAGAGATTAAAGGAGGACTCCAAGATCCTATTGTCGTTGCTGTGGTGCCAATGAAGTGGAATCTTGATAGTCCGCAAGAGCTTTTTATACACGAAGTAATAAAATCAGATCTAGAGTCATTTGGAGAATTTAAGGTGCTCCCTCCAAATAATATGCTCAGTCTGCCTGCCTCTAAAGAACAAGTCTTTTACAAGGATTGGAGATTACTCGGAACTGACTACTTAGTAATAGGAAATGTCCAACCTACCAAAACAGATAAAGAGATAGAAGTTAAATACTTTATTTTCGATGTAACAAGAGAAAAAACTATACACAGCGGAGTGGTGTTGGGGCCCAAAAAAACTTTAAGAAGTATAGGACATAAAATCAGCGATAATATATATGATCGTATACAGGGTCTCCCGGGAATTTTTTCTACTAAACTTGCTTATATAGATAAGCCTTCTCTTTTAGATCCTTATTATAATTTGATGATTTCAGACTTAGATGGCCATGAGAGCCTGGCTTTATATTCTTCACCCGAACCATTAATGTCACCAAGTTGGTCTCCAGATATGAAGAGAATTGCCTATGTTTCATTTGAAGATGGCTCTTCACGTATTTATATACAAAACCTTTCTAATGCACAAAGAATTGGTCTTAAATTGGAGAAAGGTATCAATAGCTCCCCCAATTGGTCTCCTAATGGAAAAAAATTATCAGCCGTTTTGTCCAAGATGGGTAATCCAGACATCTTTATTTACGACTTGGGCACATCTCAATGGTCTCAAGTTACTGAGCATTTTGGAATAGATACGGAACCAGATTGGTCACCTAATTCAAGAAAAGTTTTATTTACATCTAATAGGTCTGGTTCTCCGCAGATATACGAAGCGGACACAAGAACTAACAAAATAAAAAGACTAACTTTTGAAGGAACCTATAATGCAAGAGGAAGATATCTTCCTAATGGGAAAGCTATGGTGTTTGTTCATAGAATGGATGGTGTTTTTCATATAGCTACACAAAACTTAAGAACTGGAAAGATAAGGATTTTGACTGACACAACACTTGACGAGTCCCCAACAGTATCTCCCAATGGTAATGTTGTAATCTATGCAACAAAAGACGGAGATAAAGACATACTTGCGGGGATAACTTTAGACGGCAAGACCAAATTCACTATGTCATCTCTTAAAGGAGAGGCCAGAGAGCCTTCTTGGTCTCCACTAATAGATTAGAATTGAAATAAAAGTATAATGTATTAAGGAGATACAAATGAATAATACACAAAAAACTTTATTAACATTTTTAGTTTTTGTTCTCGCATCTTGCAGTTCAGTTTCTATGGACAGAACAAACGACTCAACAGCTATTTCAGCTTCAGCAACCGATACTTACTCTGATAGTGGTTTGACATCAAACAACATCCTATATTTTGCTTACGATCAATCTGATTTAAATTCTGAAAGTAGAGTAAAAATAAGGTCTCTTGCGGAGGTTATTAAAGACAATAATTTAAGTGTGAGGGTTGAAGGGCATTGTGATGAAAGAGGCACAAGAGAATACAATTTAGCTTTAGGAGAGCAAAGAGCCAAGACGGTGGCTGAGCTACTAATTATAAATGGAGTACCTTCAGACATGATCTCCACAGTTAGTTATGGAGAGGAAAAGCCAGCTGTTTCCGGATCAAATGAAAGTTCTTGGTCAAAGAATAGACGAGCGCTAGTTAAAACATTTTAATAAGATTGAAAAATCTTTTCTTATTAATTTTTGCTCTATTGCTCCCTTATTCAGTCTACTCTGAGCAAGATGAGAGGCTGGAAATCTTATACGAAAAGATAGAGCAACTAAAAAAAGAAATCAACGAACTACGAAATTTACTCGAAGAAAATACTATTTTATTAGACAGGGCTCTTGAGCTACAACAACAAAGGTATCTGGATTTAGATAATAGGGTACTAGAAATCTCAAAAATCTCGTCTCTTAACACAGCAAAATTTAATGAAGAGGATATTATTCAATTGCCTGAACAAGAAAAAGAATTATTTAGAACGGCGTTGATTCTTTTTGAAGAGTCTAGGTACGCAGAAGCCTTAGATATCTTTTCCGAAGTAATAATATCTTTTCCAAATGGAACCTTTGCTCCAGATGCATATTTTTGGTCTGGCGAATTGTTTCTAGCTCAGAAGATGTATGAGGATGCTAAATTAAGCTTCAATAGCGTTATAGAGCAATTTCCAAAACATCAAAGAACCCCTGATTCTCTGTTTAAGCTAGGCGAAATTTATCGACTTGAAGGTGAGTTAGAGGATTCAATAATCATTTACGATCGAGTTCAGACAAGTTTCCCGGATTCAGGGGCAGCTCAATTAGCAAAAAAATCTAGAGAAAGTTTAAAAGAACAGTCGAATTTAGTTGAGTAAACCTTTAATATACGCTTTTTTTTAGGGC
>MDTG01437935.1_pt1 | contig 11811 bp, 11 predicted proteins | sample 811421 | NCBI WGS metagenome assembly MDTG01 (sample SAMN05326645, study PRJNA326480) | marine metagenome | isolation source: seawater | place: Pacific Ocean: South East | collected 2011 | reverse complement strand
GTTTAGATAAAGAACTGGTTAAAAATCAAGAATCAACTTTTTATGCTCGAGTAAGTGGTGATTCAATGCTTGGAGCAGGAATAGATGATGGAGATTTATTAATCATAGATAAATCATTGAGCCCAGAAAATGGTAAGATAGTAATTTGTTTTATTGATGGAGAATTTACTGTTAAAAGAATAAAAAAAGAAAAAAATAGGCTTTACTTAATGCCTGAGAATAAAAAATATAATCACACTGAAATAAAAGAAGAAAATGAATTAATTATTTGGGGAGTAGTAAAATACGTTATTAAAAAAGTTTAATTATTCTTATACATTTTTTTTTAGTCTCTTGAGATTATTATCTAGCCATTATTTATTATCTAAATACCACTTAACTTTCTCTTCAATAACCTCCTCAAATTGTAAAGATTGTTCCCTGCCATGTTCATGTTTAAGTTTTGAAGAATTATTTACTTCTAGCACCCTTAAAAAAAATGTTTTTTAGTGCGAGAAAAAAATATTTGAAATCCGTCTTAATTAATGACTCATTACATAAATTCAAATATTTTAGTTCAGATTCCATAATTTCATCCATAGTTTTTGGTAAATCAACATAAAATGGAGGAATAAGACCTGGCTTAAATTGGGTTCTTAGTTTTTGTAATTCTTTACTATACATGTTAAAATAATGTATACTTAGAGGTCTAACTCCAACTAATTTTAAATCTCCTTTAATAAAATTATATATCATTGGAAGTTCATCAATCCAAAATTTTCTTAAAAATCTACCTTCACTTGAAATTCTAAAATCATTCTTAATTTTACCTCCAGTTTGTAAATTATTCTTATTGTAAATATACTCTTGAAGATATTCAGAATAAGGGTGCATTGTTCTTAACTTATAAACATTAAATTTTTTATTGTCTTTTCCAATTCTTAATAAGCTTATTATTGCTCCGTAAGTTGGGTTTTTATCGATAACCGGGTCTTTAACTTTTTTTACGACAAAGTGATAAAAGCCTTCATACTCAAGTTCATCGATAATTTCAAATCCACAAGAATACAACCTGCCTAAAGTTTCAGCTTTTGAAATTACTTTATTTTTATTATTAGTAATAAAAAAAAATATTTTCTTAGTTAAATATATTCTAGGTAAAATTCTATTAAAAATAAGATCAAGAAGATAAATAATATAATTTAAAAATATTGGATATTTTTTTAGTAAATATTCTTTTCTATTTGGTTGTGTTTCTACAGAACCATAAAAAACCCCAGAATATGGTAATTTGTTATTAACTTCTCGGAAAAATTTATTTATGAACTTTTCGTTATTTATCTTTTTAAAACTTAAGATTTTATCACATTTATTTTCCAAATAATCGCTATTGTTGTTTGAAAAACTTCTAAAAATATTTTTCTTTGTTTTAAAATCGAAATGTTTATTTAAAAAATTTAATATTTCTAAATTCGAATTGAATTTTCTTAAGATTAATTTTTCTGTTTTATTTAGTTCTATATTAGTTTTTTCCATTTAAATAAATAATATTAAAACTTAATATTTTCAATATTTTTCTTTTTTAGTAAAATATCTAAATTTTTATCAAAATCATTAAAAAACCATATTAAAAATTCAGTAAAATTAATTTTAGAGTTCATGAATTTTTTAGATCTCGCTCTCCAAACATTTTTATAATTTTTATTTTTAACTAAATTTTTTGTCAATTTTAATAATTCACTATTTTGATCACAAAGAATTAACAAAGAATATTCATCTCTTAAAGAAATAAAATTCCCTAATTTTTTTGCAGTTGATGAGAACATTATAGCTGGTGTTCCAAGCAATGCAGCTTCTACTGTCATTGTTCCTGAATCTCCAATAAAAACCTCAGCACCAAATAAAATATCATGAATCTTCTCAGGTGAAATTTTTAACCTATACTTTTCCAAATTTTCAGGCAACGATCCTTCTGATGATATAAAAACCTTTAAATCTTTAGATAATTCATTTACAATTTTTTCTTTTAGTTGTGAAGAAAATCCTTTTTCATTTAAATCATGGGTTGCATTCCATTCAACAAAACGTACTAATGCATATTTTTTCTTACTTGGATTTAATTTTTTTAAGAATAAAGTATTAGGCTTAAAAATATCAGAATGTAAACTTCCTAATTCAAAAATTGTATTAATTTTTACATGTTTTTTACCAAAATCCTTTTGAAAATATGTTGGTGTTATTATTAATGATGAAAATGGTTTATAAATTGTGTGTGTTAAATTATCATGTTCGGTATCATCAATAGTTATTAAAGGTTTTTTAAAAAACCAAGAAACAACAGGAAGATACGGTGAAGCAAATGATAAAAAATAATCTGGTTTAAATTGACTTGAATAAACTATAAACTTGAATATAGCATATGGGAAATATATTAGTTTATTAAAAAAAGAAATCCCTCCTTTTCCTCTATTTTCAAAATCTAAATTATAAAAACTTAAAAGATCTAAAGTAACTTCCTTATCCCTTGCAATAATTTTAATTTTATGACCATTTTCAATTGTTTTAAATATGAAGTTTTTAAAGTAATGAACATGAGCTGGATGACCAATATCAATTAAAATTTTCATAATTTATTTTTAAGGATAATTTATAAGTACTGCTTTTCTAGGACCGTAAAAAACAAAAACACTCCCAGCAGCATAACCACTAATGCCATCAAATGAATCTAAATCATTAAAGTTTTCAAAAGAAGAACACCCTCCGCAAGGGACAATAGGGATAGTAGTGTTTTCTGAAACATATTTTACTAAATTTAAATCATAACCCATATAAGTTCCATCATTAGACATTGATTGAAAAAAAATTTCTCCGGCGCCTTGGTCTTCAATATATTTCAAATATTCAACTAATGGAAGTTTTGATTTTTTTTTACCAGATGTATGATATACTTTATAGGTTCCAAAAAAATTCTTTTTAATATCAACTGAAACAATAACCGATGAAGACCCAAACTCCTCTACCAGTTGGCTTATAAAATTTTTTTTTATTAATGCGCTTGTGTTTATGACTACTCTTTCTGCTCCTAATTTTAAAATTTTTTCAACTTGTTTAATATTATTGATACCACCACCTACTGCAAAAGGCATGAAAGCTTCATCTCCAATATCTTTTACCAAATCATAACTTATTGGTTTATTATTAATAGAAGCTTCAATATCTAAAAAAACTAATTCGTCAGCTTTATGATCGTTAAAAATTTTTACCGCATTTAAGGGATCTCCAACATATTTAGCATTTTTTTTAACGAATTTTTTGGTTTTTACTAACCCTTGATTTTTTAAAAGTAAAACTGGAATTTTTCGTCGTCTAAACATTTTTTATAAAATTAGAAATTAATTTATTGCCTATGTCATAACTTTTTTCCGGATGAAATTGAACACCGTAAATATTATTTTTTGAAAAACCTGAGTAAAATTTTTTGTTTGAGTAAGTAGTCTCAAATAATCCATCTTTCTTATCATTGAGTTTAACAAAATAAGAGTGTACAAAAAAAAATTCGTTTCGAGTTGAAATTAGATCATTGGTTGATAGTAATTTATTTTTTTTTAAAATTTTAACAGAATTCCAACCAATCTGAGGTGTTCTTAGTTTTACTTTAAAAGCAGCGGCATTACCATCAATCCAACCTAAGCCATCTTCCAGACCCTCTTCGCTATAATTGGTCATAATTTGCATCCCTAAACATATACCTAATACTGGTTTTTTTTTGATCAAAACATTATCGTTTAGTGGATCAATTAATTTGAGTGTTTTTAAATTCTTAATTGCTGTTTTAAAGTGACCAACCCCCGGTAAAATTATTTTATTAGCATTATCAATATCTTTTTTTTTTGATGAAACTACTATATTATCTGTGAGGGGTTTAAAAGATTTCATTATGGATCTTAAATTTCCTAATCCATAATCAATTACAACTATCATTCAAATATTATTTATAAGAAAGTAATGTTTTTTTTTATTACTAGCCTCAGTAATGAACTATTTTTTTAACTAATGAACTATTTTGTATCCTTTTTTATAAATAAATAATATTTATATCTGTTTTTTATATGAATTAATCAAGTCTATAAAATTTAGATCATCATTAATAGACGATAAGTCATTTGCATACTTATCACTTTGATTTTTATAGTAAATTAATTTTGATAAAGGCGTAGATCTGATCATATTAGCTAATGAAAATGCTGACCAATCTTCGGCTATCATTCCAATTTCATATTTTTTAACATACTTTGACATTTCAATATCTGGACCAATAGCTAGTGCTAATCGTGATTGTATCATTTCAAAAAATTTGTTAGCTAGACAAAATTTTAAGTTAAAATTAGTTGGTGGCAAAAATATGACACCAATGTCAAATTGATTACAAAAAGGGACTATTTCTTCTCTTTTTACTGGCTTCAAAAAAACTATGTTCAAATTTTTTGCTTGATATTTTAACTTTTTTAGGTGTAAATTTGTTGATGCACCAGATACTAACATTAAATTTAACTGATATTTTGTATTATCTAAGTATTTCATCATTTCAATTAATAGCTCCAATTTTCTTGAGCTACTAACATTTCCATGGTGAATAATTTTTATTAAGTTTGGATCTAATTTAGAAGGAACTAAATTAGCTGCATATTCGCATGCGTTTTTAATTAAAACTGTTTTTGTATTAAAATTTTTTATATAAGCATCAACTATCCCAGGTGAAACAGTTAAAACTTTATCAACTTTTGGGAGATTATCGACACAAAGTTTAGTGTAATATTTTTTGATAAAAAACCTCCACAACCAACTATCATCAAAATTCTTTGGAGAATACTCATGAGCATCTAATATCACAGGGGCATTTTTAGCTATTTTAAGTGCCAAAGGAACTAGTCTAATTTCGTGAGCGATTACTAAATCAAAGTCTTGGTTTTTTAATGAATTTAATATTTTTTTTTTGAACTTATCCCAATAGTAAAATTCATACAAACCAAACTTCAAAAGAAAAATTCTAAAAATTTCTATGTAGAATTTATATTTTTCTAATTTATAAAAAGAAAATTCCAACCCAGATTCACTTTCACCAACACAATGTAGCTCATGATTCTTATAAAGATTCTTTATTTGTCTATAAGGTCTAGGATCTTTTTTTAAGCTCGGATATGCTATTATTAAAATTTTCAAATTTTAAATTAATAGTATTTATTGATTACTGAATCTGGTATCAAATTTAATTTATTTGCAAACCTTATAAGTTTTTCTAATTTTTTAATCAAAGAATAATATGTTGGGTAATCTTTATAAGATTTAACTTCAGAAGACATTATCTCTTCAAATTCTGACATTTTTAAACCTAGTTTCTTAACAGTGAATTTGATTTGTTTTTCACCTCCAACAAATGGGTTAGAGGAAATTTTCAATAAAGCCTCATCCCTGGTTACTTGATTACATCGTATTAATGCTGAAAGATGTAACTTTCTTTTATCAATATTAAATTTATTCATCAAAATGTAAGATTGGAAAATGGAAGTATATGCTGATTCAAAATGTTTTCCACCATAATCTTGCCAACCAAGTTCATCTTGCATTAATTTAAATACTTTTTTTTCATCATAACTAATGTGATAAAGTAATCTTACCTGTTTAATTCTATAAAAGATGGAATATTTAAAAAAAGAAAACATATTCATGATCGGAAAACTTTTTATTTTTTTCTTACCAAAAATTCGATGGACGGACTTTACATATTTGCCATCCATGTATGTCCAACTTAGTGGTGTTGAGCCTTCGGTTCTAAAAGAATGTCCATGAATAATATATTTTACACCAATTTTTTTTGCTGTTTCAAATAAAATAGAAAAAATAACCCAATCAGTTGGAACTTCTGCATCGGATACTGAAGCTTTTAGAAACGAAACTTGTAAATCTTTGAATTCTTCCCAATCAGCTACAATTGTTTCCAAATCAACATTTAATATTCTTGTTGCGTTATTAATATTTTTAACTGCTATGTCTGAATTCCATCCATTATCAAAATGGACAGCCAAAGGCCTAAGACCAAGCTTCACTGCTTTGTAAAGAGTATAGGTACTGTCTCTTCCTCCACTTACCCCAACTATACAGTCATACTTTTTGTTTTTACCTTTTTCTTTTATTTTAGCAACTATTTTGTTGACAGTAGCATCTCCCTCTTGACCAAGTGGAAATTTCTTTTCCATCATTTCATGAGTATGACAGTAATTACACACTCCATTTGAGTCAAACTCAATTTCTTCAATTGTAGTATCAAGTATACATTTAGAACAAACAATGTTACTATTCATCTTTTAATTGCAAATTTAGTTATTTAATTGCTTTTAAATTATGTTTATGAGGTATTACTAGACTTAAAAATAATAATGATGTCCAAAAAGGATGTCCAGTTAAAGTTGAAGCAAAATATATACAAATTATAGAGATCAAAAGAATGCTTAAAAACTTATATTTTTTTGTATTTAATAACTTTAAAAAAACATAGTATCTGTAGAAGAAAAGGAAAATTCCTAATCCATAAACAGCTAATAAATCAGAAAATCCATTAACTCTAACTAATTTTACATAGGCACTCTGTGTTCTGTTTTCCCTAGTAAATCCATAACCAAAAATTGGTTTTTTTAAAAAATCATTAAAGTCAACCAATAAAGAGCCTGTTCTTCCTAAAGAATAAACATCAGACTCATAATCTTTTTTATCTAACAACATTTTATACTCATTCTCAAGTGATATTTCATAAAGTATTTTTTTATATAAAATTTCAGAATTAATAAACAAACTATATGAAATAATTAAAAATATTGGAAAAATAGATAGCAAAACTATAGCTTTTTTATTAATGAAATAAAATGTCAAAATCAAAAAAAGCACTAAAATACCAGTTGTCGAAAAAGTAGATATTACTGCCAAAACAAGTACTAATATTTTCTTATCATACAATACTAGATTATTCATAAATAATCTAAAAATAATAGCTATTGTTACAAAATTTGCAAATCCTTTTGGTTCCCACATAAAACCACTATTTCTTAGAGCACCATCACTATTAATTGTAAATATTATGTTATTCGCCATTTGATCATTTCTCCATGATAAAAAATCAAAACTGTTCTGAAAAAATCCAACCAAGTTAAATGCTAAGTCATAATTTAATAATTGTAGAATATAAAAAGGAAAAGATATAATTGATCCGTAGTATGCAATATTCACTATATATTTAATAAAATTATAGCCAATCACTTTTATTGATAGATAAGCATATAAAAATTTTAAATAATTATATCCTGTTAGTAAAACATCAAAGTATGGAAGAGTGATAAACAAATAAATACTAACAAACAAGAATAAAATTGTGAACTTGTAAAAAAGAGAATCAATTTTTAATCCATTTTTTAAAAATATAAAAATCGATATTATTAAAGAAAAAATTAAGGTGTAATAAGAAAAAGCGATAATTGAACTGTAAGTGCTATTATACACTAAGAGTAGAGTCAATATGAAATTTCTGCTTATTAAAATTTTCATATGAGTAAAAAATTAAATCTTATTTAAATTCTTTTTTACTTTATCAAATAGCTTAGCTCGATTTTTTAAAAAATCATATAATTTCTTATATGATTTATAATCTGAATGGAATTTTGGTTTCGCTTTCATAACATTTTCATATTCAGACTGAGTGAAATCAAGCTTTTTAATAAAATATTCCCTGTCTTGATGTAGTTCATTTTCATCATAAATGGGTTTCTTAATTTCTTTAATTGCTTCATCTCTTGATAATTGACCACAAGAGATTAAACTTGACAGGTGTGCTTTTCTTTTATCAAAACCAAATTTAGTTGGTAAATAATGATTTTGAAAAAATTTTGTAAATCTGGATTCGCAATGTTTTGCACCATATGACTTCCAACCATAATCATCTTCCAATATTTTTTTGGCTTTATCTTTACTATATTCAATATAGTCTAGTGGCCTAAATGTTTTAATTGACTTTATAATTGGATAATAAATAAATCTTTTATACAAGGAAAAAACAGGATAATTCCTCAACTTAAGACTTCCAAACTTTTTATGAATATCAATCAAATGTATAGAATCATTTGAATCATAGCCATAAGAATTAGGGAGAATTGATTCAGTAGTCATATTACCTCCACTTAATATATAATTAATATTATTTTTTCTTGCTTCGTTATACATGCATGCTGCAAATGCATGGTCCTGCGGAATATCTAAATTTGGAACTCCTGACAAAAAAAATGATCTTTGAAGATCTTTTATAACCTCCCAATCCAATACATAGGTATGAAGTTCTAAATGAAGTTTTTTAGCTAAATTTTTAATATTTTGAACTGCAATATCAGAATTCCAACCGGTATCGATATGTAGTAACAAAACCTTTAATCCTAAAACCTTGCATGCATAGTGAGCTAAAAATGAGCTGTCAACACCACCGCTAATTCCTAGTATACAATCATATTGATTTTTTTTACGCTTTGATTTTATTTTTTTTACAGAATCCATCATAATTTCCTTTGGATTCTTGAAATAAATTTTCTTTTTAAAATTTTTATAAATATAAAAGTGATTGGAAACACCATCTTTATCAAATGATATATTGATATCAGATGTGTCCATAATGGTTTTAGTACAAACTCTATATGGCTGCTGATGTAATAGTTTTGTGAATTTATGGTTTAATACATTTTTATCTACATACTTCATTTGAAAGCAAATTTAAATTTTAAAAGTTCTTTTTGAAAAAAATCTCATAACAAAAAAATAAAATATATAAAAAATGATTGAACTAATTATATATGAGATTATTATTGCAAGATGAGAGTTGAATATTTCTTTTCCAATAATTATAAATAAGAGTGAAAGTACTAAATATAACAATTGAAAAACAATATCATATCTAGGCAAATTACCAATCAATAATACTGGGCTTAAGCTAGCTACAATAAATCTAATACTAACCATTACAGATAATATTTTGATAATTGGAATAGCTTGTATCCATTTTTCGCCAAATATAACAGGAACTAAAATATCGGAGAGAAATAAGGTGCCAGTCAAAAGTAATATTGAGATAATTGAAAATACTTTTAAATATTTATTAAATGTTTCCCTGTAGGTTTTGTTAATTCTAATCTCATCGTTAAATTCTTTTTTAAACATGTTACTCAAGCCGTTAAAGAGCTTCAACGGGTAATTTAATAATTGACTTCCAAAAGAATAATATCCTAAATAAATTGGATTAAATGATGCTAAAAAAAATATGGGTAAAGATTGAGTTAACCTATTTACCAAGCTTCCAGGGAAGGTAAACATTACAATATATTTATTGTTTTTAATATGTTTAAAAATATCTTTAATTGAAAATTGATTTATAAAGCTAATAGTCTGTTTATATATTGGAAAAAATCCAAAAATAGAAATAAAAATATTTTGAAAAATAATAGCATATATAAATCCATAAAATTTAAATTCTAACAGTCCTAATACAATTTGAGTACAAACTAGAACTAGAGTTGAAAATAGTCTTATAATTGAATATTTTTTAAAATTTCCAAAGCTGCTAAAATAACTTAAAGTAATATTCGCGAGTGATACAAAAACAAGCCATAAAAAAACTAAAAAAACTATTTCAAAGGAAAAAAGTAGATTACTAGTTAAAAAATTAGTAACTATAAATCCAAAACAAAAAAACAAAGAAGAAAATAGCGTTGTAAAAATTAAACAAGTAACTATTGATAAAGTTTGATCTTTTTTTGTAGAGAAGTTATAAATTTTGAATTCAAAATTAAGAAGGCATAAATTTGCAACTATACCAACTACTACAACATATTTTTCAAAGTTTCCAAAATCAGCAGGATCATAGATTCTTGAAATAAATGGTAACGTCAAAAAAACAATTAAAAGACTTAAACCCTCTGATGAGGATAACAATGATAAATCCTTAAAATTTTTTTTATTAAAGATCAATTTTATTTTTTAAAAGGATGTTTAGCAAGATCTTTTTTTGCTAGGGGATGATAATCTCCCTTTAGTCCAATTGGATTAGAATTTCTGATTTTATGAACAATCTCGATGGCAGGCCTAGAATCGTGTAGCCCATATCCTTTATTATTCAAAATTCCCTCATAAACCCTAGTATGCAGATCAGTGAATCCTCCACTAAACTCTAATTCTTTGCCTTGTACAGTTATTGATCTGTAAGTTCTCAAACCTTTTAATTTTATTTCACTTGGTAAAACATCATAATTAATCGATAAAAACCATCTAACTCTAGCCTTTTCAAATTCTAAATAACCTGAGCATCTGTCATGGGTTTGTATATGAACTATATTTTTTTTGACATCTCCAAAAATCCAAGACAACATATCATAAAAATGGACTCCAATATTTGTTGCTACACCACCAGATTTACTTTTATCACCCTTCCAAGAGGTGAAATACCAATTCCCCCTTGATGTTAAATAAGTTAAATCAACGTCGTATAACTTATCATTTGGAGCAGCATCAATTTGTTTTTTTAAGTCTATAATGGTTTTATGTAATCTTAATTGTAAAACATTCCATATTCGTCTACCAGATTCATCCTCAATTTTTTGAAGAGCATCTATATTCCATGGGTTTAGGACTAATGGTTTTTCACATATTGCATCAGCCTCTCTTCTTAGAGCCATTCTTATATGTGAATCATGGAGATAATTTGGTGTGCATATGCTTATATAATCTAAGTTGGTATTATTTTCAAATTTTAGTTTTTCAATGTGTCTGTCAAAAATTTCTGGTTCAACAAAAAAATCAGCATTTGGAAAATAACTATCGATAATACCTACACTATCAAAACGATCAAGAGCAGCAATAAGGTTATTATTTGTATCTTTTATGGCTTGTAAATGTCTTGGAGCGATATAACCTGAAGCTCCAATGAGGGCAAAGTTTTTATTCATTGATTTTAATTACTCTGTTATTTTTAAGTAAATATTTTGATTCTGTTTTTTTACAAATGGCAATGTTATCATTATTAAAATGTAAACGTTCTCCAAATTCACTCATCCATCCAATTTTACGACCAGGATTACCTACTATTAATGCATAATCTGGAACTTCTTTAGTAACTACTGCTCCTGCTCCAATAAATGCATATCTACCAATATTATTGCCACATACGATTGTTGCATTAGCACCAATAGACGCTCCCTTTTTAACTACAGTCTTCATATACTCCTCTCTTCGAATAACGCCACTTCGAGGGTTTATTACATTGGTAAAAACCATAGAGGGGCCCAAAAACACATCGTCTTCACAAACTACTCCAGTATATAACGATACGTTATTCTGAACTTTAACATTATTCCCCAGTTTAACATCAGGTGAAACAACTACATTTTGACCAATATTACAATTTTCACCAATTACTGAATTTTTCATAACATGTGAAAAGTGCCAAATCTTTGTTTCCTTCCCTATTTGACAGGGCTCATCAACAAAGGAGCTTTCGTGGACAAAATAATTTTTTGAATCCATTTTAGATTTTATTAAAAAATTCTTTTACTTTTTGAATAATGAAACCTTGGGATGAATTCTCAATTTCACTATGAATAGGTAATGAAAAGACAGTTTTACAGAGCTGTTCCACATTTTCTATCCTAAAATCACTATTTGTAAAGCTACTAAATGCCTCTTGTTTATAAAGTGGAACTGGATAATAAATCATCGCGGGAATATTATTTTCTTTTAAGAAATCAATTAAAG
>MDTG01306648.1_pt1 | contig 11811 bp, 15 predicted proteins | sample 811421 | NCBI WGS metagenome assembly MDTG01 (sample SAMN05326645, study PRJNA326480) | marine metagenome | isolation source: seawater | place: Pacific Ocean: South East | collected 2011 | reverse complement strand
TTTTTCTAAATTATAAAGATCTTCGTATATTCCAAGCCTTCTCTCTTTATCCTCTAACTCAAGAATCCTCTTTTTTAGCTCTTCTGCTTCCGAAATCGAAAAAACTATTGAGTCTTCCTTTAAGACATCTCCCTTTTCCATTTCCTCAGAAGCAAGTGCTTTGGCTGAAATAAATAAACTAAAAAACATAAAACTCATAACTACCTCTTTAAATTAACTATTCAAATCAAAAGATATATTTTTTATATCTTTGTCATAAACTCCATCTTTTGGGTTTATTAAATTTTCTATATCTTGCTTAGAAACCTTTACCTTTATTAAGGATTTTGCTCTTTCAGACAATGTCTCTATTTTTCTGTGCAACTCGTGTCCCTTTGCACTTTTTAGAAGATTATAAAATATATTATACATCAAAAGCCTCTCTTGTTAAAAAAATCTTCCAGATTTTTACTATCATCGTCTGTTTTTTTGCCCAAATCATCAATTAATTCTGCCTGCTTTTCGTCTATGTAGCTAATCTTTCCATCCAAAATATTTGAGTCTACATCAAGTTTTTCATTCTCATCTTCTAATGTTTTTATGTTTTTTTCAGACTCAGAAACATTTTTTTCGGAATTTTTTCTAACAAGAAAAAGGATGCCGAGTATAGATATAATACCTACAATTATACTAACAAATATTCCATAAACTGTTTTAAAGAAATTCTTTATTTTTAACCAAAGCTCTTCCATGTTACTTATTCCTTTAAATCATCTTCCTGATTATTCTGTGCGCCTATGCCGTATTCCTTGCTATCTATAAACTTTCTGTCGGTCCATCTTCTTGAAACATAAGCTCCAAATGTTGCTGCCAAATATGCAGTCATAGTTCCTGTGTCTAAAAGCTGGAAAGATATAGATTGACCTCCTGCAAATATTAACTCTTGTATTGTTGATAGCAGTATGTTTAGCGAAACTATTATAAATGCAATTGTTGCAAATGTTAACATTGCATCTCTTTTTCCTGAACTATTTTTTAACCACATTTTTTCTCCTCTACCACTCTTTTGTGTATTTTAAATATTGATATATATCTGTTTTTTCTAGTCTCTTTAATCTGACTCTTTGCCTTGTGTAGTTACGGCATATTGATTTTTCTCTTGATACATCTAGTACCTCGTAAAAGTATTCTGCATCATTAGTATAATCAAACCTAAGTATTACGTCCCTATCCCTTATTGTAGGGTAAGGTAAAGTCCAGCATGACGGTTCGTACATTATGTTGTAGCCTTTATTCAACGTTAACTTTAGATCTTCAACTGTATCTGCAAAGCTTAACTGAAGCCTTGTATCGCTTCTTTTTTTGTTAATAAATTGATCGAATCCGTCAACAAAGCCAGTTCCAAAGCAGGCTAGGCAGGTTTTTTGCCTAGGGTGTCTATTGTTGTTGTTTGAGCAAGAGCATGTAACTCCCGTCCACTTTCTTTTAAATAGAACGCAGGGCTCCCCAGTTTGGTCTAATAAAACCTCTTCTCTTGCTACCATTCTATCAAAAATGCTAAACCCCCTGAATCCATTGAAGTCGCCACCAAGATATGACCCACAATCATCTTTTCCGTTCAAAGTTAGCTTGGGAAGGTGCCTATGATATCCGCAGTAGTCGTACGATTGATTAAATTTTTTATCCTGATCTTCATAGTTTGTTACTAAAGATCCAACCAAATTTCTCTCTGTGCCAGAGTACTCCTCTGAGTAAGTTGGTGTCACCGAAACTATATTTAGATTTGAATCTTGGCATGCCAAAAAAAGTTTTACCGAGTCTCCATCTATAAACACCCCAGCGCTAGTTTCATTTAGACCTCTCCCCGAAGGGTCTATTATAAAGGAGTTGTCGCTAGAATTTATTGATGTATATTTTACAACTTCAGAGTCGCCTAGTACCAGCAAGCCTTTTTCCGGATACCCTTCTGTGCTGCTTACTTTTAATACCAAATCATCTGATGAAAATAAATCTGAAACAGTTATTTCTTTTGGCACAGAATAAGTGTTTTCATATATAGTTGATAAATTTTCAAAAGAAAAAGCATCAGCATAAGTTTCTAGTATTCTGTTTAAAACATAGATTTGCTTTCCCGGAGAAAAATCGGTTAAAACTATTTCATTGTTTTCTCCGGGTATAGTTATGCAGCTAGGAACGCTGTCCAAGATCTCTAATCTTTTTTGGGATACATATGTTAAAACGTAAGAGTTAGAGTTACTAATTCTTTTAAAAACATCTTTCCATTTTATTTTTATAGATTTGCCATCTCCAACTGGAGCCGCCTCAATTATCCTGAATTTATTTATAGGGCTAGGAGGGAATATTGGGGGGTATATAAATTTTTCTAGATTAATATTAAATTTTATATTTTTATAAAGCTTATTTTCGTTTTCATTACTTACGCTTATGCTAAAATTATAGGGGCCGTTTCTAAAATATTCATCTGGAGTAATTCTCACAAAAAAGCTTTTTGAGTATTTTGTCAATTCTGCAGTTCCAGAGCTATAATCTTCTGAGGCTAAGCCAGATTTTATTATTTCTGTATCATTTAAATTTATAGCAAGGCTGTTGTAATCTATATTATAATCATAGTCCTCTACAGATATATATAAAATTTGATTTTTTGTTATAACCCCACCATTTTCGAAGTTTGAATCTAGTATTTTGGGGCCAAGAGAGTCCGTTTTAAAACTGTAGTTTTTATATATTTTTTGCCCTAAAGACGTCTCTCCTATGATTGATACATCTATTACTTTATTATTTTTAAATTCAAAAGTTGGATCGACTAATATATTCGTAGAGTCTTCATCTTCAGAGTACAAAGAGAAGTCTCCTGCGAATCTCCTCATAAAATCAGAATTTATAAAAGCTATCTCTCCATTTATTTTAACTTTAAGCTTTGATTTATCTATTTTGGAATTTATTGAAAACTCAATAAACGTATCAGAGCTAACTCCCTTCTCTTCCGCTGTCGGGTTTATTGGTATTATTACTGTCATCGTCAATCCCCTCTGTGAGTTCTTTTAGCTTATTTTTTCTTTTTGACTTTGGATACTTATGAAACTTTATAAGTTTTTTCGCATACTCTACAGCCTTACCTTTACCTTCTTCATTATTACTATTATTATTAGCATCAAATTTTATTTGTTGTTGAAAAGCCTCCACTTCATTTGGATCATCTAAATAGTTTTTTCCTTCATCGCTTTCCTTTAGTCCATCCATATGTTGAAATACATGAACCATTTCGTGAACCACGTATCTCATTATTATAGAAAATGGTTTCCCTAAAAGCTTCCAGTTTAGCCTAATTGAGCCATTAATTGTCTGAGCAGAAACCTCTAATTCTGGCACAAAATCTATTGGTATGGCATCTATAATATCTAAAGATTTATTATATTGATTAAATAATTCTACAAAAAAATCATCTTCTTTTATAGAATCTTTTATTTTTATCAAAACATTGTCTTTTTCATTTTCAGTGTATTCTAATTTAGATTCTTTGTAAATATAGTATTTCATTTTTTCTCCAAGAATAAATCATTTAGAGATTCTACACCAAAAATCTCGGCAGTCTTTACCAAGAATTTTGTTTGCTCTAATTTAGATATTTTTTCTTCAGCTTTTTTTATTAAATTTTTCAAACCCAATATTTCAAACTCAACCTCCTCTTTTGATCTTGGAGATTCATAGCCTACATAATTAATGTTGCAGTTTTCCGGCTCTCTCATTTTTAAATAATCCTCCTAGCTCTAAGGTGCCTAAGTCTAGTTACAGCAGGTGCTGCGGACCCCAAGTTGGTAAAAGTTCCGTAGCCAACCGGCCCAGGCCTTATATTGTTTTTTATAAACTTAAGTCTTTCTCTGTAGCTACTAAGCCAATTGTTATAGTGAGAAGACAAAAAGTCTCCAAGTTGCGGAGGCTGATAAGATATGCCGCCATCCGATATCGAAAAGTCTCTTCCCTTTTCTAGCAGAGATTGAGACGCCAAGGCTACTATGTAGGCTCCCTCTACTAAAAGCTGAGCAAAAGTAGTAAATATTGCTCTATCTGCAAATGAGTATTGCGTAAAAAATGGTATCATATTAAATTCTGATAATGCTTGACATAAAAAACAAGCAAGTATTTCGTCGCTAAAGACATTGCATTCCTCATATATATGATTTCCATATCCATCATATTTAAACGCTCCAAATTTATCTCTAAGCGGCTTCTTTCCATTTGATCTTAGCCTGCATTTTAAATACTTAAGAAGAATATTTAGTCCAGACAACTCTTCTTCTGAAAAGTCAAACTCCACTGCATCTCCAAGTTTTACAGATCCGGTGAAGTCAGAGAGGTCTCCTTCGTCTAAAACTAAAAAAGAAAAATAGTTTTTTAATGTTATCCCGTCCAATTTTGTAGTCCAATAATCTTCCCAAAGCCCCTCTGCTACATCGTCATCTAGGTTATAGTAATAAACATAAAGACCTTTGTCTAGCCTTGTGACGTCATCTGAGGTTTGTTCTACAAGAATTTTTCCTTGAGAATTTTTTATTTGAATTTCTGGAGTTGAGTCAGGATCTTCTTCTGATCCGGATGAATCGTAATATTGAATTTTTAGAGCTACCGTAGTACCCCTGAAGGCCTGAGATCTTTCTGATGTTGAGGTTGACATATTTATAATCCTTTTGCAGATGGTCTAAATTTTTCAGAACTTTCTTCGCCGGAACTTTCTTCGCTACTAGAGCTATCAGAAGAGCTACTGCTTACTGTTTTTGCTCCGGATGAGCTTAGAGTCTCGGATGAGGAGCTATTAGAGGCAGAAACTGATTCGGGTTTTGAACTCATAATAACATATGAAGGCTTTGCGGTTGGAATAGAACTTGAACTTGATGTACCCGAAGCGCTAGATATAAAAAATGTGTCTATTTGAGAAAACGAAGAACCCGATATTGTTACAGAGAATACGACTATGTAGCTTCCTTTATCTTCTGGTATGTAATCTAAATAATAAATAGAGTACGACTTGTCTATTAGAGTCATATCTTTTGGAAAATCTGAATCAGATGATAAGTCTGGCTTTATTATTTTTTTTATTACAGCGCTATCTACATTTTCCGAAGGCACTCCATCTTCTAATATCTGAAGGGGTATTCTTACTGTGGACCCTAATGCAAAATTTCCTAGTGACATAACTTGAACCTAATAATAACATAATACAACCTAACTTAAGATTACTAACATAATACTAAATAATAATATAAAATATACATTGGACTAATTGTCTTTAACATATGTTGCTACAATAGAGTCTATTCCTTTTTGTATAATAGATATATAGTCACTATTAAGCGTAAAGCCTAAGCCATTTTCAAATTCCGTTATATCTGTAGAAATCTGAAGTCCATTTAAATAGACACAAAGGGTGCCTTTTTTAAATTTGTTTGTTATATTATACCTTACTTTTTCATCCTCAACACTATCTGTTATATCTTCAACAACAAAAGACAAAGTTACATTGTTTGCTATATTATTAATAACCGTAGTGTTGCTATTTATCTGATCAATTGTTTCGTTAGAAACAGTATTAAACTTTGAATCTTCTAAGAATATATCCACATACTCTTGTTTTCCAGTAGCTTTATTTGTGCTCAAAACTCTTTGAGTTATAGTTCCGGCGACTTCATCTATTACTGGTCTAGAAGAAATGTTGATTGTAGTCATACTTATACCTTAAAAAAAATGCCAACGGTGGCAAAATGCCACCGTTGGACTTAAATAAATTATGTTGCGTAATAAATAGCTATTGTGTCAGAGCCATCAGTTTCTAAATCAGCCTGCAAAAAATACAATCTCTTATTTGCGGTATCAAGATGGAAGTCGTTTCCAACTCCAGCACCACCAAGGGCAGCTCCAGGTGCTCCAGAGCTAGATGCTCCTGTTTGACAAATTCCATTCAAGAATACCTGAAAGAATGTTGCATTGTCAGCAGCAGTATTTAGAGCAAAGTAAGAATGGTTTACTCCACCAATACTTACGCCATTTGTTCTTGCGTTAGAACCACTATCATTGTCCAGGAATTTCTCTTCATTTATATTCAATATAATTTTTTGAGATGCGATACCTAGACCGTGAGAAAGATCTGCGCTCAATGTGTTTCCAGTTTTAGATATTCCATCTCCAGCAATAATGCTTCCCAATCCAGTAAATTGAACAACAACCACAGGATCATTGTTAAGGCTTGTTATATCCGAAGTTACAACATAGCCTTCATCTGCCTGAGTAGTTCCCGACTGAACAAAGACTGCAGCTTGAGTTAACTCTGAAGCAGAGTTTGCGTCAAGAACTCTTTCAAGAGTTCCGTTGGCAGCCCCAACATTAGTATTTAAGTTTTGCGCTACACCTTCTGCGAAATCAGCAAAGTCAGAAGAGTTGATACTTCCACCATTTCCAGTTATATCACCAACAGTAACTGCCGCTCCAGTAGATTCTCCTGTATACACTTTTGACAGAGGGAAGAAGATATCTATAGCTCTAACAAGCTCTGCCGCAAAAACATCTGCGCCAGACATTCCTTGTATGTCAACTATGGTTTGACCGCCGACTACGCTACCAGTTGGACCATTACCACCTGTGTTATCAAACTTAAATACTTCGGAAGTAGAGTCATGTAACGTTACAGTAACCAAGTTGCCATTCATATTTCCATTAGCAGTTTCAGTTATAGTCAAAGTTCCCTTGTTATATGAAGAGTTTCCTATTGCTTTAACGTAATAAATTCCGTTTCTGCCTTCGTTGGCTCCAGATTCATTTTTAATGAGAACCCTGTCATTCAATCCTGCTCTGTGACCATCAAGGTCCCAGAAGGCTCCTGCGTTTTGAACAATTCTACCGTTATCAGTATTGTTGAAGGTAACGTTTGTTAAACCACCCGTAGAAGCTGCAACAACAGAATCTTTCCAAGAAACACCGTTTATAAGTCCATCAATATAAGACTTTGGCATTACAGAGTTAGCGCCCACACTTGTTCTCGCATCATAACCAGCCGGAAGGTCTACTGCACCCTGTCCATGCGGGCTCAAGGTAATTCCGTTGTTGCCACCAGAAGTAGCAAAAGCAAGAACACTAGATCCAGTTATTGAACCATTTGTAGTTCCAGTACCACCATCTGCAACTGCAAGAGTACCAGTGATTGAACTAGCGCCCAAGTCTAATGATATTTTATTGGTATCAATTACCAGACCACTATTAGCCTTTAAATCTGCAGCAATAGATAAGGAACCATCCCCTTCTGTTTTTGCTATACCATCACCAGCACCAAGTGCTGCAGCAGCAGGACCACTAGTACCGCCAATAAGGATTTGTCCATTCGTATCCATGACAGCAGCTTGAAGAGTATCGGCGCCAGCATCTTGAGATATAATTACTGCTTTATCAGCAAATGAATTAGCGTTAGTTCCACCTTTAGCGACTGGAACTAGCCCGTCTATAGTATTAGGATCTACCGACCTAATCTGTTCTTTTTTAATTTGTAATGTAGCCATTTTATTTCTCCTATTTTGTTTTTTATAGCTTTGTATTTAACCAATGAAGAAACTTTAATTTATACTTTGATGTAGGGTAAACAATCTTACCATCTCTTATGACAACTGAGCTTTTCGGAGGCCATATTTCGCAATCTTTGCTGACCCTGACTACATCTAAACTTCTGCCTTTTTTATTTACAGTTGTTGCAGAAGATGAAAAAAATCTTACATCATACATCGCAACGCCTTTATCTTCGGAGATGTCAACTACGGCAACCATAGTTCTGGAACCGTCTTCATACTCAATTATATCTCCAACACATGGTGCGATGACATATTCTTCATGATTTGACTTGAACCAAAACTTTTTAAAAAAACCAATAATACTTTTTATCATATAAATCTCTTAAATTATGTATACATCATTTTTTTGAGCATTTTTAAATTACTATCAAATCTATAATATTCAGAATTTATAAATTCTAGCTTATATTCGTCCGCTCTATCTTCCGGATCTCCTATTTCAAAAAAGTATTTTCCTGAGTCAAGCCTCTTTGCTTTAACCAAAGGAAGGCCTTTCGTTATCATATATGCAGCTAACGCTAAGTCTGATGTCTTAAAAGTTTTATTTTCGCTCATTATTTTATCCGTGTATACCTTATGTAATTATAACAGCAATAATCATTTCTGTGTAAACTTATTTTTTTGGACTCATAACAACTGCTCTGTCTAAAGATATCTCGCTCATAATAGTATATCCCTTATCTGTGTAATTGCCTTTGTCGCTATTAGTTCTTTCATTATCTCTATTTTCTTCGAAGATAAACTGCTCAGATGATGGCTTCATAGAAGATATATCTTCTTCAAAATCAAAGAAAGTATCGAAGACATCATTTGGATGAGCTTCTTTTGTTTCCTTTATTTTGTTAACATCTCTTCTTGAAAAACTTTTTAAGCTTCCTATTTTTTTAATAGGAGAAGCTTTTACAAAAACCTGCCTTTTTCTTAATTGCTTAGGAGTCATCTATATCCCTCAATTATATTACTTAAAATTAATATAAAATTACATAAAACAGCAAAATAAAAGGCCCCAGATTTTACTCTGGGGCCGGTTGTTAAGGTAGAACCTTATCAATTTTAAGAATTAAATCTTAAAAGATTAGCTTACACCACCCGAAGCAACGCCTCTAGGGTTAACTATACCGATACCAACGATTTCGGAAACAACCCATCCAAGCTTAAGTTGCTTAGGTTCATCAGCAGGAAGTACCTCTATGTCTTGTCTTACTGGCATTACACCAACAAACTCTGGGTCAGCTACGGCAAAAACGGTATTTGCCGGAACAACCTTAGATACTACGATGTCTGCACCGTAAATATGTCCATAAAGACCAGTCTGAAGAAGCTCTCTTTGAGTCACTGGGTCAACTTGAGATGCACCAGCACCACCAGCAGATTCCCATCCAAGAATATCAGTAAACTGATTGATGTTCATAAAGTACTTTGCAGTAACCAAGTCCCATCTATCAATAGTTCTTTTTAACGCAAGAAGACCGTGCTTAGACAGGCTTGCATTTGGAACCGCAGATGCTGTACCACCCGCCAACAATGCGTCTGCCGAAAGGTTAGAGATTTTTTGGTTTTCGCCACCAGTGTTATCGCCAGCGAAAGCCAATGCCGCAAAGATGTTAGCATCTTCTTGAGCTTGAATTTCTTGTCTAGCTTTTTGCTGAGCTCTGTCCACAACATTAAATCTTCTTCTTTTCACTTCAGCAATTCTCACTGTAGGATTAGAAACGATTTCAAATTCTGGAACAGTTACCCTGTCACCAAATACTCTTGACTCAGGAGCAGTACCATTAGAAGATACAACTACTGCAGCAACATCGATATCTCTATCGTAAACTGGAAGAGCGCCTTGTGGAAGAGGATCTACAACGAGAGCCTTTCTACCGACACCTTGATAGTCAAGGTTTCTTCTAATTGGGGTTGCCATAGCTTGACCAAGGGCAATTTTGCCTTCTTGAGTCATAAGTGCTTGCTTAATCATATCATCTCTCTGCTCATCAGAAAGAGTAGTTCCTTGCGCCTGAAGTCCACTTGAAGGCTGAAGCTCTTCAATAACGGAGGCGTATTTTACGATTTGTGAAAGTGCATCTTGAACGTTTGAAGCGTTAAGTTCACCATGATTGTTAAATATATTTTTACTCATTTTAATTATCCTCCTAATTATGGTGCGGCGCTAGTAAAGTTAGCGGTGTAAATGTGAGCGCAAGAGCCAACAAAGTGTACTGCGTCATAAGACTTTGCAGCTGAGGCTGTAGCAGCAAAAGAGGTTGTTGAAACCAAAGATTCATCATTAACTTTGCCAATCATATAGCCACATATTCTATGAGGATCAGCAGTGGTGTCATTTCCTTGGAATTCCATAGACCCAAAATGCTCTGTTTGTGCTGGGTTATCCCACTTTCCTGCGGTTGTAAGACCAAATGTCAAAGGCGCATTTACTGTTGTAGTAATGGTAATACCATTTTCCCATGCATCTGTTGTGCCTCCAACGCCATCTGTTGCGTGACCAGCAGTAAGTCCATAAAGACCTTCTTGGTGCCAAGCAGTTACCTTTCCAGAAGCATTAGATGTGTTCGGACCGATAACAACTGCTCCAGATTTAGAGGTTGCTTGTCCGGCAATTGCACCAATTAACTCTCCAAACTGAGTTCCATATCCTTTAATGCCTTCGTCACATATATAAATAGGTCCAACGGGCGCTTCTGCTGATGCCGTACCAATTGTTCCTGACGCCAAACTCATTTCAACGTTTGGTGATTCAGAACCAACGTCTGCTGCAGTTCTCTGATCTGAGCCGCCGACAACGGCTAGCTGTCCGATTTCTCCGCCAGACAAATTGGTATAAGCATCGTCTGTATCCCAGGAAAACTGACCAATTGGTCTGAGCCCTGGTTGTAAAATTTTTAATGCCATTTTTAATTCTCCTTAAAATGTTTTAAATTTTGTTTTTTAATTTTGTTTTTAATTTTATAATAACTTTTACTTGTTCAAATGTTTTCTCATCCAAGCATATCTTCCCATGAAATTTCCAGTTGGATCCCTCTTAGCCACTTCCAAGGACTTCTCCTTTTGTTCGTGACCATTTTCAACCACCCCTCCGTCATTATGACCGTCAGAAAGCTTTATAGATTTTGGATGAGCGCTATTAGTAATATCTTTAGCGTCTTGCTCAATTGTCAAGCTCATGAGATTCTTTCTATCGTCTCTTAGCTCAGACCTTCTCATAGTTTCTAGCTTCATGCTATTATAAAACTCTTTAAGAAGAGGATCAGAATTGCTCAAACCCATTATGGCGTCTTTATAATACTGATCAGAATTTGATTTTTTCATAATTAACTCTCTATTATTAATAGATTTTGATTTTTTCTTAATATTTTTTAATTTTTCCTTAGAGGTAACAAAATCATCAACAACAAAATCTTCATTGTTATTGAAAATAAAATCATCACTATAAAACTTTTTTCTTTTTTCGTACTTTGACTCTTGCTTATCTCTTTTTAAATACTCTTTAGACATTCCTTTGTGACGAGATTGAAGGTACTCTGTTATATATCTACTTAAAAAATATGCAAAGCTTGTTCTTATTTGATTTACTTCTGAATTTGAAGCACCTCTAGAATATAATTTTTCAAAAGTAATTATTTTGTAAATAGTCTTTATGGTGTGACAGTAATTTAAAGGCATAGTAAAAAAATTATAATCTTCAGTCATTTGTTGAAAAGCATTATGCTGAGCTTTTAAGGCTTGACCTTCCGCTTCATTTTGCAAATAATATGTCAACCCCAAATAATATTTTTTTACTTGATCTATGAATCCATTTTTGTTCAAATAAATATAAAAATGTCTCTGCCTATCATTATCTGTTCCGAATTCTTTTCCAAATGGAGTTCCTTTTTGGCTAACATTTAAGGTTTTCTTTACTTCTTTATCTATAAGCTCAAGCTTTTTTGGAGTTACTTTTCCGACCCCGCCATCAAATTTCACATATACTTGTGGAAGAGTAAACACCTCTTGCTCCTCTATGCTGATGACCATATCAGATTTATATGGCTGCCAACGAGGTGCCTGCTTAAAGTTAATTGCCGGCGCTCTTTCTGGAATAAACTTATTCTTATAAAACTTTTTAATAAACGCACTTCTTTGGCTGGCCATGTCAATTTGACTTCTAAGCGGCCTTATTATTTCCGCAAAAAGATTAAAAGGAATAGATATTCTTTCT
>MDTG01115404.1_pt1 | contig 11811 bp, 18 predicted proteins | sample 811421 | NCBI WGS metagenome assembly MDTG01 (sample SAMN05326645, study PRJNA326480) | marine metagenome | isolation source: seawater | place: Pacific Ocean: South East | collected 2011 | reverse complement strand
TTGGTGGTGGCCTTGGTTTGAATCGCACAAACGACACATACCTTTTCAGGGTACTGCTCTACTACTGAGCTACAAGGCCTAAAATCTAAAGGTTATTCTTCCTTTAGTTAAATCATATGGCGTCATTTCAACCATAACATTATCGCCTGCTAGAACTCTTATTCTATTCTTTCTTAATTTTCCAGCTGTGTGAGCCAATATTTCGTGATTATTTTCTAGCTTAACTCTAAACATGGCGTTCGGAAGTAATTCCGTAACTTTTCCCTTAAATTCTAAAGTTTCTTGTTTTGCCAATTATTTATCCTTTATTAAATCTTTTGAAATTAATTGTGTCATCTTAATATCTAAATATTGTGAATTTATAACTGAAGAACCTAATCTTGCAATGACTAATTTAAATAATTTCATATTTCAAAGAAACTAATGTAATTCATAAAACTTTGTGTTTTGGCTTATTTTTTGTGTCCCATGGTTCACCTTGGTCATCTAATGTTATTTCAATTACCTCTACCTCTATTTTTATTATTGAGTCTCCTGAAAATATCAGTTTTAATTCATAATTATTATTTGACTTAAGTTTAGTTTCAATAGCTAAGAAATCAAGAAATTTGTCTTTATTGGTTTGACTTATATTTTTTGAATTAACACTCATTACATTTTCTATTTTTAAAATTGTTCTTATTCTCTTATTTTTTCGAAATACACCTTTTTCAACATCTTCCCACATAAATCTATTTAATTGCATTAAAAAAATTTTATTTTTTTTTAAATTGGCAATATTTTCTATACTTGCGATCGAGTCTTGAAGATGTGCTGAAATAATTCTTAAATCTTCCTCTGTTCTTGCAATTAATTTTAAACTAGTAGGTTTCACTCTAAATTCTTTTTATATATGCTTTACAATTTTTTAATTTTTTTTCTAAAAACTCATATCCTCTATCTAGATGATAAATTCTGTTAATAGTAGTCCGGTTATTAGCTACTAAACCTGCTAGAACTAAACTTACAGAAGCTCTAAGATCTGTTGCCATTACCTCTGCTCCAGTCAATTGTGAAGGACCATTTATAATTGCAGTTTTATTCTTTATTTCTATATTTGCACCCATTCTTTTTAATTCAGGAACATGCATAAATCTATTTTCAAATATATTTTCTTTTATTTTAGATAAGCCTTTAGCACGTGTCATTAAAACCATGAATTGTGCTTGCAAATCAGTTGGAAATCCTGGATATGGTTTTGTTGAAATTGAAATTTTTTTAATATTTTGGCTTTTTTTAATTTCAATTGAGTTTCTTAATAATTTTATTTTTACACCCATCATCTTGAGAATATTTGTTTCTGTTCTTACTATTTTAGGATCTATTTTGTTAAAAGTAATCTTCTTCCCCACTAATGCAGCTGCAACCATATAGGTTCCAAGTTCAATTCTATCAAAAATTACATCATGAATTACATTTCTTTTCATTTTTTCACATTTATTAATAAAAATTTTCCTTCCTTCAATCTTAATTTTTCCACCCAGTTTTTTTAAAAATTTTATAAGATCTATAACTTCAGGTTCTATAGCACAATTATTTAATATAGTTTTACCCTTAGCATTAAAAGCGGCAAGCAAAGCATTTTCAGTTGCTCCAACAGAAATGCTTGGAAAATTAATTTTTGCACCTTTTAAACCTCTTTTAGCTTCAGCTATTATATATCCGTTTTTAATTTTGATCTTTGCTCCAAGTTTTTTTAAAGCAAATAAATGAAGATCTACTGGCCTTGTTCCAATTGCACACCCTCCAGGAAGAGAAACTTTAGCTTTTTTGTATTTTGCTAAAAGAGGTCCGAGAACTAATACCCCGGCACGCATTGTTTTTACTAGCTTATACGGTGCTAAAGTTTTTATATTTTTATTTAAATTATTAACTACAATTGAATTCTTTTTTTTTTCTATATTAATATTTACACCGATAAATTTTAAAAGTTCAACCATAGTAAAAATATCTTTGACTAGAGGAACATTAGCCAATTTAACTTTTTCACAAAAAATGGTAGATGCTAAGATAGGAAGTGTTGCGTTTTTAGATCCAGAAATTGAGATTGTTCCAAGAAGTTCTTTTTTTCCGTTAATCAATAATTTTCGCATTAAGGATTTAAATTTTTGGGAGAGTGACACCTTTTTGCTTCATGTATTTGCCTCTCCGCTTCGCATAAGTAATTTCGGGTTTTTCATTTCCTTTTATGAATACAAATTGTGAAACACCTTCGTTTGCATAAATTTTTGCTGGTAAAGGAGTAGTATTAGAAAATTCTAAAGTAACATGACCCTCCCACCCAGGTTCTAAAGGAGTGACATTAACAATTATTCCACAACGAGCATAGGTAGATTTTCCTAAACAAATGACAAGAACATTTTCTGGTATTCTAAAATATTCAACTGTTCTAGCTAAAGCGAATGAATTGGGTGGTATGATACATTCTTTTCCAATTTTGGTAACAAAACTATCTTTTTTAAATACTTTCGGGTCGACTATTCCTGAATTGACATTTGTAAAAATTTTAAATTCATTTGAAACTCGAGCGTCATAGCCATAAGAGGAAAGTCCAAATGAAATTTTACCTTTTCTTACTTGTTTGCTCACAAAAGGCTTGATCATTCCTTTTTGAGCAGCTTTTTTGATCCATTTATCTGATAGCACTGTCATCTTTTTTTTTAATTTTATGTTTTAATTTTTTTCTTTTTTTCAAATTTTGTTTTAATGAGTTTTCTCGAAATTTTAATAATGATTCTTTTTTTTTTAAAAAAGAACTCATTTAAAAATTAATTTTTATCAGGATTAGTTAAATCTTCAAGAGTGATAGGTCTGTCGATATCGTGCATTTTCTTCTCCTCTGGAGATTTGTTATTGTTAATAGATTTTTTTGCTCTTCTTTGTTCTATTCTTGCTTTACGCTTAGCTTCTTTTTTCATCGCTTTATCGCCACGTGTCGATTTATAATCATAGTGAATTCCCATAATAAGCGCTCCTTCATTAGACCTTATTTTTACTTCTTGATATGGATTTATGCAAGTATCTTAATCTAATTAGTTTAATAATTATAAACAATAGAGACAAAATTACGGCAACAAACACATCTTGAAAAGGTGTAGCTTCTGGAAAACCGTAATTCCATAAAATCACAAAAATTAACCAAATTAACCAATTTAATTTTTCAACCATTAATTATACAACCTTTAAAAGTAACTTTAGCCATTTTTTTCGTTAAAAATTTTTTTCTTTAATATAGCTGATACAACTATAACAATTCCAAATAAAAGTATTGGAATATAAATTTCACTATTCAAAATTAAATTAAAAAAACTAAAATTATCTGCTTCTTTAATGTATTCATTAAGACCTTCTCCAATTGAATTCCAAATAAAAAACATTGGTATAAATCCTAAAAAACTACCAAAAAAATAATTTTTAATTTTAATGTTAAAAATCACAGGCAAAACATTTTGTGGGCCAAACGGTATTCCTAATCCACCGGTTAATCTAAAAGCCAAAAAATAATTAAATTCATTCTTTTTGAACAAAGATATATACTTTCTAAATCTTTTTTCTAACAAATTACGAACTATCTCTTTAAAAAAGAAATTAGCTATTAGATATAAAACTAAAGCACCGCAAGAAATAGATAAAACTGATACTAAAGTACCTATCCATTTTCCAAATAAAATTCCTGAGATAAGTAATAAGGGAGATCCAAAACCTAATAAAGATATCCAGATAATACAAAATAAAAAAAAGGTTAAAAGATTTACGTAAAGATTTTTTCCAATTATATTTTCAACATTAGTTTGTAACTCTTTATAATACGAAAAATCATCTAATCTGGTGATCTCAACATAAGAAAATATCAAATATAAGAACACTAGTAAGATTAAAATGTATGAGATGCCTAAAAATAGTTTTAATTTTTTACTCATAATTTACCTGTACAATAGACTTCATTTAAAATATATACCTTAAAATATTTATGAAAAGAACTTATCAGCCAAGTAATTTAGTGAGAAAAAGAAGGCACGGATTTAGAGCTAGGATGGCAACTAAAACAGGACGTCAACTTATTGCAAGAAGAAGAGCTAAAGGCAGAAAGTCAATTTCGACTTAATAAGATGGTTAGGCTCGAGAGCTTAAAAAAAAGCAACCAATTTCGAAAAGCACTTAAAGAAAAGAAATATCATACAAATTATTTTTCCATATTTGCCGCAAAAAATTTTTATAAACCAAGTTTTAAAGATAATTTGATTATAAGTTTTGTTATGAAAAAAAAAGTTGGTAATGCTGTTAAAAGAAACAAAATAAGGAGAAAATTAAAAGCTATTGTTAATATATTATTAAAAAAAAGGGGTGCAATTAATAGAGATTATACTTATATAGTTTTTGGAAAATCAAATGCATATACAGAAAAACAAAATGTTTTAATGCCAGAAATGATTAAATGCTTCAAAAAATTAAAGTAAAAAAATGACAAGATTAGTAATTTTAATTATAAAAATTTATCAATATTTTGTATCACCATTAATAGGAAATAATTGTAGGTTTTTGCCAACTTGCTCAGAATATTTTATTACTTCATTAAGATCATTTGGATTATTTAAAGGATCAATTTTAGGTTTAAAAAGATTGTTTAAATGTCATCCATTTAAAATTTTAGGAGGCACATCTGGATTAGATTTTGTACCTATTAAAAATAAAGATACGGTTAAAAAATAAAATGGATAATAAAAATTTAATTGCAGCGCTATCACTTTCTTTAGCAGTTTTAGTTTTGTCGTCAATATTTATTGATGCACCTATACAAGATAATACAAAGATCAATAATAAAGTTGAAAAGTCAAACGACAACAATATTACACCAAATATAAATGAGACAATTAAATTAAGTAAGATTTCAAGAGATCAATCTATAAAAAATTCTGAAAGAGTCAAAATTGAAAATACCAATATAGTTGGTTCACTTAATTTAAAAGGTGGATTAATTGATGATATTTCTTTTAAAAAACATAAACAAGATTTGAAAGATAAACAAAATGTTGAGTTTTTAAATCCTGCAGATACTTCAGATGGATTTTATGTAGAGACAGGGTGGACTAGTATTAATAATAAAATCAAAGTGCCTACAAAATCAACTAAATGGACAGTAAAAGGAAATAATATTTTAAGCAATAACAAATCAATAGTTTTACAATGGAATAACGGACAAGGAATATTATTTACAAAAAAAATTAATCTTGATGATAAATTTTTATTTAAAATTACTCAAGAAGTAAAAAATAATTCAAAAGAAACAATTGAACTTTATCCTTATGCTCAAATAACCAGAAATAAGGTGCCGGATGATATACAAAATTTTTATATTTCACATGAGGGATTTATTGGAGTCTTTGACGATGAGCTTAAGGAGGACGATTATGATGATATTGAGGAGAAAAAAATAGTACGAGAAGCAGACGAGGGATGGCTAGGTATAACTGATAAATATTGGATGACAGCAGTTATACCAAAAAATGGTGAAAATTTTAAATCAACTTTTTTATATCAAGACGCATTTAAAGCTAATTACATATTAAATAATCCAACAGTAATAAATCCATCGTCAAATAATTCTAATGAAGTAAAGCTCTTTGTTGCAGCGAAAGAAGTTGACACCATTGATGATTATGCAGCTAAACAAAATATTAAAAAATTTGATTTAGTTATAGATTGGGGTTGGTTTTATTTTTTCACAAAACCTTTATTTTTTATAATAGATTATCTTTTCAAGTATTCTGGGAATTTTGGAATTGCAATTGTAATAATAACTATTGGTATAAGATTAATCTTTTTTCCTCTTGCAAATTATTCATTTAGATCGATGGCTAAAATGAAAGCAGTTCAACCAGAAATGACTAGACTTAAAGAGTTGCATAAAGAAGATAAGGTAAAACTTCAACAAGAAATGATGGCTTTATATAGAAAAGAGAAGATTAATCCAGCATCTGGTTGTTTGCCGGTTTTAATACAAATACCTTTCTTTTTTGCAATATACAAAATGCTTTTTATCTCTTTAGAAATGAGACATCAGCCATTTTTTGGATGGATCCAAGACTTGTCAGATAAAGATCCTACTTCAATTTTTAATTTGTTTGGTCTTATACCTTGGGATCCTCCAGGCTTTTTAATTATAGGTATTTGGCCAATACTTATGGGTGCTTCAATGTGGGTACAACAAAAACTTAATCCGGCGCCAGCTGATCCTATACAAGCAAAAATTTTTGCTTTTTTTCCCCTTTTCCTTACAATTATCTTAGCCTCTTTTCCCTCAGGTTTAGTCGTTTATTGGACAATAAATAATATTCTTACAATTGCTCAACAGTGGGTGATTATGAAACAGACTAAAGTTAAAACAAACTAAATGTCAAAAGAAAATTCTTTAGATGAAGTTAAAAAATATTGGCCTAAAGATGCTCCGGATATTAACAACGTGCCAAAGTATGTTTCGAAATATAAAAATGAAAAAATTGTTATAAAATATGGAGGCAACGCTTTGATAGATAAAGATATATTTAGTAATTTTATAGAAGATATTAATATATTAAATAAATTAGGAATTTCTACAATATTAGTTCATGGTGGTGGTCCAAAAATAAAAAGAGAACTTGAAAAAGAAAATATTCAAACAAATTTTATTAATGGTCTTAGGGTAACTGACAAAAAAGTGATTAAGATAGTTGAAAAAGTATTAATTAGTTTTAATAACGATATTGTTGAATGGCTAAATAAAAAGGGTTCAAAAGCAATTGCAGTCAACACAAAAGAAAATAATATAATAAATGTTATACCAGAAAAAAAAGAGTTGGGCTTTGTCGGTATTCCAAAACAAATTAAAGTCGATGTTATAGAAAGTATTATAAATCAAAATCAAATACCTGTTGTAGCGCCTCTAGGTTTAGACAAAAACAATCAAACTTATAATATTAACGGAGATACCGCTGCTAATGCTATAGCTAAAAGTTTAAAATCCAGAAGACTTTTGTTAATGACAAATGTTGAGGGAGTTTACGATGATAAAAAAAATTTAATTTCTGAAATTAAACCCTTTGATTTAAAAAACTTAATTGAATGGAAAGTGGTACAAGGTGGTATGATACCAAAAATTAAAAATTGCGTTGACGCAGTAGAAAATGGCGTAAGAGGTGTAGTAATACTTGATGGGAGAAAACCACACTCGATACTTCATGAAATATTTTCAGACAAAGGATCAGGGACACTTATTAGAAAATGAAAGAACTTTCTAAAATAAAATATTGGTTATTTGACCTCGATAATACACTCTACGATGGTGCAACAAAAGTTTTTGAGCAAGTCGACAAAAAAATGACAAAATTTATATCTGAAAAGTTAAATGTTGATTCTAATGAAGCCAGAAAGATTCAGAAAAATTATTTTCAAGAGTATAATACAACTTTAAATGGGATGATTAAACATCATAAAATTGATGCTGACGAATTTTTGGAATTTGTACATGATGTAGATCTTAATTTCCTTAAAAAAGATAAATTTTTAGAAGACGAAATTAAAAAACTAGAAGGAAAAAAAATTATTTTTACTAATGGATCTAGAGAACATGCGCAGAATGTAACTAAAAGAATTGGAATCGACAGGCTTTTTGATGGTATATTTGATATTAGAGACTCTGAATTCATTCCTAAACCTTCGATAGAACCATACAAAAAATTAATAGAAAATTACAAAATTGCGCCACAATATAGTATATTCTTCGAAGATATAGCAAGAAACTTAAAACCAGCACATGAACTAGGAATGAAAACTGTTTGGATAAAAAATAATGAACCATGGGCAGCTAAATTTTCTGATGCTGATTTTATTAATTATAAAACGCACAAACTTGCAAACTTTTTAAAGGAGATAAATGAAAACAGGTGAATTAAAAGAAATTATAAATTTGGCTTTTGAAGATAAACAAAATATATCTGAAAATTCTGATAAAAAAATTTTAGATGCTATTAATGAAACAATAAATTTAACTGATAAAGGTGTTGTAAGAGTAGCTGAAAAAAAAAATAATAAATGGGAAGTTAATCAGTGGGTTAAAAAAGCAATTTTATTAAGTTTTAGAGTAAATAAGATGACAATGTCTAAAGGCCCTTACACAACTTGGTATGATAAAGTTCCAGGTAAGTCGGTTTTGTGGGATGAGAACGATTGGAAAAAGGCTGGCTACAGACACGTGCCAAACGGGGTAGTAAGAAAAGGATCTTTTATAGCTAAAAATGTCGTTTTGATGCCATGCTTCGTAAATCTTGGAGCATATGTTGATGAAGGAACTATGATTGATACATGGGCATCTGTTGGATCTTGTGCACAAGTTGGAAAAAATTGTCATGTCTCGGGTGGAGCTGGGATAGGTGGAGTTCTTGAACCTCTCCAAGCAGGTCCTGTGATAATAGAAGATAACTGTTTTATTGGTGCACGGTCAGAAATTGCTGAAGGAGTGCTTGTTGAACAAGGTGCAGTGATTTCAATGGGTGTATATATTGGTGCGTCTACCAAAATTGTAGATAGAGAGACTGGAAATGTTACTTATGGTAAAGTTCCATCTTATTCTGTTGTAGTGCCGGGGTCTATGCCTAATAAAAAAAATCCAAATGGACCATCGTTGTATTGTGCAGTAATCGTTAAAAAGGTAGATGAAAAAACAAGAAGTAAAACTTCAATTAATGATTTATTACGAGAATAATGTCTAAATTTGATGAACTAGATATCGCAAAAGAACTAATTAGATTTAAGAGTGTTACTCCTAAAGACGATGGGGCTATTAAATTTTTAAGTAAAAAATTAAATCTATTGGGTTTTAAGTGTAAAATTTTAAAATTTAAAGATAAAAAAAGTAAACCAATATTGAATCTGTATGCTCGTCTTGGAACAAGAGAACCTAACATTTGTTATGCTGGTCATACAGATGTAGTTCCACCAGGAAATATAGATGACTGGACAGTAAATCCTTTTAAACCTGTTGTAAAAAAAAATTATTTGATCGGCAGAGGGGCTAATGATATGAAAGGTTCTATAGCTTGCTTCATTTCTGCTATTAACAAATTTATCAAAAATAAAAAAAAAATTAATGGCTCTATAAGTTTACTTATTACAGGAGACGAAGAAGGATATGCAATTAATGGTACAAAAAAAGTCGTGGAATATTTAAGAAAAAGAAAAGAAAAAATAAATTTCTGTATTGTAGGTGAGCCAACTAATCCTAACAAGCTAGGTGAAATGATCAAAATTGGTAGAAGAGGAAGCCTGTCGGGTGTAATCGAAATTCTAGGAATACAAGGTCATGTTGCGTATCCACAACTCCTCAAAAATCCTATTAATACTTTAGTAAGTATATGTAAAAAACTAAAAGAAAAAAAATTAGATAATGGAAATAAAAGTTTTCAACCTTCGAACTTAGAATTTACAAGTATAAATGTAAATAATAAAGCATATAACGTGATTCCGGGAAGTGCAAAGGCTAATTTTAATATAAGATACAATAATTATCATACGTCAGCTTCTTTAAAAAGAAAGGTAAGCAAAATTGTTCGAGATTTGTGCAAAAAAAATAAATGTAAGTTTAAAATTGAATTTTTTGTAAACGGCGAATCTTTTTTGACAAAGCCAAATAAAACTATTTTTTTAGCAAAAAAGATTATTAAGAAAATAACTAGGGTTAACCCCAAGTTTTCAACTACTGGGGGCACTTCAGATGCAAGATTTATCAGAAAAATTTCTCCTTGCCTTGAATTTGGGCTTGTTAATAAAACTATGCATAAAGTTGATGAATGTTCATCAGTTTCTGATCTTAGAAAACTTACAAATATTTATAAAGATATCTTAAATGAGTATTTTAAGTGAAACTTTATAAAATAAAAAAATCAAAAATTGATAATAGAGGTTTATACGCCAGTCGAGATATTAAAGACAGAACAAAAATAGTTGAATACAAAGGGAAAATTGTTACAAAAAAAGAAGTAGAAAAAAATCCTAAATTTGACAACGAAAAAGCAATTTACCTTTTTAACATAAACAAAAAATATGATCTCGATGGTGATTTTAAGTACAACACAGCAAGGTTAATTAATCACTCTTGTGATCCAAATTGTGAGGTTTCTGGTAAAGGTTTAAAAGTTTGGGTGTATGCTATTAAAAATATTAAAAAAGGTGAGGAATTAACATATGATTATGGATTTAGCTTTGATGAAGATTATAAAGATTTTCCTTGTAAATGTGGATCGAAAAATTGTGTAGGATACATAGTTAGATCTGAGTCGAGATGGAGAATTAAAAAATTAAAAAAAAATAAATCGAACAAATGAGAAAAATATTATTTATTTGTCCCAGAAGTCCTTTTTCTGGAAGATATTCAGGTGACGTAATAAGAGCAAAAAAATTTATTTATTTTCTTAGTAGAAATAATTATGTGAAGGTTATTAGTCCTGATATTACAGATTCAAAAAAAAAGGAAAGCAAATTAAGTTATGAGGGATTTAGTGACTCAAATTTTATATTTAAACTGTTTTATATTTTTCTCTCAATATTAAAGTTGAGACCGATTCAATTAGGTTTCTTTTATTCACCAAAAATAAAAAAATATGTAAAAGACAATTATAAAAATTACGATTTATTATTTTTTCAATCATTTAGAACAGCTCAATACTTACCAAATGACCCTAATTTAAAAACTATTTTAGATATGGGAGATTTGACTTCAGATAATTATCATCAAACAAGTAAAAGATTATCTTTTTTTAATCTAAAAAAAATAATTTATGCTATCGAGTATCAGTTTTTAAAAAGATATGAAAACTTTTGCTTCAGAAAATTTACAAAAATACTTATGTTTTCTAAGAAAGAGATAGGAATGGTAAAAAAAGAATATCGAAAAAAAATTGAACAAATTTTCTATGGAGTAGCTTCAATTAAAAAAAAATATAAGTTTAACCAAAAAAATTATAAAATTATATTTATAGGAAATATCAAGTATACCCCAAATAAAAATGCATGTTATGAATTTACAAACTACGTTTTACCATTAATCTATAAAAAATTTCCTAAAGTTGAATTTCATATAATTGGAGAAATTTCAAAGATTGATCAATTTTATTTAAGTAGAAAAAAAAATGTTAAAATTATTGGTAAAGTAAATAATTTGGAACCACATTTGGAAAAGTCAATTTGTGGACTAGCTAACTTAAAAATTTCATCTGGAATTCAAACAAAACTTTTAACTTATATGTCATATGGAATTCCTAGTGTTTGTAGTCAACAAGTTATTAAAAACTTTGATGCAATTAAAAATAGCAAGATACAATTTTATAAAAATAATGACGAATTAATTAAGATTATTTTAAAATACAAAAAAAACAAAAAATTTAGTATTAACTCGTCAAAAAGATCTTTAAAAATTATTCAACAATTTAAATGGGATAAGATTTTAGTTCTTTTTGATAAGATGATTAAAAAAATTTAGTAAATTACTTTTGTCAAATACAATCCTTGAGGTGGTGCTGGAGGAGCGCATAAAGACCTTTTTTTTGATAAAAACACATTTTTAAAATCACTTAAGTTCCATTTACCTTCCCCTAGATATTTTAAAGAACCAACCATTGATCTTACTTGTTGCTGTAAAAAAGACTGTGAATGAAAAATAAAAACAATTTTATTTTTATTTTTTATTATTATAGCTTTCTTTAAAGTTTTTATTGGTGACTTAGCCTGACATGAAGATGCCCT
>MDTG01414231.1_pt1 | contig 11812 bp, 11 predicted proteins | sample 811421 | NCBI WGS metagenome assembly MDTG01 (sample SAMN05326645, study PRJNA326480) | marine metagenome | isolation source: seawater | place: Pacific Ocean: South East | collected 2011 | reverse complement strand
GTCCATGACGAACACCACCACGTTGGAGTCTTGAATCGCCTGCAGGGTCTTGACCACCGAGAACTTCTCGACAGCTTCGAAAATCTTGCCGCGGCGACGCACACCGGCGGTGTCGATCAGCGTGTACTTCTCATCATCGCGTTCAAACGGGATGTAGATACTGTCACGCGTGGTGCCGGCCTGGTCATAGACGATAACCCGGTCTTCACCGAGCATGCGGTTGACCAGCGTCGATTTACCGACGTTGGGACGACCGATAATCGCCAGCTTGATGCCGTCTTTCTCGCTCGGGCCCGGAATACGCTTGGCTTCTTCGCCTTCAGCGACGTCCTCAAGCTCCTCGCCTTCTTCCAATTCACCCGCATCTTTGGGGAACTGGGTCAGCACCGCTTCGAGCATCTGCGCGATACCGCGACCGTGGGCACCGGCAATTGCCAGCGACTTGCCCATGCCCAGCGAACTGAATTCGGCGCACGCCAGATCCGGGTCGATGTTGTCGACCTTGTTCACCACCAGATAGCTTTGCTTGTTGCGCTTGCGCAGGTGCTCGCCAATCATCTGATCGGAGGCAGATAAACCGGCCCGGGCGTCCACAAGGAACAGCACCACATCGGCTTCTTCGATCGCTTGCAGGGACTGAGCGGCCATCTTCGCGTCGATGCCTTCTTCGTCACCGGAGATACCGCCGGTATCGATGACGATGTACGTGCGTCCCTGCCACTTGGCTTCGCCATACTGGCGATCACGGGTCAGACCCGACAGGTCACCGACGATGGCATCGCGGGTCCTGGTCAAGCGGTTGAAAAGAGTGGATTTACCGACGTTAGGTCGGCCCACCAGGGCTATTACGGGAACCATTAGGCTCTCCACTTCGTTATTTCAGAAAATACAAAAGCCGCTGCATGGGCAGCGGCCAAAATTAAATGCTCAAACCGGATGGCTGCACAACGCTGTTGTGCAGCATAGCCAAGCCTGACGGTGACGGCTTATTTGATGGTCAGTGCGACCAGCTTGCCACCGTTACCGTATGCGTAGAGCCAGTCGCCTACCACCAGTGGACGCGCCCGCAGGCCATCACTGTCGATACGCTCACGCGCTACGAAACGACCATCGACCTGGCTGACCAGATGCAGATAGCCTTCAAAATCGCCAAAGGCGACATAACTCGAGAACACTTCCGGGGCCGACAGCTGGCGGCGAGCCAGTTGGTCATTGCTCCACAGTGCCGAGGTCGAACGTTCATCAATCGCTTCAACGGTGCCGTTGGCCTGGCTGACGTAAACGCTGCCCAGACCTTCCGCTACGCCAACTGAACTTGAAGCCTCGCGCTGCCACAGCACCCGACCGGAGTCGACATCCAGCGCTGCAACGCGGCCCTGATAACTGACAACATAAAGCTTGCCGCCCGAGAGCAGCAGGCCGCCATCGATATCGACAACACGCTCAAGCTCGGAACGGCCCTGCGGAATCGCCACGGCCTGTTCCCAAACCGGAATACCACGCTGAGCATCCAGCGCAATCACCTTGCCGCTGGACAACGCAGCAATCGCCAGACGATCAGTCAACAACGGGCTGCTGCTGCCACGCAGGGTCAGCACGGCCGGGGTGTTGTTGAAGGTCCACATGTGCGAGCCGGTGTAGGCGTCGAATGCAGTCAGGGTATCGTCCGAAGTCTGCACCAAAACCAACTGACCATTGGTCGCCGGGGCTGCCAGAACTTCACTGGAAACCCGTGAACGCCAGCGCTCTTCACCGGTGTCGGAATCGAGGGCAATCACTTCACCCTTGAGCGTACCGATCAGAACCAGACCGTAACCTGCACCAACGGCGCCGGAAATCGGCACGTCGAGGTCGGCTTCCCAGACTTCATCACCGCTGGTGCGATCGAGCGCAACGACTTCACCGCTGACGTCAGCGGCAAAAATACGCTGCCCTTCAACCGCTGGAACCAGCATGTTGAATGTATCGCCCTGGCCGTCACCGACCGAGTGGCTCCACTGCTCCTGCAGTTGCACTTCTTCGGTGAAATCAGGCAACTCAGCGGGCGGCAATTCTTTCTTGCTGTTGCTGCTGCAACCCACGACCAAAACAGCCAGGGCCAGCAATGCGGCATTTTTCCAACGCATCACGTCACGCATCCCCTTTGGCAAGGTCGTCGATTTTCAGCTGCAAGCCACCCACAGCGGCGTCTTCCGACAGCGCTTCTTTGGCTTTCAGGTAGGCAGCATGTGCCTCGTCAGTGCGGCCCAGCTTAACCAGCAGGTCGCCTTTCAATTCTTCACGGCCAGCCAGATAGGCTTTGTCCGCATCATTCTCAAGCAGCTTGAGGGCCTCTTCGGCCTTGCCGTCAGCAGCCAGAACACGTGCCAGACGCTGGCGTGCGATTTCAGCCAGGGTATCGTCAGCCGGGCTGTCGACAATGCTCTGCAGCTCAGCTTCGGCGTCGTTCAGCTCACCGGCCTCAACTGCAACCTTGGCTACGAACAAGCTGCCGTATTGTGCGTAATGAGTGCCGCCGTACTCGCCCTTGAGCTTGCCTGCCAGCTCGGCAACCTTGGCTACATCAGGCTTGCCGCTCGGCGTCAGCGCCGTTTCCAGCAGCTGCTGATAGAGCATTGAGGCGCCCTGCGACTGATTGGCCTGGTATTTTTGCCAGCCCTGCCAGCCGAGCACCGCGATCAACGCCAGTGCGCCGCCAGCCAGCAACGGCTTACCGTTGCGCTGCCACCATTCCTTGATTACCGCCAGCTCTTCTTCGTCGTTACGCGAAACCACCCCAATACTCCTTAATCCGCTAAATCGCTTAAGCCTTCTCGAGGCTGGTTGCCAAATGCTCTGCAAGAGCGTCGATGGCAATGCTTTGTTGTTCTGCCTGACCACGCAGCGGTTTGAAACCTACCACTTGCTGAGCCAACTCGTCTTCCCCCAGGATCACGGCATAGAGCGCACCGCTCTTGTCCGCTTTCTTGAACTGGCTCTTGAAACTGCCACCGCCTGCGTTCACCTGCAAACGCAGCCCCGGCACCTGATCACGCAGGCGTTCACTAAGGGTCAGCGCAGCAAGCTCGGCTGCCTCGCCAAAGGCACACAGGTATACGTCTACCTGACGGGCGATTTCAGCGGGTACTTTATCCAGAGTTTCAAGCAATAACACCAGGCGCTCGATACCCATGGCAAAACCAACGCCAGTGGTCGGCTTGCCACCCATCTGCTCAACCAGGCCATCATAACGGCCACCGGCGCACACAGTACCTTGAGAACCGAGTTTATCGGTAACCCATTCGAATACTGTTTTACTGTAGTAATCGAGGCCGCGCACCAGTTTAGGATTGATGACGTAGGGAATGCCCGCTGCATCGAGGCGCGCCTTGAGGCCCTCGAAGTGAACGCGCGAGGCTTCGTCGAGGTAATCGGCAAGCTTCGGTGCATCCACCAGCAGCGCCTGAGTTTCTGGCGACTTGCTATCGAGGATACGCATCGGGTTGCTCCTCAGACGACGACGGCTGTCTTCATCGAGCTGATCGGCACGCGCCGAAAGGAACTCGACCAACGCATCACGGTAAACCGCACGCGCCTCGCTGGTGCCCAGGCTGTTCAGTTCAAGGGTAACGGCGTCGCGAATGCCCAACAGGCCCCACAGGCGCCATGTTAATATGATCAGTTCGGCGTCGATGTCCGGGCCATCGAGATTGAACACTTCGACACCAATCTGGTGGAACTGGCGATAACGGCCTTTCTGCGGGCGCTCGTGGCGGAACATCGGGCCGATGTACCAAAGCTTCTGAGTCTGTCCGCCGCCTGCCAGGCCGTGCTCGAGTACCGCGCGCACGCAGGCCGCTGTGCCTTCCGGGCGCAGGGTCAGCGAATCGCCGTTACGGTCTTCGAAGGTGTACATCTCTTTTTCGACGATATCGGTAACTTCACCAATCGAGCGCTTGAACAGCTCGGTGAACTCGACGATAGGCATACGAATCTGCCGATAGCCGTAGCCATCGAGCAGGCTCGCAACCGTGCCTTCGAAATAGCGCCACAGCGGAGTTTGCTCAGGCAGGATGTCGTTCATGCCACGAATGGCTTGCAGGGACTTGCTCAATTCAATTCCTTAAACTTTCAAAGGCCGGGCGCTTAACTGCGTACGATTACAGCAGCGTCGGCAGCAACTTTCTCAGCTGCTTTCTGGCGGATGAGCTTTTCCAGATCATCGACCAAATTGTCATTGTTCATTTTCTGCGCGGGCTTGCCGTCAATGTAAATCAGGTTGCTCGGCGAGCCACCGGTGAGACCGATATGTGCCTCTTTTGCCTCACCCGGGCCATTCACCACACAACCGATTACGGCAACATCCAGCGGCACCAGCAAATCCTCCAGACGGCCTTCAAGCTCGTTCATGGTCTTCACCACATCGAAGTTCTGCCGCGAGCAGCTCGGGCAGGCGATGAAGTTGATACCGCGCGAGCGCAAACGCAACGACTTGAGAATGTCGTAACCCACCTTGATCTCTTCGACCGGATCGGCTGCCAGCGAAATGCGAATGGTGTCGCCGATGCCTTCGGCCAGCAGCATGCCGAGACCGACTGCCGATTTGACCGTGCCTGAGCGCAGGCCACCGGCTTCGGTGATGCCCAGGTGTAATGGCTGGGAAATCTGGGTGGCAAGCAAGCGATAGGCGGCAACAGCCATGAACACGTCAGAGGCTTTCACACTGATTTTGTAATCAGGGAAGTTCAGCCGTTCAAGGTGCTCGGCATGACGTAAAGCCGACTCGACCAGTGCTTCCGGGGTCGGCTCGCCGTATTTCTTTTGCAGGTCTTTTTCCAGCGAACCGGCGTTAACGCCGATGCGGATCGGAATCCCTTTGTCGCGGGCGGCTTCAACCACAGCGCGAACGCGGTCTTCACGACCGATGTTGCCCGGATTGATGCGCAGGCAATCGACGCCCAGTTCAGCTACACGCAGGGCGATCTGGTAATCGAAATGAATGTCGGCAACCAGCGGCAGGTTCGACTGCTGCTTGATTTTGCCAAACGCCTCGGCGGCGTCCATGTCCGGCACGGATACGCGCACGATATCGGCGCCCGCTTCCTCAAGACGACGGATCTGGGCGACCGTGGCGGCCACATCGTTGGTGTCGGTGTTGGTCATGCTCTGCACGGCAATCGGCGCATCGCCGCCGACCGGTACCGAGCCAACCCAAATTTTACGCGACTGACGACGCTTGATCGGTGATTCGCACTGCATGTCTTACTGCCCCAAGGTCAAACGCGCAGTACCGCCATTGGCGATATGCGGTGTTACATCGACTGGCTGGCCGTTATAGCTAACCTCGGCGCCACGGGCAAAGCCCAGACGCAACGCCAGTGGCGCCTTGCCAACCACTTGCAGGTTTTCGCCCTTGCGCTTGAGACCGCTGAATACCACTTTACCGTCGGCATCAGTCACCTGCAGCCAGCAGTCTGCGCTGAAATTGATTGCCACATTGCCTTCACCAGCAGCCGCTACGGGCTGTTCGGTTGCAGGCGCCGGCGCGGTCTCGGCGGTTTCTGCCGGAGCTGCCGGTGCAGCGGCAACAGCAGCGTCTTGCGCGGCATTGTCCTGAGTAGAATTAGGCGTGGCTGGAGCAGCTTCCGGCTCGCCTTCTTCGGCGGCAGTCGGCGGTGCGCCCTCTTCGCTTTCATCGGTTGGCGCAATGCTGCCAAGATCAAGTGGAGCCGCTTCCTGAGCCGCTTCTACAGCTTGATCTTCCGGCTCATCGAGCGGATGGATCTGTGTGGCGCCATCAGCACCTTCCACTTCTACATGGCCCAGAGCGGATGAAGCCTGTTCGTTGGCCTGACGCTCGGCCTGACCCTGCCACCAGTAAAAGCCAACAACGGCCAGACCCACGAGCAGCGCAAAGCTGACGAAGCGCAAGATGCGCTGCGAGTATTTAACCGGCTCTTCTATACGGCCAAGGCCTTGTACGTTACTGCCGACCGCATTGCTGCCGGTGAACTGATCGAACTGTTCAACCAGCACGGCTTGATCCAGGCCGAGTAGTTTTGCGTAGGCACGCACATAGCCACGGGCAAAGGTATGACCCGGCAACTTTTCGAATTCAGCAGCTTCAATCTGCCCCAGACGAGTTGGCGTCAAATTCAACTGAGCAGCCACCTCAGCGACAGATAAATCCTTCTGCTCGCGGGCATTACGCAGTGTGTCACCGGGGTTGATGCGGTTCACTGCTACAGCTTCAGGTTGCGCCGATTTCATCATTGCTCCGACAAATATTGCTTGTATTCCGGGGTACCCGGATAAAGACGTTTGAGTTGCAGCCCCAAACTAGCAGCTTGGTCACGATCATCAAAACGTTTAGCTAGACGCGTGCCCAGCAACAAGCTGCTGGCATTCTGTTCACTAATCGCACTGTAGCTTTCGTAATAACGGCGGGCCGGGACATACGCCTGCTCGTCATATGACATATTGGCAAGTTCGAGCAAAGCCCGTGGCTGGCGGCGATTGAGCCGCAGCGAACGCTCAAAATACTGTTTCGCCTGCTCGGTTCGGCCCAATACCTTAGCAGTGATGCCCAGGTTCTCGAAGACCCGCGAGCGCTCCGGGTAGAGATTATCTTGCGCAGCCTGCTCGTAGCGCTCGAATGCTTCATCGTAGCGCTTTTGTTCGAACAGGAAACTGCCGTAATTGTTCAGCAAACGTGCATCGGAGGAACGCTGGGCAATTGCCTTGCGGTAATGCTCGTCGGCAAGTTTGGGTTCCATTTCAATCTGAAACACCAGAGCCAGCGCCGCATGGGCGTCGGCACTGGAGGAGTCAAGCTCAAGGGCCTTTTTCAGCGGCACCTTGGCGCGCTCGGTAGAACCCTGTTGAAGATAACCAAGACCTAGCTGGATGTATGCATCGCGTGCTTCATCGCGACCACTGTCGGTTTTCATCGGATCGACATCGCCGGTCGTTACACAGCCGACCAACAGGCTGGCGAGTAGTAAGAACAGCGCGGGGCGCAAGGTCATGTATATCCTCCCTTTTAGTTTTGATTAGTAGTTGAAGGCGATGACTCAGCCTCGCTACTTAACTGGCGTACGGCAATATACCGCTCGCTACGCCGGGTCCGATCCATGACTTGGCCAACCAACTGGCCACACGCCGCATCAATGTCCTCACCGCGCGTAGTACGCACAGTGACATTGTGCCCGGCTTTATGCAGCAGGTCTTGAAAACGACGTATCGCATTGTTGCTCGGGCGCTCATATCCGGAATGCGGGAACGGATTAAACGGGATCAGGTTGATTTTGCACGGCACATCGCGCAACAACTCGATCATTTGCTCGGCATGCTCGACCCGGTCATTCACATCCTTGAGCAGGGTGTACTCGATGGTCAGCACACGTTTTTCGCCGAGACGGGACACGTAACGCTTGCAGCTGGCAAGCAACATGTCGAGCGGGTACTTCTTGTTGATTGGCACCAACTGATTACGCAGCTCGTTGTTCGGTGCATGCAGAGACAGCGCCAGGGAGACGTCAATCACCTCGGACAACTTGTCGATCATCGGCACCACGCCAGAGGTGGACAAGGTCACCTTGCGCTTGGAGATACCGTAGCCGAGGTCATCCATCATGATTTTCATGGAGGCGACGACGTTATCGAAATTCAGTAACGGCTCGCCCATGCCCATCATCACCACGTTGGTGACGGCGCGATCAATTTTCGCAGGCTGGGTGCCGAATGATTTATTGGCGATCCACACCTGACCGATAATCTCGGCGGAGGTGAGGTCACTGTTGAAGCCTTGTTTGCCGGTGGAGCAGAAACTGCAATCGAGCGCACAACCTGCCTGCGACGAAACACACAGAGTGCCGCGGCCACCTTGCGGGATGTAAACGGTTTCTACACAGCTACCGGACGCCACACGAACGACCCACTTACGGGTGCCATCGGTGGAGATATCTTCGCTGACCACTTCTGGCCCGCGAATTTCAGCACAGGCCTTGAGCTTCTCGCGCAAGACCTTGCTGACGTTACTCATGGCGTCGAAATCATCGACGCCAAAGTGGTGAATCCACTTCATTATCTGACCGGCACGGAAACGCTTCTCCCCGATACTGTCGAAGAATTGTTCCATTTCCTGCTGGGTCAGCCCCAGAAGATTAATTTTACCGGTTGATTCAGTCATGGTTTCACCTTCACTCGAATGTTCGCTTAGCGAATGCGAGCGCAAACCTCAGTAGAGGCGAAGAAGTAAGCGATTTCGCGAGCAGCCGACGCTTCGGAATCCGAACCGTGTACAGCGTTTTCGTCGATAGAAACAGCGAAGTCAGCACGGATAGTGCCAGCAGCAGCTTCTTTAGGGTTGGTAGCGCCCATCAGTTCACGGTTTTTCAGGATGGCGCCTTCGCCTTCCAGAACCTGAACAACAACCGGACCGGAAGTCATGAATGCAACCAGATCCTTGAAGAAACCGCGCTCGCTGTGCTCAGCGTAGAAACCGCTCGCTTCGCGCTCGGACAGCTGAACCATTTTCGATGCAACGACGCGCAGACCAGCTTTTTCAAAGCGGGTAACGATCTCGCCGATTACATTCTTGGCAACTGCGTCGGGTTTGATGATAGAGAAAGTACGTTCAACAGCCATGGGAAACTCCAGGAACTTAGATTAAGCAAAAATTAAACCCGCGAATTATACGCGGGTTCTGGTTAAATGCGTAGGGTGCGCCGGTCGGCGCCCCTATTCAGGGCAGTACAATCAGTCGGCTTCTTCGATCCAAGCCGCCTGAATTGCCTCCAGCACCTTCTCCCCGCCACGCTGCGGGTCATCACTGAATTCTGGCAAGGCCAAAACCCAGCGATGCAAATCAACGAAATTGACATAGCGCGGATCAACATCCGGCTTGCTATCGGCCAGTTGAATGGCGATTTCCAGCACATCAGCCCATTTCAGACTCATATAACCGTCTCTCCAGAGAACGTTAAAACCCGGCGCGAGTACTCCGCGCGGTTATATCAATGGCCTTCGGAGACCTGATTGATCGTGTACTTGGGAATTTCGATGACCAAGTCGGTGTCGGTCACAACAGACTGACACGACAGGCGCGAATTAGGCTCCAGCCCCCACGCCTTGTCGAGCATGTCATCTTCCAGCTCATCGGAAGGCTCCAGCGAATTGAAACCCTCGCGCACGATCACGTGGCACGTGGTGCACGCGCAGGACTTCTCGCACGCGTGCTCGATGTCGATGCCGTTGCGCAGCGCAGCATTAAGTACGGTTTCGCCCGGCTCGGCCTCGAATACGGCCCCTTCCGGGCAGTGTTCGGCGTGCGGCAAAAAAATCAGCTGCGTCATGCTTATTCCTCAATCTCGTTAAGACTACGGCCCGACAAAGCGGCCTTTACCGTAGAGTCCAGGCGACGCGCTGCAAATGCATCGGTCACTTGGGTCAATCGTTTGGTTTGCGCCTCAAGTGCGTGGCCATCGTTGCCCGCAATCAAATCACGCAATTGTTGCATTTCATGGCCGATCACTTCGCGCTCTTCGCTGTCGAGCAAGCGCTCGCCGTCAGCCGCAACGGCCGCCTCGACCGCTTCAAGCAGACGCTGAGCATCCACTTGCTGCTCACGCAGAACGCGGGCTTGCTTGTCATCGCCGGCATAACTGAATGAGTCTTTGAGCATCTTCGCCACTTGCTCATCAGTCAGACCGTATGAAGGCTTGACCTGAATGCTCGCCTCAACGCCCGACGCCAACTCACGCGCCGCAACGCTGAGCAAGCCATCGGCATCCACCTGAAAGGTCACCCGAATCTTCGCCGCACCGGCCACCATTGGCGGGATACCACGCAGCTCGAAGCGCGCCAGCGAACGGCAATCGCTGATCAGCTCACGCTCGCCTTGCAGCACGTGAACCATCATCGCGGTCTGGCCGTCTTTGTAGGTGGTGAAATCCTGAGCACGCGCCACTGGAATCGTGGTGTTGCGCGGGATGACCTTTTCCATCAGCCCGCCCATGGTCTCAAGACCCAGCGACAATGGAATTACATCCAATAGCAACAGCTCTTCGCCTTCGCCGCGCTTGTTACCCGCCAGAGTATCGGCCTGAATTGCAGCGCCGATGGCTACAACCTGATCCGGGTCGATATCGGTGAGCGGCTGACGGCCAAACATCTCGGCCACCGCCTGACGCACACGCGGTACGCGAGTGGAGCCGCCGACCATAACCACAGCGCCAACGTCTTCAATCTCGATGCCGGCATCACGAACAGCGCGGCGGCAAGCCTTGAGACTTTGCGCAACCATGGGCTCGATCAACGCATCGAACAGTTCGCGGGTCAGCACACCGCGCCACTGCAAATATTCAACTTCAACCGAATCGCTGGCAGTCAGTGCTTCTTTGGCCGCACACGCGGCATCGAGCAGACTGCGCTGCGCGCTGGGGTCGATATCGGCGGACAAACCGGCCTGCTCGACAATCCAGCTGGCAATCGCATGATCGAAATCATCGCCGCCCAGCGCGCTGTCGCCGCCGGTGGCCATCACTTCGAATACACCGCTGGTGAGGCGCAAAATCGAGATATCGAAGGTGCCGCCGCCCAAGTCGTAAATGGCGACTACGCCTTCGGCTTTCTGATCCAGGCCGTAAGCAACCGCTGCTGCAGTCGGCTCGTTGAGCAGACGCAATACATTCAGGCCTGCCAGGCGCGCAGCATCTTTGGTGGCCTGACGCTGTGCATCATCGAAATAGGCCGGCACCGTAATCACCGCACCCACCAACTCGCCACCCAAGGTCAGCTCAGCACGTTCGCGCAGCACCTTGAGAATTTCTGCCGAGACTTCCACCGGGCTCTTGTCACCCTGCACAGTCTGAATAGACGGCATTTGCGACTCGCCACCGACAAAGTGGTAAGGCAACTGATCGCCCAACTGCTTCACATCGCTCAGACCACGACCCATCAGGCGCTTGACCGAAACAATGGTATTGAACGGGTCACTGGAGGCCGCAGCCTTGGCGCCCTCACCCACTTCAACACGGTCAGCGTGATAGCGCACTGCCGACGGCAGAATGATCTTGCCTTCGGTATCGGCCAGCGGTTCGGAAAGGCCACTGCGCAAGGCAGCAACCAGCGAATTGGTGGTACCCAGGTCGATCCCCACTGCCAGCCGACGCTGGTGTGGCTGGGGGCTCTGTCCGGGCTCAGCGATCTGCAGTAAGGCCATGATTAATAGATGCTTATCTGAATATCAAGCGCACCCTTACGGGCGCGCGAGCGTTAATCGTCGAGGCGCTCTTCCAACTGGCGAACCTCGTGGGAAAGCTTGTCGAGAAACTGCATGCGACGCATCAGGCGCTCGGCCTCTTCACGTCGCGCGGCATCATCCCAACAAACCGCAAAGCTCTCGTTCAACTCGTCCTGCGCCTGCTTCAAGCTGCGCTTGAAACGCAACACGCCGTCGATATCCGCAGCGTCCTGCAAGTCTTCAAGCTCTTCACGCAGCTGAATCTGCTGCATCAGGAAATCCGGGTCGTGCACCGTGACTTCCAGCGGCAATTCAGGCCCACTCAGCGCCAGCAGATAGCGGGCGCGTTGTGGTGCGTTCTTCAGCGTTTGATAGGCCTCATTGAGGCTCGCGGACTTTTCCAGCGCAGAGCGCTGTTCACGCGCATCGGCATCGGCGAAACGGTCCGGATGAACCGTGCGCGCCAATTCGCGATAACGCGTGGCAAGCTGATCGAGATCCAGGCGAAAACTCGGCTGGAGGTCGAACAAGGCAAAATGACAAGGAGTACCCACAATAGCCTCAGATGTGGAAGCTTTCGCCGCAGCC
>MDTG01212841.1_pt1 | contig 11812 bp, 7 predicted proteins | sample 811421 | NCBI WGS metagenome assembly MDTG01 (sample SAMN05326645, study PRJNA326480) | marine metagenome | isolation source: seawater | place: Pacific Ocean: South East | collected 2011 | reverse complement strand
TTCATGGACCAGTAAAATGGTGTTTCAAATCCAGATTTGCTAGTTTTAACCTCAATATATTTCACTTTACCTTCTATATCAGTTATTTCAAAATCATGATCCGCATCTGGTTGATCTTTTGAAAGCCAATAATAATCCTTGATTTCCCTATTATTTTTTTTGTCAATTAAGTATCTATTTATTAATTCCTCACCTGCCAAACCAATTTTATGAATTAAATTAGATTCTTCTTTTGTTATAAATCTAGATGTCGGTATGTTTTTTTTGATGGCATCAAAACTTTTATTAACTGATTCCTCTAAATCGTAACTTTTTAATAAGTTTTTAGACGCCAAATATAACTTATTGTGTAATTCTTGATAAGGACTGGCTATTAATTTACGGGAATTTATTTCGTCATCATTTAAATATTTTGATAATAATTTTTTATCTGATATTTCGTTATTATACAAAATGAAAAATAATCTTTTATTTGTTAATGTGCCGTAAATTATAAAAAAATCTTTGATTTCACTATTAGTGTCATCGTTTCTAATTATTTCATTAATCATTTCATAAGTTGATACGTATTGTTTTCCTTCAAATAAAAGTTCATCTGGATTTCTGCCTTGTCTGGTTTTCGGACTTCTTTTAGATCCATTAGGTTTTGTAATAGGATCCATAAGAGTTAACGTATCATATGAATGATTTTTAAATATTAATAAACTGGGTATTTTAACTCTTTCTAATGTAACTGAATTTTCAAACAATCCTATGTGTGTTTGCTTCGTTGTGGGACCTCTACGATGCAAAATTTCGGCATTGCTTAACTTCTTTTTACAAATCATTTTATTTTTATCAATTTCTAAATTAAACATTTAGTGTCTCCTAGCAAATGAGTTGTAACAGATTTTACCAAATTTGTTGGAATTGAATTTCCAGCCAGCATATATAATCTAGTATCTGATAATCCAGAAATAAGCGCTTTATTTATAAATTCTTCATTAAATCCCTGCAATAAAAGTGCTTCTTTGGGGGTAATTCTCCTTATATTATTCTTCCCTTTATTATCTTCAATTAGTGAATTTAAATTTAAATCATATTTTCCATTTATAAAGCTATCACTATAATAATTGTCTTGGCTAGCTCTATGCATTTTATGCATAGTGAAGGTTAAGGGCCTTGCTATTAAGAGATTGTATTCAGATTTATAATTATAACCACCAGTACCATTAGAAAGGATAGTTTTTTTGATTTTTTCAGACAAATAGTATTTTTTATCAACTTTTTTCTCTAATAAATGCCATGTTGTTTTATATTTAGATTTACAAACATTTTTTGGCTTTTCTAAATCAGAAAGATTATTATTGATTTTTGATCCTACAATAAAAACTCTTCTTCTTGTCTGCGGTAATCCATAATCTTTTGCATCCAGCAACCAAATTGCAACATTGTAATCAAGACTTTCAAGAATATACCTCATACTATTAATTGTATTTTTGTTATCAATTGTAAGTAAGCCACGTACATTCTCTAAGATAAAATATCTAGGAGATTTTGCTCTTAAAATTAATTCAATAGCATAAAATAAAGTCCCTCTAGGATCTGCCAAACCTTTTCTTTTTCCCATCGAACTGAATGCCTGACAGGGAAAACCTCCAGTTAGAAGATCAAAGTTAGGTAATTCACATTTTATTTTATTAATTGTATTTGTATCATTTGTGGTCTTGGGATTTAATGGGCCTGTCACATTAGTCACATCATCTAAGAGTAATTCATTACTTACATCATAACAAAAATCATATAATTTATTTGCATATGGGTCTATGTCACACCTTCCAACCCATTTTGAACTTATGCCTAAAGAATTAGTTGCTTCTTTAACGCCTTGTCTAAAACCACCTATGCCAGAAAATAAATCAAAACACGTTAATGATTTTTTAAAACTCATCAAGTATTTCCTTAATAGATAAAGCTAAACTGTATGATAATAAAGGTGGCACTGAATTTCCTATTTGCATATACCATTTAGTTAGTGGTCCCTTAAATACATATGAATCTGGGTATGTTTGTATTCTAGCTGCTTCTCTTGGGGTAAGTCCTCGAGCTTGGTTCGGGTGAATATACATATGACAATCATTTTTCATGTGTGCAGTAATAGTTTTAGATACATCATTTTCTTTTAATTTATAAAATTTGTCTTTAAAAATATTCTCTCTATTTTTATATGGATTAATATGTTTGATTGAATTACTCGAAGAGTCTTCACCTTGTTTTAATAGAGAAAAAATTTTAATGTCACGTTCATTATTAAATCTGGTTTTATGATTATAGATATATGAAAATTTTTCAGAATTGCCATTAATTAATTTAACAAATTCGTTAGGTTCACTTGTGTTAAAACATTTGTAATATCCAAATAAATCATTTTCTAGGTCTGTGTTATTTTTAATATTTTTTGCCTGCAATTTAGGTAAATCAAATATAGCATCTTTTAATTTAAATTGATTTGATACTTTTTTCGAATTGACAGAATTTATTATAATTGAAGAAAATTTCTCAAGATTAAATTTAAATTTACTTTGGTTATACATCACAAAAAAAACTCTTCGTCTTCTTTGAGGAACATTAAATTCCTCAGCATTAAGCTTTAAACATATTCCATTATAACCTATAGATCTGAAATTATTTATAATTTCATCTTTTTTATTATAAATACCAGATACATTTTCCATCAAGGTCAATGAGGGCTTAAAAATATCAACAGATTTTATAAATTGTTTGTATAACTTATTTCTTGGGTCATCAATTAAAGGTTGTCTATTAGCCTTACTAAAGCCTTGACATGGGGGGCCTCCACAAAGAACATCAATATTATTTTTTAGAAAGTTAAAATCATTCCAATTTTTTTTAGTTTGATTATGAATATCATCACATAAAATTCTATATTTATCAATATTTGGATGATTATACGAAAAGGTTTCAATACATGAGTTTTCAAAATCAAGAGCTAACTCGCATTTAAATAATGCTCTGCTGAAACCTAAAGACAAGCCTCCTGACCCACAAAATAAATCTATAAAAGTATATTTATATTTTTTTGATGCCCAATAATTTTTAAAACCCATATTATTTTCCAAATTCATATATGATTTAAAATTTCCTTTTAAAATACTAATTTTATTAAAATTTTAATATTTTATTAATTAAACTATAATAATAATTAATCATTTAATTTCACAATTATTAAATTGATTTTTTAATTCAAAATAATTTAAGACAAAATTGTCTAATTTTTTATAATTTTTTTGTTTAATTTCACATTCCCAAATTACGAATATTTGATAGGATAAATTAGATAGTTTTTCAGATACTTTTTTGTCTCTATCAATATTTGCATTAATTTTTTTTTTCCAAAATTCAACATTAGATTTTGGATATCTAAAATATTTACAATTATTATGTCCATGCCAAAAACAACCATGAACGAATAATGCTAGTTTATATTTTTTTATTATTATATCTGGGTTGCCAATCATCTTTAATTTTGACGATCTAAATTTTACTCCATTATGATAAAGATATTTTTTAACTAATATTTCTGGCTTTGTGTTTTTAGACTTAATTCTGGACATATTCCAAGAGCGTCTTTCTTTATTTAAATTGTCCATAATTTACTTATTATATTGAAATATTTATAATTAAGAAAATTTAAAACCCAATTCCAAAGCTTTTTTCATAGCATTTATAACTTGTACAGCTTGTTTTGGAGATGGTTTTTTTCCCCTTGTAACAATATTTGCAGATGATCCAACTATACTTCTTTGCCATGGCGCCAAATTATTTGTTTCCTTTGCCCATGTTGCAAGTGCCCAAAGCTCATCCGCACTATACTTTTCAACTTCTAAAACAGCATTTTGTTGCTCATTTGTTAATGGCACTCGTCCAGTACCAACGAAGCTAGAAAAATTTGAATTTTCATTAATTTTAAACTCAGCAGGTAATTCTAGGTTTTTGTCTAACAAAATATTCCAAAGATTTTTTCCTTTTACTTTTTTTCCTTTTGCTATTTCTCTAGGTATAAAACCACCCTCTGTTAATTCTCGAATTGTATCTCCAACTATAGGTGCAATATAATCAATGTTTTTAATAAATTCTTCTGTTAAACCCTGTCTTTTCCAAATTTCTACTAAATCAACTTTCATACCAGATAAATTAGAAATCAAAGAAATTGTGTATTCTGCTACGTTTGTCGGATAACTGTATCCACACTTTAGCTCTCTTACTCTTTTTTTTGTATCATTATAAATAATCGCCATAGAGATTAATTTTTGATATGATACTTGAGAATTTTTTGCATCAAATTTATTTTTATTTTGATCTAAATCATCAATAAATAAAGGATGATATTTTTCTGGTCCTTGGCTAACATCCTCAATTTGCTGGTACCATGTTCCCCAAAATCTACATAACAAGGATTTGTCAAATTTTTGCTTTCTTGGAAACAACCTTTCATAAGCTTTCTTTTTTGCTGGAGTGGACAACTTTGACAATTCATCCATATACTGCCCTCTTGCTCTTTCAAAAAACCATTTTGTTTCCAGTTGAGACCCATCTCTAGCTGGAGCTATAACACTTCTAGACAACTTTTCCAATTCTCTGTAAACAGGATGATTTGAGGTAAGATCAGTTCTTTTTATAGCGTTTTGCGTATTGGCAAATTTAGAAATTTTAGATCCAAACTCGTCTAAATCATCTTCAGGCAAAACACATAGTTTAACTGGAACAAACACATCTTTTATGTCAAGTTTTTCGGAATATTTTGCTCTATATATTGAATTTGTTGTCTGTCCACCATTAACGATTTGTAAACCATAAATTTTTGAAATTTTAGTTTGATCATTATTAATCTCTATCTTTGTAGCTGTAGCGGTTAGCCCGTTATTATACGCAATAAATTTATCTGGCTCATCTGCTATCGTTTTAAAAATACCTCTATTTACTTGAGATTTAAAAGACAAAAATGCTCTAACATTTCTCTCTAAAAGCCTTGATGTAAAATTGAAATAAATATCTGCTAAAAAATCCCCTTTAAAAACACAAAGATAAGTTTTTATAAAATTTTGAGTTTCAACTTCACTACTATCTGTTGTTGATGAACATGATATATACTCAACATTGTAATCCTTTACCAAAATGTCTGTGTTTTCAATATATTCTCCCGACGATCGAAATCTTAAAAATCTAGTAATATCCCATATATGAGTCTGAACATTGATTTCATTTATAATTACATCCTCAGTTCTTTGTATTGTAGTTTTACCATTTTTTAACAAAAATATTCTTATCAAAGTGATTTCGGAAACTTTTTTTTGCATTAAGTCAATTAAACCATAAGCACCAGGCTCTTGATTTTCACCAATATTTTTACCATCCAAGGTTTTTTTTACAAATGTTTTTAGTCTTTGAATAAATGTATCACAGTCAGATTTGTACAAAGTATATTCTTGATTTGTATTTTCATAATGTGTTAAGAATAAATCCAATCTGTTATCATGATCTGAGTATGTGTATCCGTGAACAGCTTGACCTTTTTCGTTAAAATTTGACAGAACAAGATCTTCGGTTTCACCAATTTCCTCGAGCTCTCCAATACACCAATCTAAAAAAAATTCATGCGGTAAAGCCCCATCTTCCTCCGATGCTACAAAAGCATCAGCCTCATACTTTATTTGTGTTAATAAATCTTTTAATTCCATAAAATTATAATTACAAATTATCTGTAAAACTTTTTTGATCGATAATAAATTCAGTACAACTTTTTGAATTTATTCTGTAAGTATCTACCGTTATTGCAGGCCCAGCAAAACCAGGGACTAATCTTGGAAAATTACTATCAACTAAATGAAAATTAAATTTAATAAAATTTAGCTTTAATCCTTTTTCAACATAAAAATCTTTATGCATTTTTCTAAATCCATAATTATACATGCTTTGAACTAAAATTTCTTTTGATAATTTGTTCGAAAGTTTGTCTAAAACGATATTATAGAAATCAAATAAATGTTTACCGTCATCTGACTTTTCAAATATAGAATGTACCAAAAATAATTTTTTTGGATCAATGTCTTCAAGTTGAGATTCTCCGTGAATATTAAAGAATACATCGTTCTCACCAATTGAGCTTTTTAATTCGAAATTATTATTTTTAAGAACGAAGTCATGAAGACCACTATTTGGTCCCTCCCAAGAATTTACTAAATAATTTTCATCAACTCTTTTTATTAAAAATTCAGAAATAAATAACAATTCGCCAATTAAACCTAACTGCTTATTTTCCGAGAGAGGTCTTTTTCTTCTATTAAAAAAACTTGTCCACAACTTAATCTGCTTTATGAGATTTCTTGACAACTCAATTGAATTTTCAATTTCACTGAGTGCGTTGGTAATATTTAAAATAAATTGATAAAATATATAAGTGTCGTAACCCTCTTCCAAACTTATCAAGATCCCGACATTTGATGATTCTGTAACTTGATCTATTTTAATACCTTCAGCTAAAGGAACATTTTTTAATTTTACATCTTCCGTTGAATGAAAGATACCAAGCGAAATTTTATCGGGTTGATGACCTATAATAACTAATCTTGATAAATTATTTTCGTTATTTAACCTTATAATTACACTATCATTGACAGTTTTTAACAACTCGCTTTTTACACTATCAATTTTTTCTTGAAATTCATTTAAATTAATCTTATTCATCTTCAAATTCATCCTCGAAGTCATCTTCAAAATCATCAATATAATTTACAACAACTTCAACAGTTTTTTTATTTTCAGTTTTTGGAAAACTCATACCAAGTGCAGGAAATGTATAATTTTTTAAACTAGAATAATTTGATGATTTATCTCTTTTTTCATATACATCAATAAAATAAATAATCAGTAATCCTTTTTCTGGATTTCTTGCACTCCTGTAATCTTGTGCTGTAACTTTTTTCGTTGCATTTGATAAAGCAAGCTCAACTTCACTTTCTGTTAAATCTAGTTTTTGGTCAGATGCACTCATTAGAGCACTATTTTGAAGCTTCAATATACCGTCATCTACAAAAGTACTTTTGCGTTGCAACACCTTGAATGAATAATCTTCCAGATTGATCGCTTGACCTTTACCACTACTCGAGAATAGAATAACAGTCCAATTAACTAATTCATTTAGTTTATTCATCTCTTTAATATATTTATTTATGCTTTCTTTGTTCCAAATACCGACATTATTCTCATTATAATGGTATTCATCTACAAATTTTATTATTTCCTCTGACTTTACATTTCTAAAAACATGATGATTTTTTTCTAATAAATAATTATTACTATTTTTAATTCTTTTTAAAAAAGATAGGATATTATTCTTATTTTCGTTCTGTAAATTTTTACCTATATCTGACAAATCAAAACCTGATTGCTGAGCATAACTTTCATTAAAAGTAATTCTTACTTTCCTAGAATGACGTTGTTTGTTTAACGCAGTTACCATTAACATTCCTGGATGTGATTGAATTTGTTGCTGATATTCTAGAGGGGTAAGTGTTTGATTATTCATTCTCTTAATTCTTCTTTTTAAATCTTCAGAAGCTAATGCGATATGTGCGTACCAATTGTAGAGTTTCCCCGTAGTAAAAATCCTGCATAAATCGTCATAGTTATCTCTATAACCAAACCATCTACCCATCTGCATCAAAGTATCATACATCCTTGATACTCTTAAAAAATAACTCGTCATTAGTCCTGGTAATGTGAGACCTCTAGATAATTTGTCACCACCTATTCTTATAGAAACAAGTCCATTTGGATACTTATCTTCATCAATCAAATCTTTGAAATCACCATTTATACCAAAAACATGATTTCTTATTGCCGACGACGAATTTTTTAAATTATTTTTTATTTTCTTCCACTCAAATCCTATATAAGAAAAGTCAGAGAAATATATTCTCTCTAAATCACTTAAAATATTACTTTCAACATTTTGCTCTAACTGCCTCATGGCAAAAAAAGAATAAATCTCGTCAACAAATTCTTCAACTAAATCAACAATTTTACCTTGTACTTTTTTATATCTCGTTACGTGAATTAACATAGTTTTATGTTCTTTATTATCTGATCTAAGGTTTCTAATGGTGACCGCAATAAGAAAATTCAAAATTGCATCTTTTAAGCTACGTGGCAAAGTTTCTACTTCATGGTCTTTCTTGTGTCTGTCAGGTATAAATCTAATCCAGTCTGGATCATCATCTGTGACATATTCATCAACATTCCTAAACCAATCCATATCAGTATTACTTTCATTAACATCTGTGACTTGATCATTGCCTTCAAAATCATCTTCAACTTCTCCGAAAACCTGCTTTGGACCAATATAATTATTAGGTGATCCTAAACACATAATAAAATTTCTTGGGAATAAATCTTCTTTATCAAAAGGATTGATTAATACATTTGCAAATGGAGTTGCTGTATAACCTATGTAAGCAGATTTTTGAAAAAGAGATAAAAGTTTTTTAATTAATTTATTGATTGTAGAAGGAGAATCCTCATCTCTACTAGTATTAATTGTAGCGTTGTCAGCTTCGTCATCAATTAACAAAAGAGGCGAATTATAAATAATTTTTTTACCATCTTCAATATATCTATTTATGAATTCAATAAGATTTTCAAGAGTATTTTTATTTTTCTTATTTATTGAATAAGTTTTTTCTAATATCCCTCCTGGTCTTCTTACTTTTTTAAAATCTCCTTGGTCGTCTCGTGATGTTAAGTGCTCAATTCTCAATTCTTGAAAATTACTTACATAGCGTGCAACTCCACATTGATTGCTCCTTATTCCATCTGTAGTATTATGTCCTGTAATCCCTTCTTCAAAGCGTTCTTGTGTTTGAACTCTTAAATTGTTGTGAAGTCCAGATAGTATAATTATAATTTTATATCCCGCATCTAAGGCTTTAGATACTACCCCAAGATAATTTGTTGTTTTACCTGATTGAACGTCTCCAATAACCAGTCCTTTTGAATTCCAAGCTCCTTTTCTCATGGGATCTTCAATTGAAGCTAAAATTTTATCTGTTGAGTTATCAAGTTCTCTTATTTGATCCTTTGAAAGCTTTGAGGATTGATATCTTTTATAAGCTTGCCAATGTTTTCCATTTTCAATATCTTCTCTTCTTTGTGAAAGCCAGTCAATATGCTGGTCATCGGCTATGTTTATAATAGAAAACTCATCGGTATGAATAACAAGGTTTCGAGATAACTTTTCAACAATTCTGTCTTCATCTATTTCAATTTCTGTTTCTTCCTCATCTCCTATCTCACGTTTTATTTTAGCTTTTATGGGTCTGACATGCATATCTACAAAATCTTGTATAGTACTTCTATCAGGTGTTTCTGGAGACGATCTTAAATCAAAAAACACTCTTTCATAAATTTCTTCTTCTATTCTTTTAGATGTGTAGCTCACTTTAATTCCTTTAAAAGTTCATCTTTAAAATCCATAAATAATTCCGATTGCATAAGCTCTCTTATAGCAATTTTTCTAGGAATATTTGCTTTTTCCTTCATTTCCAATGCTAATTTAGCATGCTCAAGACATTCTTCAAAAGTCCATATTGATTTAGTTATATTTCCTTTATTTTCCTCAAGTTGAACAGCTTCCGTTGGAAGTAATCTTTCAATCATTGTTAATAGATGATCTATTTCTTTTTTACTTCCCAAATATTTGTGTTGAAATGACTTTATAATTGGAAATTCTCTATTTATTTTAAATTCTTTCTTGCCGTCCCTGTCAATAATTTTCCACATAAATGATTGGTTCAATACCAGACTTCTACTAACTATTTTTCCTCTCTGTCTATATAATTTTTCGGCTTCAGATCTTGTTTTTTTGGCTATTCCTTCCAAGTTGTCTCTAATATTCCCAGAAGGTATATTAGCTTTACTTTTTAAAATATCTATTTGCCATGATTGATCCAATTCATTATCTATATCAATAACAATTCTAGCAAGTTTTGTATGCTCATCATTCTTTAATTTTTTTAATCCCATCCACCCACCATTTACTATGAGCCTATCTAATCTATAAACATAAAAGCCTTGCTGTGCATTCCACCCGTTTATTCCTGCCGAGTTATCAAATTCATCTTTGTTTTTAAAGCTTGAAACATGAGGAAGAACATAAGGTGTTACCTTACAATGATCAAGAATTTGAGAACCTAGGTTTCTTGATTTACTGTGAATTGGATCCCATGGAATAGCTTTTGTGCCATTAATTGATATTTTATTTTTGGTTTCTTTTTTTAGAAACCTCGAAAATATGGTACCAATATATTTATTCAAATCTAAACCTATCCTCTCAAGATTTCTAGAATTAGATGCATATGTTAAAAATCTATCTGCCTTTCTCCAAAAAATAAGAGTTCCATGATTTTTAATCTTTATAAATTCTGGTAAGTCATCATACCATTTTGGAATAACTTTATTAACTAGCCATTTTCCGTGATTTTCAACTACATCTAAATCCCATGACCTAAAGCATAAAGCTTCACCTTTCTTTTTACTGAAAACATTTAGTTCTCTGGCCATAGCAAATGAAGCTGTCTTTAAACCGAGGCCAAACCTGCCTAAATCATTCCTATCTCTCTTTTCGTTTGGATTACGTGAACCTAAAGCTATATTTTTTGCTAATTCATTTTCGTTCATTCCTATACCATCATCTAAAATAGATACATATGGATCTCCTTTATTCCACTGTAGTTCAATATTTATGTTATAAGCTTTCGCAAATATAGAGTTATCTATTAAATCTGATATAGCTGTATTAAGGTCATAACCTGTACTCCTAATAGATTCTATTAAACTAGTATTAGGTGGTATTTCTTCAAAATTGTACAACTCTGTTTTTTTCATAACAAAATTATAAGTAAATCAAGAAAATTCTCAATGATTCATAATTTAGTAAAATAAGTTGTATTAAAATTTTCTACAAACAAATATTTCTCGAGATTTATCAGATTACGATAATATTTAATACATTGTATATATCTAAACGGGTTGGGTAATATACAAAAAATGAAATTGGACGATACTTTAAGATGCTTTTTGAAGAGCATTTTTTATCGTATTTATTGAAGACTTAACCCAGTCAGAATTCAATTAGACCTAAAGTTCAATTTTGCTTAAACTTAGAGCGGTATCATACAATTTGTCTTGCATCATAAGATTTTCTTTAAAATGCTTAGGTATATTTATATAACCATAATATCTTCCTGCAATCATACCAGCAACTGCTCCTGTCGTGTCTGCGTCATGCCCTCTATTTATAGCTTTAATAATGCAATCTTCAAAATTATTTGTAGTTGAGAAAGCCCACCAAGCAGCTTCATAAGTTTCTTTTACAAAACCACCAGACATAACTTCTTCTCTTTTTACGTTGTCAGGTAATTTATATTCTGAATATTTTTCAATAGCTTTTCCAGTGTAAAGTTCCTCTGCAAGCATAGTTGAGTACTTTACACATAACTCACTACCATGTGTTAATATGGTTTGTTGAACAGCTAGTCTTTTTGCTTCATCTAAATCTTTAGCAAAAATTATTACTGGAGCTATCCTCATTAATGCTCCATTACCTGATGTATCCTCTGAAGTCATTCCTCTGTAAGGTTGAGGAAATTGATTTTGTTTTATGCTATCTGAATAGCTACTTAATGCATTATAGACAGTATTACCTATATCAAAGCATTTATCTCTAGTACAAAATTTTCCTTGCTGATACCATTCA
>MDTG01181033.1_pt1 | contig 11812 bp, 15 predicted proteins | sample 811421 | NCBI WGS metagenome assembly MDTG01 (sample SAMN05326645, study PRJNA326480) | marine metagenome | isolation source: seawater | place: Pacific Ocean: South East | collected 2011 | reverse complement strand
TAATCAAGAACTATATTAGTACATTTAGATAATTTAATATAGAAAAACATACATTGCAGGCTAATTTATGTCTAAATATTATATAAGTATTATTATATTTTTCTGTATAAGTAACGCAAACTCGGACGATAATACTCCTGCACCTATATTTGGAGATACACTCAATAGAACTATCACTATCCATGAAGAGAAAAAAATAGGTAGAAATATCTATAAAAATCTGCAAAAAAGTAATTTCATTATCAACGATTTTTTTGTAAATGACTATATTTCATACCTAGGTAATAAAATTAGTAGAAATATATCTTCAGAGAGGGAATATTTATTTTTTATTACCAAGTCCGATTCTGTAAATGCATTTGCTGTTCCAGGAGGCTTCATGGGCTTTAATGCTGGATTGTTTATTGTCACTCAAAATGAGGCTCAACTAGCAGGAGTTGTTGCACACGAATTAGGACATGTCGTTCTTCGTCATAGTGCAGAAATGATGGCCAGGAGCAATGTTAACTCAATACCAATGTGGATTGGAATATTTGCAGGTCTCCTTGCGGGGCAAACGGAGGCAAGTATAGCCTCTATTCAATCAGGCATTGGATTATCTGTCCAAAATAATATTAATCTTGTAAGAGAAAATGAAATAGAATCTGATAATTTTGCAGTTATGCTAATGCAAAAAAGTGGTTATGATCTAGATGAAATGGCAAACTTTTTCCTTTTAATGCAGGGAGATATAAACCGGCAAAATAATACGAATGAATATTTTATGACTCACCCGCTTTATAAAAATCGTATCAGCACAATTAAAACAAGAGCAAAAAAGCAAGTTAATGCAATTGTAAATAGTACTGATGATTATTTTTACATAAGAAATATCCTAGAGAATAAGATGATGATGCTAGATGATGTGAAATACGAAATATCAAATGACATAATAAAAAATCATCGAACTGCATTAGGTATGTTCAGTGGTGGAAAATATTCAAAGGCAAAAAAGATTCTCAATTATAATTTGAATCAAGATAATTATAATATTTATTCCGCATCATTATTATCAAAAATTCTTTGGCTTGAAGGTAGAAGAAAGGAATCCAAGAATATATTGAGAAATGTACTACGTATTTATCCCAATAATAATGCTATAAACAATCAGTTATTCTTGTTAGACATAAAAGATTCAGAAAATATAGACAAAAGTATATCCGGAATTAATAGATTCATAAAACATAATTCATATAATCCAGATGCATATAAAATTCTCGCAGAAGCGTACACTAAAAAAAACCAGCTATATAAATCAAAATTGGCGCTCATTAATTATTACAACCTCAAAGGTAATTTACCTATGGCATTTAAGGTAATAGATGCTGCTGCTGATTCCAATCAGCTTACTGACTATGAAAAAAAATACCTTAAAAAGTTAAAAAATAGTATCTTATGTACAACTAATCCTCCTTTAGAGCCCATATTTGGTGATAAAACCTGTAATTAAAAAATGTTTTAATAAAATTGATTCATCTATATAATGTAGCCATGAAATATATAGTCCAATTTCTCTTGCTTGTAGTGCTGGTTTTGCCAAGCTTAACTCATGCGGATAATATTGCAGAAGGTAAAAGTCTTACATTTGACAGGAAAAAAGGCAATTGCTTAGCTTGTCACATGATAGATGATGGAGAACTAGCTGGTAATAATGGTCCTCCTCTTTTAGCAATGAAAGCGAGATTTCCTGATAGAGATATTCTCTTTCAACAAATCTGGGATCCAACTGAGAGCAATCCGTATTCATTCATGCCACCATTTGGTAAACATGGCGCCCTGACTAAAACGGAAATTAATAAGATAATGGACTATCTCTACACATTGTGAGGATAAAATGAGAAGAAGAAACTTCATAAAAAATAGTATGCTGTTTGCAGGGGCGCTGACAACCTTGCCGTCAGTATTATTTGCAAAAAAATCTTATGCCGCCTGGCCGAAAACATCATTTGATATTAAGGACCTTAGAGACTCTGTAAAAAGTGTTTATGGTCATAATAATTTAGAGGAATCTTCAAAGGTCAAATTAAAAGCTCCATCTATTGCTGAAAATGGCGCTATTGTTCCCATAAATGTATCTACAAGCCTAGAAAATGTAGATTCAATAATGATATTTGTTGAGAATAACCCTCAACCTTTATCAAGTGGATATCAACTTACTCAATTAGCAGAGCCATCTATTGGTACAAGACTAAAAATGGGTAAAACATCAAATGTGATGGCTGCTGTAAAAAGTGGAGATAAAGTATATACATCTACACAAGAAGTAAAAGTAACAATCGGAGGCTGTGGAGGTTAATTATGAGTACTATTAAAATGAGATCAAAAGAATCTAATGGTGTTGTAACAGTCAAAGCTTTAATTAAACATCCAATGGAGACTGGTCAACGGAAAAATAAAAAAACAGGCGATATGATACCTGCCCACTATATACAAGAAGTTCATAGTAAAGCCAATGGTAAAGATGTAATAACTATACATTGGGGTCCTGCTGTTTCAAAAAATCCATATCTTACCTTTAAATACAAGGGAAGCAAAGGGGATAATGTTGAAATTTCATGGGTTGATAATCAGGGTAATAAAGATACAAAAATAGGTACGGTAAAATAGTAATGTTTAGAAAAATTCTTGCTGCAATTTTGCTTTTACCAGCATTATCAGTATTGGCAAGCCCAGAGAAGGATTTTGACGAGTTTGTTAGTTATTTCAAAGATAGATTTCCTAATACACCATACGAAGATTATAAAAATGGTGTATATTCCATTGATCCTTCAGCAAGAGAACAATGGGAGGCTATGGAAGAATTTCCGCCATACGAACTTAATGTAGATAGAGGCGAGGAGCTATTCAATCAACCATTTAAAAATGGAAATACATATGGATCATGTTTTGAAAATGACGGAGTAGGAGTAAGGCAAAATTATCCATATTTCGATACGAACAGGAATAAGGTAATTACGCTTGAAGGTGCGCTGAATGATTGTCGTGTGAAAAATGGTGAAAAACCACTCAGCTATTTTAAAGGTAAGGAGTTAGCTCACGTATCAGCTTATATGGCTTATACGTCTAGAGGTAATGTATTTAATGTGCAAATACCTAATACTGAAGAAGCGCTAAGTGCTTATGAAGATGGAAAAAGGTTATATTTCACAAAGAAAGGTCAGCTAAACTTTTCATGTGCAGATTGCCATGTATATCAAACAGGTACTAAATTAAGAGCTGATATCCCAAGTCCAGCCATTGGTCACCCAACACATTTTCCAGTTTACCGATCTGGTATGGGCAGACTAGTGACACTTCATGAGAGGTTTGCCGGATGTTTAAATCGTATCAGAGCAAAAAGTTTCAAAGGCGGTAGTGACGAATTAAATAACTTAGAATTTTTCACTACATTTATGAGCAATGGCCTTGAAGTTAATGGGCCTGGCTCTAGAAAATAAATTCAAATAAGCTATACTCATTTCATGACTAAGATTAATGGTTCTAAGCTATTAGCAGTAACAATGGGTTAAATGCTGCTTTCCTCATGCGCTAATATGCAAGCCATGATTGAAAATCAAGTTCAGGAAGAAAAAGAGATTTCTGTTGATCAAAAGCTTCAAGTATCAATACCTATCCCAGATAACTCAAAATATCTTATAAACAAGACTGTCATATTTGGTGAAGGTAATAAATTTTCTGGAATACTATACCTACAACATGATGAGTCTGCAGATGACATTGCAAGCTTTTATAGAAAGAATATGATTGCTGATGGGTGGTCTGAAATTGGTATAGTGAGATCACAATTTATTCTTGTCAACTTTGAAAAAGAGAATAGATTTGCAACAATCAAAGTAATTAGAACAATGTTTGAAAAGTCTGACTCAGAAATTACCATAGGACCTAAATCCTCCACACAACTCGAAAAAAGTCTAGACATGGATAGCGGGAGTGTTTCTGATGAACCTTTCATTGTTGAATAACTGACTATTCAATAACTATATCTATAACATCTTCTAAGTATAAGTCTCTAAAAAAATGTCCGCCGCCCTCAAGGATAACTGTCCTAATATTTAATTTATTAATTTCTTCAAAACTCTTATAACTATCTAATAATATTTCATCTTCTGTGCCATAAAATATAGTTATGGGTGATTTACTGTTATTTATTAGATCTAAAATATTAAATGAAAATGGGTATGCTGATTTATTTTTAGAAAAGTCCAAATATGATTTGAATGTTTTAGATGAAACATCGACATTTTCACAAAAAAGAAAATTAATCTTCTTGTGTCTATCAGCTAAATTATAATTTTCATTACTGTTTATAATTAGATCATATGGAATGCCTAATTCTTCTTCATAATATGCTTTAGTTCCATTGTATGTATCAATAACTGGAGCTAAAAGATAACTTTTTATTTCCTCGTTATCAATTATTGACAAGGCTTGCATGACATTTAGTCCACCTCTTGAATGACCTATAAAATTTATTTGACTATATCCTTTTGTAATTAAGTAATTGTACCAGGTAATTATTTCTTCAACTGATTCATGCTCATTGTGATCATGATTAATATCACAAGATAAAAAATCATCACGTCTATTACTAAACCCATAGCTTAGGTTTATTGATAAAATGTCATGACCTTCTTCATATAGCCTAGAAGAAAGAGTTTGAATTATCTCCATTCCTTTATGGCCTCTTGTTCCATGTACTATTATAAAAACAGAAGTATTTTGATTTGTGCTTAAAAGTTCTCCAGTAAGCTTAATATTATTATTACTTGTTACAGTAACCTGTTTTTCTGCAGCAAAAGATAAACTCGTAATAATACAAAAGAGAGTTAAAGCGACAAAATAGATAATTAATTTAGGGCGTACAGGATTCGAACCTGTGACAAATGGCTTAAAAGGCCACTGCTCTACCAACTGAGCTAACGCCCCAAATTTATTAAATCTTCTCAAGAGTTCTTAGTTTTCCTGGCAATACTTTTAAATCTATTAAAGCATTTTTAAGAAGTTCTATGAAACTGCTTTCCTCATATACTGCTTTATAATACTCGATTTTCATCATTAATGAAGCTCCAAATATTATTGAGAGTAATGTTATAATTGATCCTATAGCAAGAGTTGAGACTCCGGATACACCTTGACCTATAGTGCAACCAAGGGATAATACACCCCCAATTCCAATGAGAACTGCTCCAATAAAATGTCTAACGAAGTCATGTTTATTAGCAAACCATTCTATTCTAAGATTATTACTGATTAATGAATAAACGAAAGAGCCTGCAATAGTAGAAATTAATGCTGTAACACCAAAGGTAAGATAAAAATTATCAAAGACACTAGAGGTATATATTAATACCTCTCCCATTGGGTTTATAAAGGTGAATGATTGAACTCCTACTGATGGGTAAGGAATATCTAAAAAGTCATTATTTTCAATCCATGCTTGCCCTAGTTCACCACCTGATATGAGCCATGCAAAGGTAACCACCAAACCTACAACAATACCTGATAATATATTATCTGAAGATAAGCTTGTATATGAAGAAAAAATATATTTTAACAAAAAAACGCAAATTAATAATGGTATAAATATTGTTATTAATATGTTTCCAGCATCTATATTAGTTAATGAAGAAAAAATTGTTTGTACAGACTGATCAGGTATACCAAGCTTTGCTAAATCAGGGCTTATTGGACTCATCCAACTATGAAAAATTAATCCATAAAAGTCGGTCCTAGTCATCAAAAGTGCCATTAATCCTGCAATAAGCAATACAAAGATAGATTTAAGGTTGCCCCCTCCAATTCTAATTAGTATTTTATTTCCGCATCCACTAGCTAGCGTCATGCCTATACCAAACATTATTCCTCCAACTATATACCGTGGCCAAAAAAGAACAGAATTTCTATAAGGTATTCTAGATTCGCTTACATCAACTATGCCAAAGTATTCGAGTGAAGTAACACCTACAATTGCAGTTGTTATAGCCAACAACCAAGCTTTGAGTCTTGATGCATCACCTATATTAACTAAGTCTGATACCGCACCCATGGTGCAGAAATTAGTTTTATTCACAACATAGCCAAGAATAAACCCTAATATCGATGTATAAATTAAAAGTGTGGTTGTTATATCCATAGTATTACAAAGTCACAGTTTATATATTTTTTATAATTTTTCAATTTTTATATCTAGTAGGATCTTCAAGTCCTGCTAGTAAGAATCCTTCTTTCCTGAGCTTGCAAGCATCGCAATGTCCACAAGCATTTCCATCACTGTCCAATTGGTAACATGATACAGTCTGTGAATAATCAATTCCCATATTGTGTCCATATTTAATTATGTCCTTTTTAGACATGTTTATTAAAGGTGTATTAATTTCAAGTTGTTTTCCGTCAACTCCAGTTTTGGTACCCAAATTAATAGTCCGATTAAATGAATCAATAAAGTCTGGGCGACAATCAGGATAACCAGAATAGTCAATTTGATTAACACCAATAAAAATTTTATCAATAGACATTTTTTCAGCATACGCAGCTGCAATAGATAAAAAAATTGTATTTCTTGCTGGTACATATGTAACAGGGATTCCAGAATTCATTTCTGTTGGAACGCTTATTTCTATATCTGTAAGTGCAGAGCCGCCAATTTGAGTAAGGTCTATTTTAAAAATATAACCTTTTAAATTCATTTTTTTAAGGTATTTCTGACTTGATTCTATCTCATAACTATGACGTTGACTGTAGTCAATAGTTAGAGGTATGCAAGTATATCCTTCTAAGATTGCATGGTGCAAAACTGTTGTTGAATCAAGACCTCCAGAGAAAAGTACTAAGGCTTTTTTATTTTCCATCTACTTCACCCCATATTGTTTTGTGAAGTTGTGTTTGCAGTCGAACATTGAGCGAGTTTTTGAGTATCAAGTCTGCAAGCTCAGATAGTGGCATTTGATTATATGAAGGAGAAAATACAATAGGACAGATTGAAGAAAGATCATAGTTTTTTATATAATTAATGGCCCATTCAAAATCATTGTGATCACAAATAACAAATTTCAGTTCATCAGATCTCTTAAGTTTAGAATAATTGGAAATTAAATTTTTATCTGATTCCTTTGAGCCAGGAGTTTTAATATCTAAAATAATTGAAACTCTTGAGTCTACATCCTCGATAGTAATAGCATTACTAGTCTCTAATGATAAAGAGTACTTTAAATCACATAATTCTGTCATGAGGATATGAACATTTTTTTGAGAGAGCGGTTCACCACCAGTGATTGTAATATATTTTGTAGTATTTCTATTAAGATTAGATATGATCTCTTCAAATGACATTTTAGATCCAGCATTAAATGCATAATCTGTATCACAGTAAGTGCATCTCAATGGACATCCTGTTAATCTTATGAAATATGTTGGTAAACCAGCTCTAGATGTCTCGCCTTGTATAGAATAAAATATTTCATTGATTATTAAGCTCTTCATTGTAGATACTATATAGCTTTAATTTCTTCAGGGGAATCAATACTGGTAATTCCATGACACAGTGCTACGCCTAGAGCATCTGATGCGTCAATTTCTAGCTTTCTTCGTATGCGCAGTTTTCTCTTAACAAATTTTTGGAGTTCTTCTTTATCTGCTGCTCCATTACCAGTTATTATCATTTTGACTCTTCTTGGACTATATTCATAAATAGATCTGTCATCACCACAACACGCAGATAAGGCAGCACCTCTAGCTTGACCAAGTTTAATTGCCGTCCCTGCATTCACGCTAAAAAAAACTGACTCCAATGCAATCTCATCTGGTTTATATAATTCAATTAAACGTTGTGTATTTTTATGTATTAAGGATAACTTGGTTGTATAAAGATTTTTGAGTCCAGTTTTTATTATTTCATGGTGAATATAAGATAAATTATTATTGTCTAAATTAATAATTCCATAGCCTGTAATATTAGTTCCTGGATCAATACCTAATATGACTGACATATTAATTATAGAATATTGATGTTTGTATAAATATTTTGAACATCATCTAATTCCTCAAGGTTTTCAGTAAATAGTTCTACTTGCTCTATGTCGGTTTCATCAATATCACACATTGTCGTAGGCTCTAAAATTATTTCTTCATCTTTTGTTTGAAGTGATTTGTCTTCGAAGAAGGATTTTACCTTAAATAAATTAGCAGGCTCTGTATTAACTATGCAGTTATTGTCAGTTTGTTCATAGTCAAGTATTTCTATTTCATCAATATAGTTGATCAGATCATCCTCTGAAGTATCTAGGAGTGTAAGAATACCTATTTTCCTAAAAAGATGTGCTACTGAGCCCTTGGTTCCAAGACTTCCATTATATTTTGTCAAAGCATGCCTTACCTCTGAGACTGTCCTATTTTTGTTATCAGTAAGACATTCAATAATAACTGCGATGCCTTTAGGACCATATCCTTCATATGTAATTTCCTCGAATGAATCACTACTTTGTCCTGAACCTTTTTTTATAGCTCTCTCTATCGTATCTTTAGGAACACTATTTTTGTTAGCTTTTGACATAGCTAGTCGTAGTCTAGAATTACTAGATATATCTGGTCCTGCTAATTTGACAGCAACTGTAATTTCTCTAATAATCTTTGTAAATACTTTACCGCGTTTATTGTCTTGGGCTTTTTTTCTATGTTGTATATTTGCCCATTTACTATGTCCTGCCATTATGAAACCTTCTTTTTTTCTTGATAATATTTATCTTCAAATTCAATCATTCTGTTTATAGATTTTTTTGCAGATTGAATTATTGAATTACTTAATAGTATTTCATTATCACTTCTAAATATATCAATTAATTTTTGGGATGTGTTTAAATTCATCCAAGGACATCTTCCGCAGCTTTTACATGTTGCCCCTTCGCCTTCAGTTGGTGCTTCATAAAAGTTTTTATCGGGAGATAGTTTTTGCATTTGATAAAAGATACCTTTTTCTGTTGCAACAATGATATTTTTTGATTTACTATTCTTTGATGCATTTATTAGTTTTGTTGTAGAGCCTACAACATCAGCAAGCTGAATAACACTTCTAGGCGACTCAGGATGCACCAAGACTTCGCAATCTTCAAGTTGCTTCTTGAGCTTTTTCAACTCTATAGTTTTATATTCTTCATGAACTATACATGAGCCATCCCAAATCTTCATATCTATACCAGTTTGATCTTCTATATATGCTCCAAGGTATTTATCTGGAGCCCAAATAATTTTTTTACCTTTTCTAGCTAAGTTTTCTACGAGAGGAATTGCAATACTTGATGTGACAACCCAATCTGAAATAGATTTTACTTCCGCACTTGTGTTTGCATACACAACAACTTCTCTATCAGGATACTCATTACAGAATTCTCTAAACTCATCAACCTTGCAACTTTCATCTAACGAACATGTTGCTTCTTTATCAAGAACATATATATTTTTTTCTGGATTGAGTATTTTTGCAGTTTCTCCCATAAATTTAACACCTGCAATTATAAGGTTGGCTTCTTCCTGCTGTGAACCAAATTTTGCCATCTGCAGAGAGTCCGCAACACACCCTCCTGTATCTTCAGCGAGTTTTTGTAATTCTGCATCAACATAGTAATGCGCTATAAGCTTAGCATTATTTTTTTTCAAAAAATCTTTAACTAGATTTAACTTTTCGTTGTAATGACTATCCATTATTTAGGTTTATTTATTTTAATGCTTAATTCTCTCAACTGATCAGAATCAATCTCTGTAGGGGCATCAGTCAAAAGACAAGCAGATGATTGTGTTTTAGGAAATGCAATAGTATCCCTTATTGAGGTAAGATTTTTCAAAATCATTACAATCCTATCTAAGCCAAAAGCTATGCCTGCATGAGGCGGGCAACCATATTCAAGTGCCTCTAGAAAAAAACCGAATTTGTTGTCAATATCTTCGTTTGTAAGATTAAGTGCTTTGAAAACATCCATTTGAAGAGATTTTTTATGTATACGTACAGAGCCTCCGCCTATCTCATTACCATTAAGAGTAAGGTCATATGCTCTTGATAGTGTCTTATCACTAAAGTTTGATGCCTCATCATCAGATGGTGATGTAAAAGGGTGATGAAGTGATGTTAGTTGATTGCTGTTTTTTTCATATTCAAACATTGGGTAATCAATTATCCATAGGAACTTAAAATCATTAGAGACTAAATCAAGATCTTTACCAATTCTTGATATAAGCGCAGACATAGAGCTATTAACGATATCAAGTATATCTGCTGAGAAGAATATTAAATCACCAGACTTAGGTTTAACTATCTGTAAAATATTTTGTATTTCATCTATGCTAAGGAATTTCTTTATAGGTGAGTTCACTCCAGATTCAATATCATCAATATTATCTATCTTAAAATATGCAAGACCTTTAGCTCCAAAAGTTTTTACTAATTCTGTATATTCATCTATATTTTTCCTGCTCATTTTACTTCCGCCAGGAATATTAAGTGCTGCTATTCTTTTTTTAGAATCATTACTACAGTCTTTGAAGACTTTAAATTCCGTATTTGTAAATATAGTTGTTATATCATTTAATATGAGAGGATTTCGTAAATCTGGTTTATCACATCCATATTTATTCATAGATTCTTCGTAAGTCATCCTTGGATAATCTAATTTTATATTCTCTTGAATAAGTGATGAAAATATTTTATTCATGAGAGATTCAGATAATTCCATGACTTGCTCCTCATTGTAGAAAGAACATTCGATATCCAATTGAGTAAACTCTGGTTGTCTATCTGCCCTTAAATCTTCATCACGAAAACATTTTGCAATTTGAAAATATTTATCAAGCCCTGAGATCATTAACATCTGTTTAAATAATTGTGGTGATTGCGGTAGTGCAAAAAAGTTGGATTTATGTACACGACTCGGCACTATGTAATCCCTAGCACCCTCTGGCGTAGGTTTTGTTAATATAGGAGTTTCTATCTCATTAAATTCATTTTCACTAAGGTGATTTCGGATTATATTATAAAGTTTAGATCTAAATCTAAGATTATCTTGCATTTTAGACCCACGAAGATCGATATATCTATATTGTAGCCTAAGGTCCTCATTGGTTTTTTCATCGTTTATTTTAAATGGAGGAGTTTTCGAAGTATTAAGTATTACTAATTCATCAGCTATTAACTCAACTTCACCCGTTAGCATTTCTTTGTTGGCTGTTCCATCGAGTCTTTTTTTGATGCTCCCTTTTATTTCAAGAACATATTCTGTTCTAAGGTTTTGGGCCTGCTCAAATACTTTCTTATTGTCAGGATTGAAAACGACTTGAAGAATACCCGTATGATCCCTCAAATCAATGAAAATTACACCGCCGTGATCTCTTCGTGTGTTGACCCAGCCATAAACTACAAGATTATTGTTGATAGATTTATTATCAACACTACCGCAGTAAGTTCTATTCATTTTATGTATCCGTTTTTTTTGTACTTGGTTTCTTAGTTTTAAAATCAGTCTCATACCAGCCTGAGCCTTTAAGTCTGAAACCTGAGGATGATACTAGTCTTTGTACTTTACCATCGTTACCACACTTACAATTAGTAAGCTTATTTTCAGATATTTTTTGAATCACTTCGAATGTCTCTCCGCAATCCTCACATTTATATTCGTATATCGGCATAATTGTTGACTAAAATCATTTATGATTATTGAAATATTATACAAAAAAAATCTTCTTTTATCTCTTTTAAATTTAATGCTATAATGCCACAAATTTTATGAAAGCC
>MDTG01027731.1_pt1 | contig 11812 bp, 5 predicted proteins | sample 811421 | NCBI WGS metagenome assembly MDTG01 (sample SAMN05326645, study PRJNA326480) | marine metagenome | isolation source: seawater | place: Pacific Ocean: South East | collected 2011 | reverse complement strand
GTTGTTAGAGAGCTATCTTTTGTTATAAACGGAAATATAAGACCAGTACCAGCAGCACTTCTATCAACATTAAGTTCATAAAGGCTTATATGTCCTGCTGGAACATTTGGTGTACTATCGGCAAACTGACCTGCAATCTCACCCTTATTATTGTAAAATATTTGTGAGTTGTATATATCAAACTTGCACGATGGCTTTGTTTCTAAAAAATTTACAAAGAGATCGTTATCTGTAAATTTGTAAAACGCCATGAGGCCCTCCTAGTAATCTAAGCGGACTCTCAAAGTTAACTCGTTTGAAGGCGTTTTGATTAAAGGCTCCGACACTTTTGCAACTGCGAGCAACTCATTGTCCGCTGAGTATAACCCAACTGTTGTGATATAAGAATGGGGATCTGTGCTCCGTGTGCCGTCTTTAACAACAATCTCACTTGGTCCGCCCCCAGAAGTTGAAAGATATGTGGGGTTAGAACTGTAGTTGAATTCTGAATTTGAGGCTCTGCAAAAGTAGATTGTAGAATTCAATTCAGTAGTGTTATTAAATTGTAGGTTGAAAAGTCTGTTTCTAAAGTTGTCAGCCATAACATCAATAGTAGAGCCAGTAATTGTATTAAACCCTGTGTCATCCGCGCCCGCTGGGTTAAATGTTACTGTGCCCACGCCGGTATTTAATATACCTCCGTCGTCTGAATCAGAGAAGATTGAGCCGGATAGGACTGCAATGCCCGCTTGGTAATACAGCAGTCCGACAGGGAACCTCCTATTTGCGCTTAAAACAGCATCTGTGTCGGTTGATGCAGTTGCAAATAAAACACCGTACTCACCAGCAGGCGAGTTAACAAAGTATCCGTCAGAACCAGAGTGGTCGGTAATAATGATTCTTTCACCTGACGGGGCAGGCTCTGCGAACCCATCAGCAGTTGTAAGGGTCATCTCAAACGTGCCTTTCTTTATTTCATCTTTTGTTAATATCCGAGAGAAGTTAACAAAATAGCACTCTTTAATTTTTGTACCACCAGCGATAATATCGCCGTCTTCATCTAAAAGTCGAAGAGAACCGGTTTCATCAAAACCAGCGAGGACCTGTGCCATCTGATTGTAGATATTAATCTTTTTGGCATTTTGAGTATTTGCAGCACCTGATAAAGGTGAAGTAGAAGCATAGCCAGTGGTAATATCAAAAATATGGTTAGCCGATGAGCTTAAAAACGGATAATCGAAAACACTCTGGAACATGCCATGTGAGTATGTTTTAATATGCGGCTCGCCGCCAAGCGCAATCGCGCCGCCGCCATATGTGCCAGACACAATGCTACCCGTGATTGGGATAGACTCATGCAATAATGTTCTTGTTGTAGTGGCGTCGTTCGACCCCAAAGATTTGAAACTAGATGCCATCTTTTATATTCCTTTATGCCTTCTTAATAAATCTTACAGGTACATCAATATTGTATCCTGTGGTCACGCCAGTAATCTTAATTACTGAGTCAATGTGTTTCACAGATACAGTGTTAACTGTAGAAGTGCCACCGAGCCTTGTAAATAAAGTGTCGCTGCTATTTAGATCAAGAGATGCCTTAACTCTAAAGTCAAGCCTGGTGCCCCTTTGACCGTTTATAGAAGACCCGCCTGCTGTTGTGTCAGTTATCAAAGATACAAGAGGAGACCCTTGCGAAACAAAATATGTTGCCATTTGGTCCTCGTCTATAAAATTGACTCTTGCCACAGACCCTCCAGGATCAGTTAGAGCCCCTAATCTATTATCCATTTTAATAGTGTATTGGGTCTCTAGAAGTTCACCTGTTAGTTGAGATATAGCTAAGGTGCCATTTGCGTCAACACCTTGATCAACTCTTATAGTTGTGCTATTGGTAGAATTCGTATTCTCACCATATATGATCCCTGTCGCAGCACTAATCCCGCTCTCATTCTCGGTCGCCTCATTAACCGCGACTAAAAAAGCATTAGTTGTGCTATCGCGAGTGGTCCTCTTTGTTTCAAACAACTCCATAACTGGCAAATACAAAAAATCATTTCTTGTCAAAGTTACCAACCTGTGGTGTAGTTGAGATGTTTGGTTTGTGAACGCCTCTAAAACAGGAGTTTGTAATATTTCAAGATCGTAATAGGCAGAACCACTAGGGTGGTTAGGCTGGTAAACACGATAGTTTATTTCGTCGTCTCCGAGGGCAAACTTGGACACTTTAAAGGTGCCGTCACCTCTTGCAAGTCTGCGCCTGCCTGCGTCCGTAAGGACCGCATCTAATATGATATCTCCACTGTTATCCAAAAAAGCCATTTTGCCTCTCTCCAATCTTTAAATAGTGTGTATTATAAATAGTTTCTATTTACGTAGTTTTTATTCTTTTGTCTTGTTTGTCAAAAGTTAAATTAAAATCTAACTTTTTACCTGTTTTCTTAGATGTTAATCTTATCTTAAATTTCTTGTCCCATATTCTATCTAGTGACCCAATACTCTCAGATCCTAATTCAACCCTAGGTATATCACTTGGGTCTGTGTACGACATATTTGTAGGTATTTCTGCTGTAACTTGGGCAAGCGCTGGTGTTACTTGTATAAACTTTTTCATGTCCACAGAGGGTACACTATTGATCTCTACAGGGAATTCATATGGTTTAACTAACAAGTAGATGGCACCTGCGTCATCAACTAATTCAACCTCTAAGACTGAAGTAGGATTAGAAAAATTATTGTGATAATCAACAGACCTAAACATATAATAATACTTTACATTTGGTTGTAATCTTTCGTCATGCGCCACCGAATTAGTTCTAATAATTGTATCCTCTGACGAGAGCACAGTTGACAAAGTATTACGTAATTTACCGGCAAAGTCAGAATAACTTAATGGCGGCTTATCCATCCTGTAAATTTGAAAGAACGCTGTAGTGTCATCTTGGATAAACTTGATTTTACCACCAGGTAAAACTCCTTGCGCCTGTCTGTGCATCTCAAACATCTCAGCATCCCCCTCTTCGATAGGGATTGGATACTGTTCAAATTCGATATTGTTAGAGGATATACTTAAAATTAAGGTGTCATTCACTCCCCTATAAGGAGTTATGGAGACCTCTGGTGGGGGTGGGGGTTTTGACAGGACTGAGGTTGTTGTTGTAAAGTACGGCACCTCTACAATTTCAGCCACTGGGTACATATGTATCGCATACTCAGCCTCATACCCACTTAATTCCACAGTAGAGCCCTCAAGGGTTTCTACCTCAGAGACGCTAGAATCTATGTTCACAGTAAAAGAAGTATCACCCGGCGAAAAGCCGTTGTCAACCGAATATGATGTAAGCCTTCCAAAGCCAGTCACATAGCCGCCAGCACGGCCAGCCGGCGTAGAGGCAAATAGCCACCCCTCTGCTGTCAAATCATTAACTGGTCGATACACATGATGCGATGGGGGGACAGCCTGTAAAGAACCATATTCGGTTAAAAATCCTAGCGCTCCTGGTCTTGCAAACGGGGCAACTCTAAATCTAAACAATCTTCCGTCTTCGGCACCACCACCAGCATTATCAGCGCCAAACCATAACATTAGCCATTCCTCAACACTAAATGTAGAGGGGTCCAAGGCTCCCATGCGTGCGATATCCCCTGTGAGCATGGCTAAGCTAAATTCACTAGAGACGCCAGTCGTAGGTGTGTCGGGTGTAATATCGTATGACCAGCCGCCGCCAAATATATCCTTCCATGATGGAACACGAGTAGCATGATCGTTTAAAAACCCGCTAATTTCCGTATCTCCAGCAGATGGGTTGAGATTCCAAGATACTTGCAATATTTCATTTAGTCGGCTCGTTGAAACAAAATACGAATTTTCTTTATTGTACCCAGGAGCATCAGGGGCTCCATTAACATCGCCCTCCTCGTATTCGTAAGAAGGGTTGTAGAGAGTAGCATATGTGGCCCACATTGGATCAGGTGAACTTGGTATCTCGCGAATCGCTTCTTCCCAATCATCAAATAAATTGGGAAACCCAGCCCACTTTATAATGTAACCTAGGGTGGTACCATCCGCGTCTAAAACTGTTTCGACCAGAGAAGGTTCTGGTTCTTTAGTTCTCTCATAACGATATTTTAAGCCGAAGACATATTTAAATTCGCTTACTTGGTATGTGTATTGTTCCCCGTATTTTACTTGTGAATCAATATATTCTATACCAGAAGACCTATCACCAATCTCGCTGGGTATCCATATATTCTGTATCGGCTGAGTATTTGTATTTGTACCAGCATATTTTGCTACCCTGTACATAACTGTTTCGCTATAAGACGGCTGCCCATCCTCAAACGAGCCCTTATGCATTCTGCCTACCGGGGGCAGGCCAAAACTATCCGCTGACCCGTTGGGGAAGAATGATGCGTTAAGTTGGTTATAGAACCCATAAACAGCACCAGGGCCATACACGTTAGACAAGGCTGGGGTCATAGTGCTATTTGGTAAAGTCATTTGTGTGGTTTGGAAAACAAAATTATTTATCGCCAAGGCTTGCAGTGGCAATGGTGCTGTGGGAAAGTCCTCCGAGAAGCGCAATGCTAGATCAGTCTCTAATTCTAAGTCTTCTGCGCCAGCCGACATATCAATAAATAATTTCTTATCTGTTGAAAATGTAGTGACCGGTGAATACACTTCCGCTGCTCCACCTAAGCCTGATACACCATGCCAACTAATGGCCCAGTTGACCGAGTTTACAGAATTTGCGTTAATTGTAGAATCCGCGTATCCTGCGTAATCGTGTAGTTCTGGTGACATATTAAGATTGGATTCTATAGAGTTTGAATTATCATAAAAGGACTTATTGACGAATGCATATTTGGGGTTGGGAACTGGTAGACCATCAGTGGTAAACGTCAAAGCACTAGCATCGTTGTAATCTGGGTCGTAAATCCCTGCTATGTGCGAGCCAAATGTAGAGTAAAGTAAGTTAGATCGTATCTCGGAAGCGATGGAGTTTATTGGTGTAGATGAAAGGGTGCCAGCCGAAGCACCAGTGTATGTCTGCGGCACAAACTTAAGTGCGGAGTAATATGGCAGCTTGTTTTGAGTGGGCAACTGACTTGCAAGAGATTCTCTAATTAATGAGGTGCCCAAGATACCAGAAAATATTATGTTTTTCCCTTTCTCTTCGAGAGAGGATTGCTCATCTGACAGTAGGTCGACGTAATTATTAGACCAAGACTTATAATAATTAACGTATTTTAAATCAAGAGTCTTGTCTAAATCGGCAAGGAGGTACTCTTCTATGGTCAAACCACCACCAGATGACAAAAATTCCGATTCGACGTAAGACTCAGAAAATAAACCCTGGTCCTTTATTAATGAATCATCTAGCCGACCTAATAATAATGTGTGGTCTTTTGTGTCCTGGAGAGGCTCAGCTACCACACCTGTATCACCAACGACGGAACCAGGAGTTGGAATAACCACTTCAGTTCCAGTGGTGACATCTGATACAAAGGTAGCTTCGTCGCCCGCTCGCTCAATAATTGCTATATTGTAATGATTTGGCAATATAGCCTCTTTAGTATTTTTAGTTATTGATTCATATGATTCAACTAAATAATTATATTGTGAGTAAGAACTGTAATCCAGCGCATCCGGCAAACTACATTCAAAAGTTCGATCATAGTAAAATCCACCATTATCGCTTTTCTCAGGGTTTTGAAAAATATAATCTAAATCCTCTGTGAACTTATATATGGAAGAATAATTTTGATTATCAACTTTAACTTTAACTTTTAAAGTTCCAAGCCCTTTTGATGCGTCTCTAGAGAGACCGTACTCCAAACTAAAAGGAACCCCATCAGTATTAGTGATTCTCTCTATCATAATATTGGTAGGCTCTATAGATAAATCAGGAGGAACATACTGAACAGTCACGGGAGCACTAACTAAAAATCCAGCCGGCCCAGGATTTGGTATGGCAATTGCCTCAGGGTTCCAAGTAGCAGTCCCATCCGCCTGTACAATGTAGTGTTGACCCATAAGTTTTCTAAAGTTATCCCTTATAGTAGTGGGGAACACATCCGGACTTATATATTTTTTAGTAGCCATAACTTCCTCCACCAGCCGTGGTTGAACCAACAGATGGACTTACTGTAGGTTGCGATGCTGTTTGGGTTGATCGTGGGTTTGGATTGGCTTCTGTTCTCGTGGGCATCACACTAACCACTGTCTGTGTCTGGCCCAGAGAAGGCTCAACATCTTGTATAGGGGAGTCTAAGCTATCCAGTTGCCTAACAGAAGCTGCTCGATCTTCTGGGACGCACGACTCTGAGAAATCATCATATCTATAGCCCACAGGGCACGGATCCTGTGTTGGTATCCCAGTAAGAGTTACCTCTGGTAGCTCTTGCGCGGTCTGTCTTGATTGTTGCGCCATTTGTTCGGTCGAAGCACCGCCGCCAGACGAGTACACAAACCCTACCGAATCGCTAATCAAGTCCATTTCACCCATATCAATCTCACGACCTTTCTCCAAGTCTAATACATATATACAGGGCTGAGGTGTGTGCGGTATTGTTTTAGAATATATAGGGGCCATATTTTTATCAAACCCTATTATATATTTTATAGATACCTCTGTCTGTTGGATCACCGCTAAACGATCATCTAACAAGTTTTTTCCAACCTCGGCTTGTTGCTGCTTAATATATCTTTTTTGTAGACTGTCGCCAACTAACACAGGACCTTGTAGTCTACGCAATGAAGAACGCTGGCCTAACAGTGCATCCCTTATTTCATCCGCCCCAGCGTCCATAACACCAGCAGAGCTTTCCATATCTCTTTGAGAATCTTTTTGTGATGGTTTATGTTTAATATTTGAATTCTCACCAAAAAAGTTATCCGCTACAACCTTATTACTAGAAATTGTTTTTTTGCTTCTGTTGCTAATGATGGCACCTAAATCAAAAAGCAATTCCTTTGTAGATAAATTGGTTTGTCCTGCTACCCCCAGATCAAATGTTTTCAATAATATTTTAGCTTTTTTGTATGACTCTTGGTCTTCATCAGATAATATGATTTTTTCATCATGATTTAACACTACAGTAGGTGTCAAAAATGAAAAATACACTTTTCTATAGTCTTTCAAAAAAGGATCTGCGACCTGCTGCTCTCCCTTCACATCAATCTGTGGGAACAGTCTGGTCGCTTCCAAATTAAATCTTTTAACCAATGAATTTCTACCTATTCTAGATAAGCCATATTTTGTTCGGGCTACAGAGTCGCCAAAATAATCCAGTTTAAGTGGGAATCTGTTGTAGCGTGTTGAACGCCATGGTTTATTTGCATAATCTTTCCTAGTACTAATAATATTTGTTTTAGAGTCTAAGCCTCTCACACCAGCAGATTTTGATGACACTTCTCTGCGTATCACTTGATATTTTTCTAGATCTTTCTGGAGTGACGCCAACAGTTTTAAAAATCTTTCTACCCCGACTAGATTATTGGTTGAAGGATATAATAATTTTTGCAAGTTCTTCTTGTCTCGTTTAGGAATAGTGCGCCCCAATAACGTCTCTAATGAATCAAAATACATTCTTGCTGCTATGCGCCAAGGCAGAGAAATAGGCTTTTGTCTTTTGCCTTTAGTTTTAATGTTTAAGTTATTTTGTGTTTTTAATTTTTGTAAATAGCTGGTAGATAACTCATCAGTTTTTGAATTATAGTTACCGCGACTGTTGGCTTCTTCATAATAATTTAACAAAATTTGACTTGCTTCTCGTAAACCGACTATTTGCGTTTCTAGCATCCTTAAAGTTGGGTCTTTAACATCTATTTCTACACCATATGTATAAGTTCCACCTTGAATAGACGCCATCTCCAAATCTACAAAAGAGAACGCTCTTTTGTCACCAATGCCTGACACGAGTACCTCGCTAAGTGACCCGACTTCTTTCTCTGCTAACTTATCATTATGTGTATCAATAACATTCAAGACCCTATTGATTCTTTTTGACCTCCCTGGGCCATCGTCGAAAGTGGCTATAATATCAGTTTCAACACCAGAGTTATTGATAACTGAGGACTCTCGGCTCTCTCCAGACTCAAAGTCATTAATTCTTTTGCGTATTACTCTAAGCTTTCGTATATTGGAAAGCCTCAGTATTTTTTTTCTATTTCTTTTATTTATTAAATTATTAAATTCGCTCTTTTGCGCTAAAAAGCTAATCATATCAAAAATAAACAGGCCACGTATATTTCCATCCGGGTCTGGGCTGATCATCAGATCCGAAAAGACTGTTTTATTTTCCATGCCTTGTTTGCTTAAATTAATTGATTTGTGCAATCTTTCAAACCTTTTAAACGTTCTAAAATCTTTAATCGTATTTTCATGTTCTACGATTTCTAATAAATCGTGCTTTCTAGCACTATGTTTTTTACCAGCCATAACTCCCTTCTCAGGGTGAACATGTACAGGCCCACTCCAAATGGAGCCGTCCGGGCTATAATATGTAGTAGAACGGGATTCTACTTGGCCATCTGCCAAGACTTTACGAACGGCCTTGACTCCGTAAAGTTCAGGGGCCTCTACAAATGGAAACGCAACAAAAGCCAAATAATCTGTCTTAAACCTAAGTGTTTCTTTAAGCTTAATAGTACATAGCATGTCATCAATGCTATCTATTTGCCTAGTCTTGTAATACTCTAAACTTTTAAACATTGGCATTTTTAATGTTTTTACACCAACATGACTTCTCAAATTACTAGGGACTTGATTGATATTACGAAAAGATGGCCCCTTTATAAAATTAAAAGCATCTTGGCTGGTCGCATACAGTAATTTTATACCAATTAATTGCCTAATAGGGCTTTTGAACCAAACACTATTTTTCAAAAAATCGTTTACAGAAATCATGACTGTTGCGCTAAAGGCAGAACCTTGCCCAGAATCTTCTATATTTGCTGCCACAGATAATTTGTTGTTGCCAAATTCATTTTTTATGAAAACGGGAGAATTGGTTTCAACTTCCATCCTATCCTCCGCTCTCATGGAATCAAGCGAGTCTATGGCCACAGATTCTATAAAAACATATGGTAATATATCGCCTACAAGTTTTATTCTTTCGTCAGCTAGTGTTGACATTAGTAAACAGTCCCTGGGTTATCTTCGCATGGATCTTCCAAATCAGGGCATGGCTTAGATCTTGCGTTTGTACTATAAATATCTACAAGAGCGATATTTGTTGTATCTTCGCACTCAAAATCAATATTAATATATCTACCAGATGCTTTATTGTCGGCTATTGATGAACATATGATGCGGTCATCTATCTGTTTGTCAACTTTAATGGTAAAATAATACTCTACATTGTCAGGTGTTGGCGGTTTTTGCGAAATTGTAATTTCCTCTTCGTCCAATAAAATATCATTTTTCACAAGAGATGGGCGTCTCCTGAATGTTAAAGGCCTTAAAATTTCTACTTCATGAGGGCCAACGGAACCGTGACCCCCTGTTATCGAGTCAGTTGTCACTTCGAAAACTTGTATATCAAAATTATCACTAGAAAAGTCTGCGTTTGCTTCTTTGATCTGAGCTATCAATACTTCAGGCTTAATATCTAAGATTTCTCCATTCTCGTAAGATACTGCCAATTCAGTATCAGATACAAGCGCTACGTCTGCTATTACATCAATTTCATATGTTAGCTTAGCCTCTAGTTGGGGTATGTCTAATGTTGGACGGGCAGGGCCTGAGGAAGCTGATGTTGCGCTTGTTATATCGCCCCTAATCATAGAGACAGACCAAGCCGGTGCCTTGTTTGTAAATTTGTCCGTTGTGCCTAGGGCGTATTGAGGGCCGTAATAATCCTTTTCAAAAAGGGAATAACTTTTTGAGACATCTTCAATGTTCTCTGGAGTCTGTTCAATGCCTGGATTCTGATTAGGCTGAACCCCTGTGTAGCCGCCAGTCGATAAACCACCGCCTGTTGACCCGCCCGCTATAGAGCCCGCAACACCGCCATACCCAAGATCTGGGCTATCAATAAGTCCAAAACTACTAATACTTTTTGCTTTGTACCTATTTCTATCTGTAAATACTACCTGGGTTTCTAGCTGTGGGGTGTCCTCCTGAATTCTAGGCTCTATGTTGTTTTGACCTTCGGCAATTCCTAAATCGTACTGTTTTTCATAAAGTACATTATCATCATAAAAAGCGTAATACTCTGGTTTAAATCGCCCTATCGATAACAAATACTCGCCATATGGAGTCAAAAGTGTGTCAAGAACTTGCTCTTTTTTATTTAAAAACTTCATTCTTTATCCTCCTTGTCCACGGCTTGTAAGTCAACCTTAGCCCCTATCTTAACTAGCTCGACAAGAGAAAAGAAATCATACGGCCAGTTATAACTGTACGGAACCTCTCTGGTCCTACCAGCAACTTCAAACTCAAACTTATATCTTTTATCATCCAAATTATCTCCGCTTCTAGAGGCAACTTTGGAGAAGTAATTCTTAACTGCTTTTTTCTTAACTTTAAACACCATCCATTGTAGCTTATCTGCCATGGCTTCACCCAACAAATCAGTGTCTAAAAACTCATGAGATACAGTAACTGTTTTTTCTTCCACACGTTCTATTGATTTAGGAGGTAAGTTTTGCCATATGTGTGTTAGATCATCCTTGTCAAAAGTGTGCTTAAACTCAAATATATACATAGCAAAAGGCGTTATGGTTTTATTAGTCATAAAATCCATTTTAGGGGGCAGGACATATCTTGACATTTTTACAAGCATTTGGCGCACTGAATTACTTGAATCCAGTTCTTTTGCAATAGCTGCCTCAAAAACCTGATCCGGTATTTCAAAAAATCTTTTATTATTAGCCTCTTGAACAAATGGAACAGCCACAATTGCTTCACTGACCTCTTTGGCTTCTGCGACTTCACCTAACCTGCGTGGGCTTTGGTCTATCCCCAATAAATCAACTAAGGATTTAGCATTTCCATTAGCATAAGCCTCATCACCATATTCAGCTACGAATGGGTGTAAAGAGAGCCATTCTTTTGGTACATCTGTGGCTTGTAAGAAAATACCTTTGTCGGGTGACTCGGGAGGCAAGCCAAACTGATGCCACATACCTCGTGGCACTGACTCAGACGCGTATGTAGGAACAGCCAAGTTACTTTCTAAATTAACGGAGGATGACGCAAAGTTAAACATTGGCGTCTCCCACTTAGGTTGTATAACTAAAGACACATGATTTGCAGTTGGGTCATCGCTGACCTTAGTAGGTTGACCTGTGACAGGATCATATTCAACGGATTTGATCCTTGCGCGTCCGTCTGTAATAAGGACATCTTCTAAATTTATAATATTTTCTCTAATTCGTCTTTCACTACTTATAACATTCGCATTATAGAAGCCAGCGTCGTTCTTGACACCGCCACCCGCTGCGCCTCCTGTGTCATACCTATAATTCATAGCTCCACTAACGTTTGATAATATTTCAGCAAGTTTGTATTTCTTAGTCTCTGTGGCTGTGAAAGTTATATCAAGCCACGCTTGCCCATTATAATAAGGCGGCGTAGCAGCCCAGTTATAACCACTGTAACTGTCTAATACTCTTTCTGTATATGTACTGCTTTCCTGTTGCGATTGTACGAAAGCATCTGTAGTGTCAGGCCCACCACGGCCAGAAACGGCTGGATAGAAAGCAGATGGCCTGCTATACATGGTAAATGTCTCGTGCAAATCAGTCTGCGTAGGATCATCTTGTGGTAACTCGTACTCAATCGGGAACGTTCTAGCTTTATTCATACTTCTGTACATTTTAAGGCGC
>MDTG01006482.1_pt1 | contig 11812 bp, 7 predicted proteins | sample 811421 | NCBI WGS metagenome assembly MDTG01 (sample SAMN05326645, study PRJNA326480) | marine metagenome | isolation source: seawater | place: Pacific Ocean: South East | collected 2011 | reverse complement strand
TTCGTTCCGCCTCTTCGTTCCGCCTCTTCGTTCCGCCTCTTCGTTCCGCCTCTTCGTTCCGCCTCTTCGTTCCGCCTCTTCCTTCCGGCCCGAGCGCCGCGCCCCATCAGGGGAGCGGGTAGGGCATGCCGCAGTCGCCCGGGTAGCGGCAGAGGTTGTAGGCGTCGTCCCAGCAGGCGAACTCGCCGGTCGGGTCGTGGCGGCGGGAGGTGCAGCACATGCGGCAGGCCTCCTCGTAGTCGGTGACCCAGGCGGGGACGAGGCAGCTCTCGACGCCCTGCGGGCAGCCGTCCGGGTGGCGCTCCATGTCGCAGGGCTCCCCGGGGCACCAGATGCGGCAGAGGCCCGAGCCTTCGAGGCAGCCGGCGGAGTCGAGGCAGGCCCAGCTCGCGCCGGGGCCGTCGGGGCCGACGGGGGAGGGCGGGTCCATGCAGGCGCCGCCTTCGCTCTCGACCATGGGGCAGCGCGTGCAGGTGCCCCCGGCGCCGTCGCTCTCGCCGCAGACGCGGGTGGCGCAGCTCGGGCCCGGGAGGTCCGGCGGCGGGCCCGTGTCGGCGACGTCGAAGGCGCAGGCGCCGACGAGGGTGGCGCCCATGTCGGCGGTGAAGCGCGCGGTGTAGCGGCCCGGGCTCGGGAACGTGACGGGGAAGGCCCAGCGGTAGGTGCCGTCCATGGAGGAGATGTCGGCGCCGCCGACGGAGGCGCCGGGGAGGTCGAGGCCGATGTGGACGAAGGCGACGTCGTCGCGGAAGGCGATCGTGTTGACGCGGCCGGTCTCGGGGGCGGCGGGGGTGAGGAGGAAGCCGGGGTCGCAGTCGGGGGCCCCGGCGTCGGGGGAGGGAGGGCCCGCGTCGGTGGCGGCGTCGCGGGCGGTCGCGTCGGGCGAGCCGGCGTCCAGGGCGTCGCCGCCGTCGGCCCCGCCTGCGTCGCGCCGGCCCGTGTCGACCGGGTCCGCGCTGCACGCGAGGGCGAGGGCGAGGGCGAGGGCGAGGGGGAGCGTGAGAAAGCGGGGCGGGGAGAGCACGGAAGGGGAGGATCCCAGGGGCGTGGCCGGGTGGGCAAACGCGGGGGGCTGAGGTGTGCTGACTCGGGGCCGTGCTTCGCGCTTCTTCGGGGGTCGTCTCCAACAGGGAGCGCGAGCCCGAGCTTCAGCGTGGAGCCCGAGCTTCAGCGGGGAGCCCGAGCTGCAGCGCCGGAGCGCCAGCGCGGAGCGCGAGCCGAGCGTGCAGCCCAAGCTCCAGCGGGGAGCCCTAGCTGCAGCGGGGAGCCCAAGCTGCAGCGGGGAGCCCGAGCCCCAGCGCCGGAGCTCCAGCGCGGAGCGCCAGCCCGAGCGTGCAGCCGCGACGAGGGCACCCACGGAGCCGCACCCCCGTGATGCCCCTCCGTCCGTTCACCGCGAAGCGCCGCCGGACGTGGGAAGACGGGCGACGCTCCTCCGACAGCGAAGCGCCAGCGTCGCGCGTCGCTGCCCCCGGATGGGTCGGGGGAGCGGTCCCACCTCCGCCCGGGTCGCCCGGCCCCACGGAGCCGCCCCTCTGCCCCGACGAAGAACCGCGCCGTGTGACGCCGCGGCCACGCGGCGCCAAGCGGCCCACGGCCGCACCCCGCGTGATGCCTCTCCGTCCGTTCACTGCGAAGCGCCGCCGGACGTGGGAAGACGGGCGACGCTCCTCCGACTGCGAAGCGTTGCCGTCGCGCGTCGCACCCCGGCTTCGGCGGGAGGAGCGCTCCCATCTCCGCCCGGGTTGCCCGGCCCCACGGAGCCGCCCCTCCGCCCCGACGAAGAACCGCGCCGTGTGACGCCGCGGCCACGCGGCGCCGAGGGCCCCACGGGCCCGCTGGCAAGCCAAGAATACCGAGCGAAGCGAGCGGACACCGTCTAGACTCGCGGGGCCTTGCGGCAGCGGGACTACCTCGACGGGCTCACCCAGCTCCATCGGCACGAAGACACGGCCGAGCGGCGTGCTGCGTGGCGTCAGTCGATGGCCACGCTCGCCGCCGCCGTCGGCGACCACCGTCGCTCGGTCCCCCTCGAGGGCTACGACCCGGATGGCCTCCTCGCCTCGGTCCAGGTCGCCCTCGACACGGCCCTCATCGACGACGTCGCCTGGCTCTCGCCCCCCGCCGCCGCGGCCGCCCTCTACGAGCTCGCCGCCGCGCTCCCCCAGAGCGACGCCAAGCGCGAGATCGGCCGCCGCGTCCTCCAGCGCCTCCGCCGCGGCGACGCCGCCACCTTCGTCGCCCTCGCCACCCAGCTCGCCCTCGGCAGCCGCCGCGCCCTCTCCGGCGCCGCCATCCGCGCCCGCGTCGCCCTCAGCCTCGACCTCCCCATCGGCAGCGGCGCCCGCGCCGACGGCCTCGCCCTCGCGCTCATCTCCCGCAAGGAGGTCTCCCGCGAGTGGCTCAGCATCCCCTCGACCGGCTCGCTCCCCTCGCGCCGCCTCGCCGCGCGCCTCCTCGAGCGCGCCGCCCGCGAGGCCGCCCAGCGCTGGGCCGAGGGCGACGACAGCTCGGTCCGCGTCTTCGAGACGGAGGCCGTCCACCAGGCCTGGGAGCGCCTCCTCGCCGACCGCGAGTCCCTCGTCTGGCGCCACGTCGCCACCGCCCGCGGCCTCCTCGCCGCCGCCCGCCCGACCTTCCTCGAGGAGATCGAGCGCCACCTCGATCCGGCCCTCGGCATCACCGAGTGGCGCCGCGCCGCCGCCTCGGTCGCCGCGACCATCGCCGTCGACCCCGAGTGGGGCCTCGCGCGCTGCCGCCAGCTCTTCGCCTCGCCCATCTACGAGCAGGACCGGGGCATCGCCGCCGCCGTCCTCTTCGGTCTCCCCCGCGCCGCCGAGAGCGAGCCCGAGGCCGTCGAGGAGCTCCTCGAGCAGCTGGTCCGCCTCGGTGGCCTCGACGTGGCCGAGTCCCTCGTCGCGCTCCGCCGCGAGCGCCCCGGCGACGGCTTCGGGGACTGGGCCGCGCGCCGCGCCCACGCCCAGCTCCGCGAGGCGATGACGAAGATGCGCTCCAAGGACGACGGGCAGACGGCGCTGGCAGAGGCCCTCGTCGACGAGCTCCTCCCGGACCCGGAGGAGCCGACCCTCCGCGACCTCATCGATCGCGCCCTCGACGCCTTCGTCTCCCAGGGCGCGCGCGAGGCCGCCTTCGACGCCCAGGTCGCCCTCGAGGCCGCCGAGCAGCGGGTCGCCGTCCTCGAGCAGTGCGCGGACGAGGGCGACCCGGCCCAGCGTCTCCGCGCCTTCCGCGCTCTCCGCGAGCTCGACCTCGCCCTCCTCGAGTCGGACACGCTCGCCAACCTCCTCACGCTCGCCGCCCGCGGCGACGAGCCCGGCGACCTCGTCCGCCCGCTCGGCGACCTCTTCCAGCGCCTGACGAACTGGCTCGTCATCAAGGAGGGCAACCCGATCACCAAGGACGGGGCGGTCTCCCACTTCACGCTCCGGCTCCGGCGCCTGCAGAGCATGCTCCACCTCGTCGACGCCGACGGAACGCGCGTCGACGACCGGACCGAGCTCCTCCGGCAACGCCGCCTGCTGACGGCCCAGGTGCTCCTGGCGCGCGTCCGGGACGACGCGAAGCACCCGCTCCGGCGCGCCATCTGCGCCGGGGCCGCGCGGGCGAGCGACGCGCTCGTGCGCGAGGAGATCTGCGAGGTCTCGGACGTGGTCCTCGCTGCGGGCCGGGCCGCGAGCAGCCACCGGGACCTCGTCGTCCTCGCCGAGGCCTCCATGGTGCCGGATCTCGACGCCGCGCTCCGCGCCTACGCGCGCCTCGCGAAGATCGTCGAGGACCAGCCCCGCGGCGGCCGCGGTGTCCGCCAGGCCATGGACGCGCTCGCCCAGCTCGCCAACGAGCTCCCGGTGGCGTCCTCGCCGCGCGTCGAGGCGCTCCGGGCCGGGCTCCTGGAGCTCGTCCGGGCGCTCGAGCCCATCGGCCTCGCGAGCTCGCTGAAGGAGCTCGTGGAGGTGTCCGGCGGCGAGTCGCCCCTGGCGAACCTCGAGGGCGCCGTGGACCAGCTCGCCAAGCTCGTCGTCGGCGCCAAGCGGCGCCTCGGCGAGCCCGTGAGCGGCGACAAGCCGGCCGCCGGGCCCGCGGTGCGCTACCTCGACGTGCACCTCGAGCGCACGCTGCGCAGCCAGGAGACGCGGCTGAGCGGGGCGCTCGAGGCCGCCGGGGAGACGCTCGCCGAGGAGATCCCGCCGGCCGTCGCCGCCGTCGCCATGCTCGCGCTCCGGCGCATCGCGCACCTGCCCCTGGACGGCCCGCGCACGAGCCGCTCGAGCTTCCTCCCCGCCGCGCCGAAGGAGGCGCCGCTCCCGGCCTGGCTCCCGCCGAGCCGCATCCTCGGCGGCTTCTACGTGACCAAGGCCATCGGCAACGGCGCCGTCGGATCGGTCTTCGTCGCGCGGCGCGCCGAGGCGCGGCACGATCCGAAGAGCGAGCTCTTCGCGCTGAAGGTCCCCGAGTACTCGGGCGGCGCGGCGCGCACGCTCTCCGAGGAAGAGTTCCTCCAGCTCTTCCGCGAGGAGGCCGGCGCGCTCCTCGCGCTTCCGCAGCACCGGAACATCGCGCGCTTCGTCACCTTCGACGCGGGCGCGCGACCGAAGCCGATCCTCGTCATGGAGCTCGTCCAGGGGCCGACCCTCGAGCGCGTCATCGAGCTCGGCGCCCTCGACATGGACCGGGCGCTGGATCTCCTCGAGGGCGTCGCCGCCGGGCTCGAGGCGATGCACGCGAAGGGCATCGCGCACCTCGACCTGAAGCCTTCGAACGTGATCCTGCGGGAGCCGGACGGACTGGCGTCCGAGACCGAGCCCGAGGCGCCGGTGCTCGTGGACTTCGGGCTCGCCGGGCGGAAGCTCCGGCCAGGCTGCGGCACGGCGAACTACGGCGCGCCGGAGGTCTGGGGGCACGACGAGAGCGGGCGCGCGGCGGCCGGACCGGTCGACGTCTACGCCTTCGGCTGCCTCGCCTACGAGCTGCTCACGGGCGAGACGCTCTTCGAGGAGAGCAACGACATCGCGACGATCACGGCGCACCTCCAGCACGACGGCTTGCCCACCGCCATCGGCCGGCTGACGACCGATCCGCGGACGCAGGGCGTCGCGGAGCTCGTGCGCCGCTCGATCCGGCGGAACCCCGCCGAGCGCGTGACCATGGGCGACCTCCGCCAGGCCATCCCGCGCCTCCGCCCGAGCCTCCGCGGCCTCGAGTGGCCGATCCGGGCCTAGCGAGCAAAGCGAGCTCCCCTGCCCGTGCCCCTGCCCGTGCCCATGCCCGCCAGCCCACGCGGGCTCGCGGCTTCATCGGGGGCCTCGACCGCCAGCCCACGCGGCCGACGCCGCCCACCCCTCCCGATGCGCCCCCCTTGGCAGCCCCGCGCCCTGACACCATGCTCGTGACCACGACCATGACTGCCCGGACCACCGCCTTCGCCGCCGCCCTCGCTCTGGCGGCCCTCGCTTCTCCCGCCGCCGCTCAGGAGAGCGCCGACGCAGCCACGGCTGCCCAGCTCGCCACCGAGGGCGACCCCTCCGAGGGCGCCATCCAGCTCCGGCCGGGCCTCCAGTGGAGCATGGTCAAGGGCGATCGGGAGCACGGCTTCGGCCTCAGCCTCGAGACCATCGTCTTCCCGAACGAGGGGCGCTGGAACTGGGGCTTCTTCGCCGAGGGCATGGGCGAGCTCGACGGCGCCAACCGCACGGCCGCAGGCTTCCGCGCCGGCTACGGCATGATGGGCCTCCAGCTCGGCCTCGCCCACCGCACCGCGGGCGACTACGCGGCCTCCACCGCCATCCACCTCGCCAAGACGCTCCGCTTCGGCCCGGCCGGCCTCGCCTTCCGCATGGCGATTCCGGTCCGCGACTACCAGCCCGCCCAGGGCGCGGCGCTGCCCACCCGGGGCGTCGAGCTCGGCGTCGTCTTCCAGCTCGGTTGGTCCTTCACGGTCCGCGGCGTCCGCCCGGCCTGGGGCTGCCACGGGCACCACGGCCACGGCGAGGCGGGCGCGGCGCAGTAACTGCCTGCCGGTCGCGCGAGCTCCGAGACCCGCGTCGCCGCGTGCGCCGCGGGTCTCGTCGCGTCCGTCCCGCGGGGCGGACCGGGCGGTCGCACGTCGGCGTGACGAAACGCGTCGGGTAGCGCTTCGGCGCTTGGCGTCCGGAGCGTGTGCATGACCATGCGCTGGTGGGGCGCCGGACCGTGCGTGGATTCTCGCTCCGACCCCGTGGGGCTGCGGGCAGGGGCAGGGGCAGGGGCAGGGGCACGGGTTCTGAGGCTCAAGTCGGGAGGGTGGCGATGAGCAGCGACAAGTGCTTCTTCTCCCAGCGCTCGGCCTCGGCGAAGCGCGGGAAGGCGCGCTCGCGGCGCCGGAACTCGGCGGTGTGGAAGCGCATGCGCGAGCCCTCCTTCTTCGCCGGCAGCGCGTGGTGGAGCATCTCGTGGTGCACCACCGACTCCACGTAGAAGCGCGGGACCCACTCCTGATCGAGCACCGGGTGGATGCGGATCAGCTTCTCGTCCGGCACGTAGATGCCGAGCTGCAGGCTCCGCTGGCGACGCTTGCGCCGCGTGAGCCGACCCCAGGTGATCGTCACCCCGTCCATGGGCTCGCGGAAGCTCGGCACGAGCTCGTCGAAGATGGCGGCGAGGTCGTGGTGCGCCCCACGGGTCCGCACGATGGTGCGGCGGCGGCGCTTGGAGGCGATGCGATGCGTGTTCGCCTCGATGAAGGCGTCGACCCGCCGGCCGGCGACCCGATCGCGGCGCCGGAGGTAGCGGGCGAGGTCCGCGAGGAGCGTCGCGTCGGCCTCGAGGAACATGTGGTGGAGGCGCACCTCGAGGCGGCCGGTCTTGCGGCGCGCCGAGACCATGGTGCGGCGGTTGTCCGTGAGCACGACCCGGACCGGCTCGCCGAGCTGCGCCGCGAGCGTGCCCGTCAGCCGGCGCGAGCGCTCCCGCACCTCGCCGTCCACGTCCGGGTGCGCGTCGAGGAGCACGGCGTCCTTCGCCTCGGGCAGCGCGGGGCGTGTGGCCGGGCGCGTGCGTTCGGAGACGCTCGGCGAGGGGTCGCTCGTCCAGGGCGCGGCAGGGGCTGCCGCCGCCTCGCTCGACGGAGCCGCGCTCGCCGGGGCGTCGCCGGGCTCGACGGGACTCGACGGGCGACGGCTCGCGGGACTGCTGCTCGAGACCCCACGCGTCGGCCGCGCGCCCCTCGCCCCTTCGCCGCGTGGCCCCGGCTCGCGCTGCGCGGCCGCGGCGGAGCGCCGGGCGCCGAACTCGAACGCGAGCTGATCGGACACCCCTCCTCGCTACGGTGGCGCTGGATCGGTGTCAAGGTCGGGGGGACGGCCGAGTCGCGCGTGATCCCCGCGGGCGCGACGCGCTCCCTCGCCCTTCAGCTCCTCGCGCCCGCCGCGTCTCGGCGCGGGGCGCCCGCGAGCCAGGCCCGCGCCAGCGCCTGTGGCGGCGGCGCGTCGCCCACGGCGGGCAAGGGCGCCGTCGACTTCGTGCTCCAGAAGAGCGCGGGCTCGCGAAGCCCCGCCCGGAGCGCCCGGAGCATGCCCGCCGCCGCCTTCCCGCTGTAGGTCGTGTCGAGCGTGAGCCCCTCGAGCGCCCCGAAGCGACGGATCGCCTCGCGGCCCCGTCGCGTCGGGTGCCCGTAGCCGCGCCCGAGCTCGCCGCCGTCGACGCGGAGCCCCGCCCGGAGCGTCGCCTCGTCCACCAGCGCGCGCGGATCGCCGCTCAACCGGTGGAGCAGCTCGCTCGCCCGCCGCGCCAGCGCCGCGATGCGCCAGGCCGCCGTCACCGGCCAGGGCGTGACCCGCACGGCCACCACCTCCGGCGGCGCGAGGAAGCCGATGCCGCGACGCGCCGCCAGGCGCAGCCCGAGCAGCAGCCCGGCCGTCGTGCAGGTCGAGCCCACGCCGAGGAAGAGCTTCCGCGGCGCCGGGAGCGCGCCCTCGGCGACCTGCAAGGCGAGCTCGAGGGCCGCCGAGACGTAGCCGAGCGCGCCCCGCGGCGTCGCCCCGCCCGGGACCATCACGAAGGGGCGCTCGGCGCGGCGTCGGAGCCGGACCCAGCCCATGGCGCCGGGGAGGGCGGACCAGTGCGGCAGGAGCTGCACCTCGGCGTCCTCGGCGGCGAGCATCACGCGGAGGTTCTCGGCGGCGCAGGCCGAGCGCGGCTGCGGGAAGAGCACGAGCCCGGCGCGGAGACCGACCCGCGGCGCGTGGAGGAGGGCGGCCGTGCCGTGGTTGGTGCCGAAGGCGCCCGTCGACCAGACGCGCCGCGCGCCCGCCTCCAGCGCCTCGGCGAAGAGCACCTCGAGGGTCCGCACCTTGTTGCCGCCGTAGACCGGCGAGGAGAGGTCGTCACGCTTGACCCAGGCCTCGGCGTGCGGCGCGATGGCGCGGAGGGCCGGCGCGAGCGGCTGGACGGGCGTCGGCCACTCCCCGAGCGCGACCCAGGGGAGCCGGCCGCGGAGTGCGGGGAAGGCCTCGAAGATCGGTCGCTCGGGGGGATGCACGGCGCCGATGCTACTCGACGGCGTCCCCTCGATTCGATGGTGCCGATCCGACTCGAGAGCGCTGCTCCGGCTCGCCGGTGTCCATCCCGGCTCGCCGGTGTCCAGCCCGGCTCGCCGGTGTCCACGCCGCCGTGTCCGACCTACTCGCGCTCGCCGATCGCGGTCTCGCCGGGCGCGGGCTCGCCGTGCACCCGCGGCGGCGCGTCGGCCTGGCCCCGACCGAGCGCCGGGCTCTTGCCCATGCGGTGCCGGAAGAGGAGCGGCAGCGCCACCGGCGTCGAGAGCCCCGCGTAGAAGAGGCAGACGAAGAGCACCTGCCCCTGCTCGGGCTCGCCGGGGAAGAAGAAGCGCACCAGGAGCAGGCCGATGGCGACGTTCCGCACGACCACCTCGATGGAGAGCGCGACCGCGTCCGCGTCGCTCCGGCCGACGAGCCGGCAGAGGTGCGGCGTGAAGAGCGTGAGCGTGACGACGAAGAGCACGATCATCGCCGGCGGCAGCAGGCCGTACTCGAGCGGCTTGATGCGTCCGCTCCCGAGCGAGCTCGCGGCGATCACCAGCACCACGACGACGCTGAGCTTGATGGCCCAGTCGGAGGCCTTGCGCGCCCGCTCGGGCGACGCCCGGTAGGCGACCATGCCCACGGCGAGCGGGAGGAAGAGGTAGAGGCCGACGTCGCGGAAGATGCGCGCCGTCGGGAAGTCGAAGTCGGCCGGGAGGTGCGACGCCGCGAGGAGGCGGAGGAGCAGCGGCACGGTGAGCGCGCAGGCGAGCGTCGAGCTGATGGTGACGGCGATGGAGAGCGGGACGTTGCCGCGGCCCAGGAAGGTGAGGAGGTTGCTCGTGGCGCCGCCGGGGACCGCCGCGACGAGCACCAGGCCGACGGACCAGCCGGGGCCGAGGCCGAAGGCGGTCGCGAAGCCGACGGCGAGGGCGGGCACGTAGAGGAGCTGGAGCGCTAGGCCGAGGCCGAGGCCGAGCGGATCCTTCAGGACGAGGGCGAAGTCCTTCACCGCGAGGGTGGCGCCCATGCCGAACATGGCCAGCAGCAGCTGGGTGGGGACCAGGACGGTCTCGGCGAACTGCTGGAGCGCCTGCACGGGCCCTGCGAATACCGCAGGGGCTCGGCGCCTGCGAGGGAAAACGTCGTGGCGCGGCGCCGTGTAAGGCTTCCGTAAAGGGGGCCGCGGGGGGCGCCCGGGCGCGGCATACTGGCGCCATGAGCGAGGAGGCGCGCGTCTTGGTCGTGGAGGACGAGGCCCCGATCCGCGACGGGCTGGTGGCGCTCTTCGAGGGGCAGGGCTTCGCGGCGACGGCGGTCGGGGACGGGCCGGCGGCGCTCGAGCAGGTGGCGGTCGGGGGCTGGGATCTCGTGCTCCTCGACTGGATGATCCCGGGCGTCGAGGGCATCGAGGTGCTGCGGCGCCTGCGGGCCCAGGGCGACGACACGCCGGTCCTGCTGCTCACGGCGAAGGGGGCGGAGGACGACGTGGTGGCCGGCCTCGAGGCGGGCGCGGACGACTACGTCACCAAGCCCTTCGGCGTGCGCGAGCTGGTCGCGCGGGCGCGCACCCTCGTCCGGCGGCGCCCCGTGGACACGGAGGCGCGGCGCGTGCGCGTCGGGGTGGTCGACCTCGACCTCGACGGGCTCGAGGTGCGCTGGGGCGAAGGCGAGGCGCGCGGGCGGGTGCGGCTGACGGCGCGCGAGGGGCGCTTCCTCGCCTACCTGCTGGCGCGGCGACACCGGCCCGTCTCCCGCGAGGAGCTCCTGGTCGACGTCTGGGACTACGCGGACGGCTCCATCGTCACGCGCACCATCGACGTCCACGTCATGCAGCTCCGGGCGAAGCTCCAGGGCGTGCCCGGCGGCGACGGATGGGTGGGCACGGTGCGCGGGCGCGGCTACCGCTTCACCGGACCGGTCGCGGACGAGGCATGAGCCGCGGGCGCGTCCCCGGCCTCGCGCTGGCCATCGTGCTGCCGGCGGCGCTGCTCGCGGGCGGCTGGCTCTGGGCGTCCGGGCGGGGCCTCGAGCGGCGCGAGGCGGGCCTTCGTCAGCAGCTCCTCCGCGCGACCGACGCCGTGCGCGCGGCGGCCGTGGCCTCCCTCGCCGAGCTCCGAGAGCGCGAGGACGAGCGGCCCTTCTACCTCTACAACCGCTACTACAGCCCGCCCGAGGTGCTCGCCGTGAGCGATCCGGTGGCGCTCTCTCCGCTGGCCCGCGGGCCGGGGGACGCGCGCGGCGTGGCGCACTTCCAGCTCGATCCGGACGGGCGCGTGCGGACGCCCTACGCCCGCGAGGCGGGCGAGCCCATCGAGGACCCGGCGCTGGCGGCGCGGGCGGCGCGCGTGGCGGCGCTCGTGGAGAGCCCCGGCTTCGCGGCGCTCCGGGAGCGCGTGCGGCCGGCGGCCGGCCCGAGCCTGCTCTCGGCGCTCCCGGCGGCTTCCGCGGCCTCGAGCGAAGAGCGGGCGACCGCGTCCCGCGCGCGGAACACCCGCGCCGTCCGCGACGCCCGGGAGGTCGCTCCGGACGCGCCCGAGGTCGAGGAGCGGTCGAGCCGCGCGCTCGGAGAGAGAGCCGCCGGCGACGGATCGGCCCCGGAAGGCAGCGCCCCGGAAGGCCCCGCCGCGGAGGACCGGGCTGCGGCAGACGGGGCCGCGGCGGACACCCATCGAGGCGCCCCGGGCCCGGCCGCCGCGGAGACCGACGCCGCGGAGGCCGACGCCGCGGAGACCGACGCCGAAGAGGCCCCCGCCGGGCCCCTCGCGCTCGGGCTGAACCAGTGGAGCAACGCCGTCTACGACGAGCTCCTCGCGGCGCAGCAAGGGAGCCCGCGCGACAACCGCCGCCTCCAGCAGCGCGGTCGCCAGATGCCGCTCACGCAGCGCGCGCCGGCTCGCTACGAGGGGCGCCGCCTCGTCCCCCAGCGCCCCCCGGCGGGCTTCGAGCGAGACGAGGACGCCCGCGCCGAGCGCCGCGTCGACGGCGCCCCCGCGCCGACCGCGCTCGCCACGCAGCGCGCCGCCGAGGTCGCCTACACACCGATGGAGTGGACGCGCGTCGGCGACGACCTGGTGCTCCACCGCGTCGTCTCGCACGAGGGCGCGCGGGTCGTGCAGGGGCTCCTCCTCGACGGAGCGCGGCTCCGGGAGCGCTGGCTCCCGGCCCTGGCGGCGCGCCACGGCGTCGCCGTCCTCGAAGGCCGCGAGGTGCAGGTCGAGGTGCGCGCGCCCGGTGCCCAGGCGGCCGGTGACGAGGCGGCCTGCGTCGTGCGCGAG
>MDTG01387805.1_pt1 | contig 11813 bp, 11 predicted proteins | sample 811421 | NCBI WGS metagenome assembly MDTG01 (sample SAMN05326645, study PRJNA326480) | marine metagenome | isolation source: seawater | place: Pacific Ocean: South East | collected 2011 | reverse complement strand
TTAAATGAATTTATACGAACATACAATTATAGCCAGACAAGATACATCACCAAGTGAGCTTAAACAACTTACTGAAAAATATTCGAAAATTGTGGAAAAAAACAAAGGTGAAATAGTAAAAACTGAAAATTGGGGCCTACTTAATCTTTCTTACTTAATAAGAAAAAATAAAAAAGGAAGCTATATTCATTTTAAGATTAAAGGAAAAGGTAAAGTTGTTGAAGAACTAGAAAAAAATGAAGCGATAGATAAAAAGCTATTAAGATATTTAACTGTAAAAGTTAAAGATTTTGACTTAGAAACAAATTACTTTATTAAAAAAGATGATAATGAAAAAATAGACAAGAAAGAAAAGGGATCTAATTAATAATGCCAAAAAGACAAAGTGGAAATAAAAAAAATAAACAGAGTAATTTTGCTAAATTAAGTATTTTTCAACCAAATAAATATAAGTTTAAAAAAAGTTGTCCATTATCTGTTAAGGGTGCTCCAAAAATAGATTATAAGAATATAAAATTACTTAAAAAATATATGTCAGAAAATGGTAAAATTTTGCCCTCAAGAATTACTAATGTTAGTCAAAAAAAACAAAGAGAGTTATCTTTATCAATAAAAAGAGCAAGAAATTTAGCACTATTATAATATGAAAGTTATTTTATTAGAAAACGTTAAAAGAATTGGATCAATAGGTGAAGTGATTGATGTAAAAAGAGGATTTGCTAGAAATTTTTTAATAGCTAATAAAAAAGCTTTATATGCCTCAAAAGAAAACATAAAAGAGGTAGAAAAGATTAAATTAGATCTTGCCAAAAAAGATGACGACAAAAAAGCTAAAGCTCAAAAAATTTCAGATCAGATTCATAATAAAGAATATTTAATTAAAAAACTAAGTACTGAAAACAACGAATTATATGGATCTGTAAAACCAACTGAAATATCAAAATTAATTCAAGAAAAAAACAAGATTGATGTTAAACCCTCTATGATACAACCAGTCCAAGAAATTAAAGCTCTTGGAAAACATAAAGTAAAAATTTCTTTACACTCATCAGTTGATGCGGAAATTACAATTGAAGTACAGTCAGCTGAAACTATTCAATAATTATACAATTTCATCCACAGTAGTATTTTCAAATTTTCAATAGTTTTATTTCATATACATTGGTTTCATGGATAACAATCTAAGTATTGTTCAAGACAAATTTAAAGAACTTCCAAATAATATAGAGGCAGAACAATCCGTAATTGGCTCGATTTTAGTCACAAATGAAATATTTGATGAAATTAGTACAATTATTTCGAACATAAATTTTTATGATCCAATGCATCAAAAAATTTATAATGCTATTGAAAATCTAATCTATAAAGGGATGCTAGCAAATCCAATTACATTAAAAAATTATTTTGAAGATGAAAAAGATGATTTAAATGTTCCAGAGTACTTAGTAAAAATTACTAAATTTTCTACATCTGTCAGACAAGCAATTGAGTATTCAAAAATTATATATGACATGTATGTGAGACGTGAATTAATTAAAATTTCAGAACAAACAATTGATAATGCTAAAATAAATGATTTAAATACAAATGGTCAAAATATAATTGAAAATTCTGAAAAATTGTTATTCGATTTAGCAGAAAAAGGATCTTTTAACTCCTCATTAATAAAGTTTGATGATGCTATGAAACAAACTATCGAAATGGCCTCAGCCGCTTATAAAAATGAAGAGGGAATTGTTGGAGTTCCAACAGGATTAAGAGACTTAGATGATAAACTTGGAGGATTACATCAATCAGACTTAATTATAATTGCTGGTAGACCATCTATGGGTAAAACATCTCTTGCAACTAATATTGCATTTAATGCGGCAAAAAATATTCAAGATAATGGAAAAAAATCATCGATTGTATTTTTTTCTCTAGAAATGTCATCAGAACAACTATCAACAAGAATTTTATCTGAACAAGCACGTATAGGTTCTAATGATATCAGGCGGGGAAGAATTTCAGTCGAACAATTTGATCAATTCCTTGAGACATCAAAAAATATTGCTGAACTACCTTTGTTTATCGATGAAACTCCTGCAATAAGTATTGCTGCAATGAGTAATAGAGCTCGAAGAATAAAAAGGATACATGGTCTTGATATGATTGTAGTTGATTATATTCAACTAATGAGAGGAACAACGTATAATAAAGATGGCAGAGTACAAGAAATTTCTCAAATTACTCAAGGATTAAAAGCAATCGCTAAAGAGCTCGGAGTCCCAGTTGTTGCTTTATCACAACTATCTAGGCAAGTTGAACAACGAGATGATCATAAGCCACAATTAGCAGATTTGAGGGAATCTGGATCAATTGAACAAGATGCTGATGTTGTTATGTTTGTTTATAGGGAAGGTTATTATCTTCAAAGAAAAGAACCTAGAGAGGCAACTGTAGAACATGCTGAATGGCAAGCCAAAATGAATGAAGTAGCCCATTTAGCAGAAATTATCATAGGTAAACAACGTCACGGCCCAATAGGCAAAGTAACACTTGAATTTGAAGAAAGATTTACAAAATTTAAGGATACTCAAATTAATTAATTTCCAATATAAAAGAAAGTATGTTTGCTAATTTGTATGAAAATACAATATTAAAAAATCCCAAGTCTATTTTTGTAATATTAATAATCACTCTCATAAGTTTTGGATATTATGTTAAAGACTTTAAACTTGATGCTTCATCTGAAACTTTATTAATTGAAGGTGATCCTGATCTAGAATATTTAAGAGAAATTACAGATCGGTATGGATCGAAAGATTTTTTAATCTTAACTTATACACCAAATAAAGGAATGGTTACAGATGCCTCAATTAATAATTTACTTAGTCTAAAATATAAAATTCAAAGCTTAGATTGGGTTCACAGTGTAATTACTTTATTAGATGTCCCCCTTTTAAGTAATTCAGATATCCCTCTGCAAGAAAGATTAGAAAACTTTAAAACTCTTAAAGATGAGGATGTTGACAAACAAAGGGGGTTTAGTGAAATTTTAAATAGTCCAGTTTTTAGAAATTTTGTAATTAGTGAAGACGGAAAAACAAGTGGAATAATTGTTAACATAAAAAAAAGTTCTTCATTTAAAGATATAAAAAATAAATCACAAGATGAAATAGAAAAACTTCGAGATCAAATAAAAAAAGAAAATCATGAAAACATTTTAGAAATAAGAGATGTCATTAAAAGTTACGAAGACATTGGAAAAATTTATTTAGGAGGTATACCAATGATCGCAGATGATATGATGACATTTATTAAAAATGATATAATCGTATTCGGTCTTGGAGTTTTATTATTTATCATAGCAACTCTTTGGTTTGTTTTTAGAAAAATAATTTGGATTATAATTCCCATTTGTAGTTGTTTTTTTTCTGTAATTATTATGACGGGTTTACTTGGTTTGTTGGGTTGGAAAGTAACTGTGGTTTCATCTAATTTTATTGCTTTAATGTTAATTTTAACTATAGCGATGAATATTCATATGAGTACAAGGTTCATTCAAATGAAAAATTCAAATCCATCAAAAAATAATTTTGAAATATTGGTTTTAACTACCAATAAAATGTTTTGGCCAATTCTATATACTGTTCTCACAACTGTAATTGCATTCTTGTCATTAATTTTTAGTGAAATTAAACCAATTATAGATTTTGGCTGGATGATGACTTTTGGTTTAATTACCTCATTTATTATAACATTTACTTTGTTACCTACTTTATTAAATTTTGCTCCAACAAATTATATTTCTTTAAAAGAAAAAGAAGGATCAAAAGTTACAAAATTATTTGAAAATTTATCTTTAAACTACCAAGTACCTATTTTTTTAATAACCACATTTATAATTGGGTTAAGTATTTTTGGAATTTCAAAATTAGAGGTCGAAAACAGTTTCATCAATTATTTCAGCAAAAAAACAGAAATTTACAAGGGAATGAAGTTAATTGATGAAGAGCTTGGAGGAACAACTCCTTTAGAAGTGATCTTAAAATTTCCTGAAATTGAAAATGAGGAATCCGTAGAGAACGATGATTTTGATGATTGGGGTGATGAAAATGAACAAGATGATGAAAAGTATTGGTTTACTAAGGACAAAGTAGACACCATAAGAAACATTCACAATTACCTAGATAGTCTACCGCAAATAGGAAAGGTTCTATCATTTTCATCAATTATTGATGTTGCGACTCAATTAAATAATAATAAACCTCTAGGAACGTTAGAAATGGGAGTTTTGTATTCCAAGATACCAAATTCTATAAAAAAAGAAATAATAGACCCATACATTTCCATCGAAAATAATGAAGCTCGTATTAGTTTAAGAATAATAGATTCACAAGAAAATTTACGTAGAAATGATTTAATAAAAAAAATTGATTTTGATATTCAAAATAAATTTAAAATAGAAAAAGACCAATATAAATTAGCGGGTGTTTTGATTTTATTTAATAATCTTTTACAGAGTTTATTCAAGTCTCAAATTTTAACTTTAGGAATAGTGATGACAGCTATTTTTGGAATGTTCTTTATATTATTTAGAAATGTTAAATTATCTTTAATTGGAGTAGTGCCAAATTTTATTGCTGCGTTTTTTATACTTGGAATTATTGGTCTAATGGGTATTCCACTTGACATGATGACAATTACAATCGCTGCAATTACAATTGGTATCGCAGTTGATAATAGTATTCATTATATCTACAGGTTTAAAGAAGAATTTAATAAAGTTAATAATTACAAAAAAACTGTTTCGATTTGTCATTCGACAGTGGGGACTGCAATATTAAATACATCAATTACAATTGTATTTGGCTTCTCTATTTTAATTTTATCGAAGTTTATTCCCACTATTTACTTTGGTATCTTTACTGGCCTAGCAATGTTGTTAGCAATGGTTTCAGTTTTAACGCTTCTTCCATCTTTGATACTAGTCTTAAAACCTTTTGGAAAATAAGTGATGGAGTTCATTGCAGAATTTTATGAAGAAACATCAATTATAGATATTTCATATTTAATAATTACAATTTTATCTCTTATCAAATGTTTTAAAAAAGGTTTTGTTTTAAGTATTTTATCTATGGCTAAATGGTTAATGGCGTACGTTATAACATTAGTTATTTTCCCAAAAGTAAAACCATATTTAGAAGATATTATTGATAATGAATATTTTTTAGATATTAGTCTCGGGATATCAATATTTGTTGTTGTTATTTTCTTAGTCTTATTAATTAATAAAGCTATTAGTAAAACTCTTAGATTTACAGGTATTGGAAGTTTAGATACGATTTTTGGATTCTTTTTTGGTTTTTTAAGAGCATATATAATATCTGTATGCATATTTTCCGGTGTCCATATAGTGTATAATCATGATAAATGGCCTATAAATGTGGATAAATCTTATATCTTTCCATATTTAGAGAAAGGTAGTAATTATCTTTTGAAAGAATTCCCTGATGAAAAAATGTACCAAGACTCAAAGGAAAAAATTGAAGAACTTTAATCCAAAAATAAAAGAAGAATGTGGAGTATTTGGCATAAGTAATATTGAAGATGCATCTGCTTTAACAGCTTTAGGTCTTCATGCTCTACAACATAGAGGTCAGGAGGGTTGTGGAATTGTTACTTTTGATGGTGAGCAGTATTATTCAGAAAAAAGATTTGGATTAGTTGGCGATAATTTTAATAAAGAAAAAGTATTGAAAAGACTTAAAGGAGATTATGCTATTGGTCATAATCGCTATAGCACTACTGGAAATAATACCTTGAGAAATATCCAACCTTTTTTTGCTGATACAAATGCTGGAGGAATTGGAGTTGCACACAATGGAAATTTAACAAACTCCATTTACTTAAGAAATAAATTAGTCGAAGAAGGTGCAATTTTTTATACAACATCCGATACTGAAACTATTGTTCAATTAATAGCAAAATCAAAAAGAGCAAAAACTATTGATAAGATTGTTGATGCAATATTTCAGATTCAGGGTGGATATGCTTTAGTTATGTTAACTCAAAAATCTTTAATAGGAGTAAGAGATCCATATGGAATAAGACCATTAGTTATAGGGAAATTAAAAAAAAGTTATGTTCTTGCATCTGAAACATGTGCGCTTGATATAATTGGTGCTAAATTTATCAGAGAAGTTGAAAATGGAGAAGTTGTTTTAATTGAGAACGATAAATTAGAAAGCATAAAACCTTTTCCACCTAAAAAAGTTAGACCATGCGTTTTTGAGTATATTTATTTTGCAAGACCAGATAGTATTTTAAATGGCAAAACTGCATATGAACATCGAAAAAATTTAGGAAAAGAGCTTGCTAAAGAAAGCAATATTAATGCGGATATCATAGTACCGGTTCCTGATAGTGGAAATGCAGCAGCATTAGGGTACGCTCAATATTTACATAAAAACTTTGAACATGGTTTAATTAGAAATCATTATGTTGGAAGAACCTTCATTGAACCAAGTCAACAAATAAGAAGTTTAGGTGTAAAATTAAAATTAAATGCAAATAAAACAACAATTAAAGATAAAAAAATAATTTTAATTGATGACTCTCTTGTAAGGGGGACAACTTCACATAAAATTGTTAAAATGCTTTATGACGCTGGTGCAAAAGAAGTGCATGTCAAAATTGCTTGCCCTGAAATAAAATATCCTGACTTTTACGGTGTAGATACTCCAACAAGAAAAGAATTATTAGCTGCTAATAAAACAAATAAAGAAATTTGTGAATATATAGGTGCAAAGTCATTAAAATTTTTATCAATAGATGGTATGTATAGAGCTATTGGTTTTGATAAAAGAAGTGAAAACTATCCTGAGTTAACTGATCATTATTTTACAGGGGAATACCCAGTAAAACCCATTGATGAATTGGGAGATAATAAAATAACACAATTATCATTATTAAATACAGCATCAAATAATTAATTATGAAAAAAGTAAGTTTTACAGAAATGAAAGAGGGAACAAAAGAAGATTACCTTTTTTTGGATAAACACGAAAAAAACTTTGCAGATAAAACAGCTGATAGAATATTAAATTTTATGTCTAATTTAACAGAGACGTTAGAAGGATATCAGGTTTCAAGATTAGAACATTCACTTCAAAGTGCTACAAGAGCTTATAAAAATAAAGAAAGTGAAGAAATGGTTGTGGCTGCATTATTACATGATATAGGTGATGAATTGGCGCCATTAAATCATTCTGAATATGCTGCTGCTATTCTGAAGCCATATGTAACTAAAAAAACACATTGGATTATTGAAAAACACGGTGAATTTCAAATGTTTTATTATGCTCATCATTTGGGTGGTAATAAAAATAAAAGAGATAAATACAAAAATCATGAATATTATCAAGACACAATAAATTTTTGTGAAAACTATGATCAAAATTCTTTTGATCCAAATTATAAATCTTTTTCATTAGAATTTTTTAGACCAATGGTAAAAAGAATCTTCTCAAGAAAACCTTATTCTCTACTTTAAATTTTTTAATAAAGTATTATTTAATTAATAATGATCACCTCAAAAGAAAAAATTATAGAACATTTTGAGTTAGGTATTAAAAAAGTAAAAAATTTTAAAATTGGTATTGAGCATGAAAAATTTTTGTTTGATAATCAAGATAATAAAAGAATTGATTACGAAAAAATCAAAAAAATGTTTGATGCTCTTTTGGAATTCGGTTGGAAACCAATTTTAGAGAATGACAATATTATTGGATTAACCAATGATAAAAAAAATATATCCTTAGAGCCTGGAAATCAAATAGAATTGTCTGGAGAGAAACTAAATAATATTCATGAGGCATGTGCAGAGTCTCACGATTATCTATTTGAATTAAGACAAGTTACAAAGAAACTAAATATCAATATTGTTAGTTCAGGATTTGACCCTATTTCAAAACTTGATGAAATTCCAAATAATCCAAAACAAAGATATAAGCTCATGACTAAAGATATGCCTCTGGGAGGAGAATTGAGTTTAGATATGATGTATAGAACATGTGGAACGCAATTAAACTTAGATTATGATTCAGAAAAAGATTTTGTTAAAAAATTTCTAGTTGTAAATTCGATAGTGCCTATTTCAATTGCTTTATTTGCTAATTCTTCAATTGTAGAAAAAAAAAACAGTAAGTATCTTTCTTACAGATCAAAAGTTTGGCAAAATACATCTCGTGGTGGATTACCAAAATTATTTTTTGAAAAATTAAACTTTGAGAAATATGCTGACTTTGTCATGAATTTTCCGATTTTATTTATTAAGGAAAAAAAAGAATATATATCTGGAAAAAAATACACCTTTAAAGATTTTATGGATGGAAGGATTAATGAAATAAATAATCGATTACCAAATGAGAGTGATTTATCAACTCATTTAAGCACAATTTTCACTGAAAATAGATTAAAAAAATATATAGAACTTAGATCAATGGATACATGTGGTTGGGATTGTTTATGTGCCGGTCCTGCTTTTTATACAGGAATGTTATATGGAAATATAGACGAGGTTTACGAATTAGTTTCAAAATGGGATAAAAATAAAATAATAAATGCTTATCTCGAAGCTCCTAAAAAGGGATTTAACACTCAACTGATGGGAAAAGATCTTCTCTATTGGGCATCAAATTTATTAAATTTATCAAGAAAAGGTCTGGAGTTTAGGGATATAGCAAATAAAAGTGGAAAAAATGAAACTATATTTTTAAATCATTTGCAAAAAGTAATTGCTAATAAAACCACAAATGCAGATCATATGATTAATAAATTTTCTAAAAAAGAAGATTTAAATGAATTATATGATAAATAAAATAGTTGCTGTACAAGGCAATCATCTTTCAAAACTTAATCCTGTAACAGATACTAGTATTTTTCTTGCTAATGAAATTCAGAAAAGAAAATATAAAATATTCTATTATGAACCTAAAAATTTATCGATTATCAATTCAAAAGTAGTGGCTAATGGATTTTTTGTTAAATTTGATTATAAAAAAAAACAATTTTACAAAATTTTAAAAGAAAAAAAATTAGAATTAACAAAATGTAGATTTATTTTAATACGTCAAGATCCACCTTTTAATTTAGAGTATATTTCAACAACCTTTATCCTTGATACAATTAAAGATAGAGTGGAAATTATAAATAATCCAACATCAATTAGAGATATATCGGAAAAACTTTATTCAGTTAAATATAAAAAATTTATGCCAAAAACTATTTTTACTCAGAATGTTCAAGAAATTAAAAAATTTTTTAAGTTTCATAAAAATGTTGTTTTAAAACCAATTCATGGTTATAGCGGAAATAGTATCTATCTCTTAAACAAATATAATCAAAAATTTATCACCCAATACATTAAAAAACATGGACATGTTATGTGTCAAAAATTTTTAAAAAAAATTATTAAAGGGGATAAAAGAGTTTTTTTAATTAACGGTAAAGTTTGTGGAGCAATTTCGAGAATACCTAGGAAAGGATCTTTTTTAAGCAATATGAGTAAGGGCGCTATAGCAGTCAATGTAAAACTAACAAAAAAAGAAAATAATATTTCTAAATCAATTGCTCAAGATTTAAAAAAAGCAAATATTTTTTTTGCAGGAATAGATTTTATTGATCAAAAACTTAATGGTGATATTAACATTACTTCTCCTACTGGTTTAAAAACTCTATATGATTTATCAGGAGTTAATTTAGCTAAATTATTTTGGGATGAGCTCAAAGCATGAACAATCTATCTGATCAACAAAAAGGATCTTTATTAGCATTTGTTGCAGTGATGTTTATCACTCCGGATAGTTTGTTTATAAGATTATCCAGTGTTGACACATGGAGTTTAGTTTTTTATCGAGGAATTATTCCATTTTTCACAGTTTTTATTGGAATGATAATTATTTATAAAATGCATTTTTTTAAAATGCTTTTCACTAGTGGATACCATGGAATAATTTATATTATTACTTTTTCAATTACCAATATTACATTCGTTGTTTCTATTCAAAATACTAATGTGGCAAATACATTGGTTATGATAGCGATGGCTCCAATGCTTTCTGCTATTCTCGGAGCAATTTTCTTAAAAGAAATACCTGATAAAAAAACATGGATTGCCATCGCTATTACTTTTTTAGCAGCTGTTTACATATTTTATGATTCTTTACAATTAGGAAGTTTTTATGGTGATATTTTGGGATTTATAACAGCGCTTGGTCTTGCTGTAGGAGCAGTTACAATAAGATCTGCCAAGAAAAAAAATCTGGTTCCAGCAGCTGTTATTGGTAAACTATTTGTAGCAATATTTGCAATTTTTTTCATTGAGACTTTTACTTTAATGGATCGTGACTTATTTATTGTACCTTTAATGTGTGTAATGTGTGTTGCAATTCCTTTTGTAATGGTAACAATTGCTCCAAGGTTTATTCCAGCTGAGGAAGTAAACCTATTCTTTTTGCTAGAGACCATAATTGGTCCTTTTTGGGTTTGGATGGTAATCAAAGAACAGCCTAGTGTTGAAACTATTCAAGGAGGAATAATTATAATTTTAACTATTGCTTTCCACTCATTCCTTAAACTTAAAAAATCTTAACTTTTTTCAAATACAATTAACTTGATTTAGCCACAAATCAGAAATAGAGGTCAAGACATATGAATAAAGTTTTAAAAAATTCTTGGGCTCTCTTCTTGGGAATGGGGTTTATAATGATGGCTTATGGATTTCAAGGCTCATTACTTGGAGTAAGAGCTGTACAGGAAGATTTCAGTCTTACTGCTACTGGCTTTATGATGTCTGGTTACTTTGTTGGATATTTCATTGGTGCAGCTACAATCCCAAATATAATTTCTAGAGTTGGTCATATAAGAGTATTTGCAGCATTTGCATCTCTAGCATCTTTGGTAATTTTAGTTCACTCGATATTGATAAATCCATTTATTTGGTTTTTGTTAAGAGTATTAACCGGAGTAAGTATGGTCTGTATATATACTGTTGCAGAAAGTTGGCTAAATGACAGATCAAGTAATAAAAATAGAGGAAGTGTTCTATCTATATACATGGTTATCCTTTACGGAACGATGGGTATTGGGATGTTTTTACTTAATTTTAGTAGCCCCACAAATTTTCAACCATTTATATTGGTATCAGTAATTACATCTGCTGCTTTAATTCCAATTTTATTAACAAAAAAAAAGCCACCTACTTTTAAAAGAATTAAAGCGATGACATTAAAAAATTTATATGATGCATCGCCATTTGGAATGGTTAGTTCATTTTTTTATGGAACTATTCAAGCAGCTTTATTTACATTATTAGCTGTGTATGCAACTTCAATGAATTTTTCAATTTTAGAAATTTCAATTGTTACATTCTTATTAGCGATTTCGGGTGCTATTTCACAGTTTCCAGTTGGAAAATTATCAGATCTTTATGATAGAAGATTAGTAATTGTTGTAGCAACTTTTGGTGCAGCCATATTCGCACTAATTGCAATTTTAGTTTCGAGACAAATGTATTTGCCAGAAGGTTTAGCTACTAGTAAAACTTGGTTTTATATATTTTTAATTCTTTTTTCTTTTTGTAGTTTACCAATGTTTTCTTTAATCTTGGCACATACAAATGATTATATTCCAAAAGAAAAATTTGTAGCTGCTGGAGCAGGACTTCAGTTTGTATTTGGATTAGGTGCTATGAGTGGACCTTTTTTATGTTCTATTTTTATGGATTTAGTAGGTCCTAACGGATTTTTTATATTTTTATTTTTCTTTCA
>MDTG01241123.1_pt1 | contig 11813 bp, 11 predicted proteins | sample 811421 | NCBI WGS metagenome assembly MDTG01 (sample SAMN05326645, study PRJNA326480) | marine metagenome | isolation source: seawater | place: Pacific Ocean: South East | collected 2011 | reverse complement strand
TAAATTTATCTTTAAATTGTAAGTGACCTATATCCCATAAAGTTGATATAAATCTTATTTTATTTAATTGAAGACAAGTTAGTGTTGGTTCAGGAAAATAAACTAATTGATATTTTTTTTTTTCAAAAAATTTTTCAAGTCTTGTTTGAAATTTTAAATTAAAAAAAAAAAATCTAAAAAAATTAAAAGATAATAATTTATTAATTAATTTGTTAATTAAAGTACTAGTACTAATATCAGAATTTATTTTGTCAGAATATATTAAATCAATGTTATAATTATTCGAAAATAATCTAATGAATTGATCTATAGCAATTTGCGATTGTGTGTATGAACCACCGTCGGTCTTTTTATTTTCAATAAATATAGCAATTTTTTTTTTCATTTTTTCTCTAGGACAAGAACACCTGTCCAGTTGGAATTAGAAATTTTTTTTAGCTTTAAATATTCGTATGACGCAACTACTTTAAAGTATTTTTTTGCATAATTTTCAATTTCAAATTTACTAAAATATCTCATTTTATGAACTTCATTAAACAAAATTTTTTTTTTATAATTTAAAATTGACAATCTCATTTCTACTATTGATTTATTTTTTCTCAAAAGTTCTATTTCTCTAAAAAATATATTTTTTTTTAATTGAAACTTTTTAAAAGTATTGTTTAATTTTAATTTTTCTACAGAGTCCTTATTCCAAAAATCAAGGATTATTAAACCATTATTTGATAAATTCTTATGACATTGTTTAAAAAAAAAATTAATATCTTTATTATTTAAAAAATAACTGAAAACGTGAAAAAATAAAAAAATTGCATCGAATTTTTTTTTAAAATTTATTTCCTGTTTAAGAATATCTAATTTTTTAAAATTTATTTTTAACTTTTTTGAAAGTTTTTTTTTTTTAGATATTGCAATATTTAACATATTTTGACTTTTATCTATTCCCAAAAGATTATAACTTTTTTTGGCTAATAAAAATGAATGAACTCCTGTACCGCACCCAATATCAACTATATTTTTGATTTTTTTTGATTTGTACTTTTTAGAAATTTTCAAATAATGATTAACTTCTTTTAAATAATTTTTGTTTTTATATAACGAGTCGTAATATTTAGAATATAAAGTAAAACTATTTCGCATTAAAAAAATCAATTATTTTTGAACAAATAAATTTAATATCAGCTTGTTTTAAGGTTAATCCTGAAGGAAGATAAACACCATTATTTCTAAAAAATTCTGAATTTTCTAGTCTCATGGAATTTTTTATTTTAAATTTTTTTAAAACTGGTTGATTGTGAAGAGGATAAAACATTGGCCTTGTTATAATTCCATTCTTTCTTAAATGCTTAACTAATTTCGCAACCCCCCTTTTTTTATTTTTTAAAATAATTGGATATACCCAAAATATATTTTTAGAGAATTTTTTTTCCAATTCTGGAACTATAATTTGATCACAGTTTTTAAGGTAATGGTTATATATTTTTCCATTCTGAATTCTAATTTTTACAGTCTCATTTAGTTTCTCTAATTGAGCTAATCCAACAGCAGCCTGAAGATTTGACATTCTATAGTTCCAGCCAATATCATCATGGATAAATCTATTTGATTTAAAATATAAATTTTTTAATTTAAGAAATTTTTTGTAATATTTAATATTATTTGTTGTGATCATTCCACCTTCACCAGTTGTAATCTGCTTGTTTGAATAAAAACTAAAAGTAGATATATCTCCTAGTGATCCACAATATTTTTTTTTATATTTTAATCCTAGTACTTCAGAGGCGTCTTCAATAATAGGTATATTTTTTGTAATTTTTTTTAAGTTATCCCAATCTACAGCAAAACAATAAATATGTGGAATTATTAATAATTTTGTTTTTTTTGTAATTTTTTTTTTTAAATCTTCTAAACAAATATTAAAATTATCTTTTTCAGAGTCTATAAATATTGGTTTTGCACCTATTCTCAATACCTGATTTAAGCATGATATTATTGTAAAACTTGGAATTATTACCTCATCATTTTTTTTTAAACCGATTGATGCGATCGCAATATCTAAGGCAGCTGTGCCACTGCTTACAGTTGTGCAATATTTTACTCCAATTTTCTTTTTAAATTGTATTTCAAATTTTTTTACATAAGCTCCATCTGAAGATACCCAGCCTGACTTAATGCAATCTAATAAATACTTGCTCTCATTACCTTTAAATAACGGTTCATTAACTGGTATTATTTTTTTCACAATTAATTAAATAAATATTTTATCTTTATCACTTTTATATGGGCCTTGTTTTACTTCAATCATTTCTGTTTTTTTTAACATTTTGAAAGAATGGCCTCCATTAGCTAGTAGAATAATATCACCTTTTGTCAGAAATACTTTTTTAAAAATTTGATTTCTCTGATTATAAAAAGAAACCTCTACTTGACCACTTTTAATAAACAAAACTTCTTGAGTTAAACTGACTGATCTTTTAACTTTTTTATGTTTATGAGGTTTAATTATGTAATTTTTTGGCCTGGACATATAACCTAATTGCTGTGAGAAATCGCTAGGTGTAAAAAACTTTATACCTTTGAATTTAAATTTTTTTCTTATAATAATTGAATATATTTTTTTGTTATTTTTAATTACCTGAATCATCTTTATTGGTATAACTTATTTAAAATTGGTATTATTTGTTTTTTTACTCTATTAATAGAAATCTCCTTAATTATTTTTTTCTTTATGTTTTTACTTAATTTTTTTTGTAAATTATAGTTTTTCCAAAGTTTAATTACTTTTTTTGCAAAAATTAAATGATCATTTGCAATAATTATTTCTTTGTTATTAGACAGCTTTAGTCCTTCGGCCCCTATACTTGTAGAAATAATTGGTATACCCATAGTACCCGCCTCTAAAATTTTTATTCTAGTTCCAGACTCAAAAAAAATTGGAACTATCATAATACTCGACTTTCTCAAATAAGGTTTTAAATCTTCTTTTTCTCCTATTGTCTTTATGTTTCTATTTTGTCTAATATTTTTATTAGCATCCTTTCCAGCAAATAATATTTTAATATTACTTATTTTATTTCTGACTATTGGATAAACTTTTTCTAAAAACCAAGTTGCTCCATGATAATTTGGTCCATAAGCACCAAAACTTCCAGACATATAAATATAATTTTGTTTATACAATTTTTTTTTTTTATATTTTTGTGTATCTAAACAATTGGGAAAGAGGAATATTTTTTTTTTACATTCATAAAAACTATCAAATATTTTTTTGTCTCTATTTGAAACAGCTGTTATAATATTTGACAATTTTAAAATCTTCTTTTCTTTTAACTTTCTTGAAAATGATAAAATGAATAATTTCAATTTTTCTAAAATATTTTTGGAAACTATAGCCTTTCTCCAAATATACTCAGATGCTACAGCGTCTGTATGTGATACTACAAAAAGTGCTGGATTTTTTTTTTTAATTAAAAATAATATTTTATAAGTACTTTCAACAATTCTATCTAGCCACAAATTTTTTATTTTATATTTTTTAGAAAAATAATTTATTACTTCAGCTGTTTCATTATTTGATTTTGGATTTATAAAAATTATTTTTTTTCCATATAAATTTTTGTAATATTTTTTTGTTCTATTGTTAATTTTTTCAAAATGACTCCCAGCTATTATAATTAAATCACTTACATTGTTTAAAATTTTTAAATTTATATCAATGCTCATGAAGCCACCACTTATAAAAGGGAAATTTAATATAGGGGTGTAATACAAAATTTTTTTTTTTTTCATTGATTTACATATTTCATTTTTTAAATTTTATTTATTTCAGAAAAAATAATTCTATCAGCATTTCCTACATTATATATGTTTTGTAGAAAATAATTTGACATCTCCTCTTTTCTACTTTCAAATTCATAATTAGCTCTTTCAATAATTTCACCAAATCGATAAATATCATTTTCTGAAAAAATTGTTCCAAAATTTTTTTTAACATCTTCCTCAAAACTTTTTTCAGAAATATATTTATATTTCAAATTATGAATTTTTTTTGGAGTTTCAAAATATAAGGATGGTTTATTAAAATAGAACATATACTCAATAGCAATGCCAGAGTAATCTGTTATAAGGTAATGTGAATTCTTTAAGCTTTCAAAATTAAGAATATTTTCCTCTAACTTTAAAGAAGTTTTATCAAATTTATTCAAAATATTATTAATATTATTTCTTGATCTTTTAATGTGCTCAGGATGTAGTCTTAATGTAATTAAGTAATTTTGATTTATTAAATTTTTTATTAATTTTTCTAAACCATTATCAAAAAGACCTGCCTTATCTTTAAACCATGTTGGTGCAATTAAAATATTTTTTTTCTCAATTGAGTTTTGATTGGAAGCTTTTAATTTTTTCAAATAATCACCATATAAATAACCACTTTTTATAACTGTTTTATTTTTTAGATTATATTTATTTATGATTTTATTCATTTCATAATATTGAAATTTCGTATTACAGCAAAAAACGTCATAATTAAAAAAAGCTTTTTCATTATACTGAACATGACAACTGATTAATGAGTGAAAGATATAAATATATTTATAACAGTTTTTAGATTTTTTTATTTCGTTGAAACCAAGATCACTAGTAGTTAAAAAAAAATATGTACAATTAATAATTGATAAAAAAAAAATTCTAACAATAAAACTTGGTAAACAAATATTAATAATATTATTTCTTGAAGATATATTATCTTCTTTATCGCAGGAAATATAAATTACTTTTTTATTTTCTGTAGTTATTAAATCTATCAAATTTATAAAAAAATTTTTATAATTTATATTTTCTGAAAAAAATACAAATTCTTTATTTTTTTTTGGAATATTGTTGTATCTAATAACTTCCTTTATAGAAAAAATAATATCATCTATCATTATCTCTATTTTGTTTTTTGTTTTCCTCTTTTTTTTTAAATAAATTGATTAAGAAATCAAAAATTTTTTTAGTATAATGTTTCAAATACAAAATACTTATAGCTATTGAACTAATTATTGCTGCAATAATTGCGCTTCCTGTACCTGGATCCAAATATGCATATGCATTATTTTGAAAAAAAATAATTGAAAAAGCTGAATAAAAAAATATTTTCATTAATATTGTAAAGACTTATATTTTAACTCGGTCTTGGAGTGTTTTTTGTCATAATAATATTTATTTCTTAAATTAACACTATTCTTTGCAAAGCAATAAGTAGCGTAAAATATCATTCTTGAACCATTTGAAAAGTTTTTTTTAGACATATGTGCACACTTCCAATCAAAAAATAAAATATCCCCCTTATCAAGTTCAATAGCTTTAAATTTAAAATTCCTTAATTTTTTTTTTTTTATATTTGGAGAATTTTTATCGAGGTTTTTTGTAATATTTTTGAAAGATCTGCCTAGAAGACTAGTGTATGACTTGTTTGCAATATATAAGCATCCATTTTCCTTAGTAGTTTTTTCTAGAGGTATTACAAGATTTATAAAATGATTAGAATATTTGTACCAACCACTTTGTTTTTTTCTATTTTTATCAATCCAATAAAAATGACCATCTATATGCGGTAAAAAACCAGAACCTCCAGGATATTTGAAATTTAGCTTATCTTTAAATAGAGTGTATTTTTTATTGGTTAGCTTTTTTAATAAATTTAACATTTTTGTTGATTTTAGTATTTTTGAACTAAGTTTAAAGTTATCTGAAACTTTTTCTATTCTTCTCAACTTATTTTTATTATTAATTTTTTCATAATATTTTACTACCTCTTTTCTAGAAATTTTAAGATTAATTTCTTTTTTAATTTTATTTAAGTCCGTTTTTTTAATAACGTTTTTAAAAACTACAAATCCTTTTTGCTGAAAATTTTTTTTTTCTAATTCAGTCATTTTATTAATTTAAATAATTCTATTTTTGATATTTTAACTATATGATTATTTAACCTATTATTATTAATCATAGATATAATTTTTAATTTATTATGTTTCTTATCAAAATCTATATTATAAATTACATTTAAATTTAAGTTTAATTTTTTTTTAATTATTTTTATTTTTTTACAAAGTTCCTCAATATTCTTAACTTTAAATGCCTTAAATATAATTAAAAATTTTTTGATTTCATTCTGATTATTTTTTGTTTTACTAATTTTATAATATGAATATTTTAATATTTTTTCAAAAAATAAACTAACTGCATATCCATGACTTATACCATAATAAAAAGTAAATGGATAAGACAGGGCATGTGGTGCAGTTGTCTTTGAAATGTTAATAGCTTTTCCTGAAAAATTCGAGGCTAAGAGCATGTTTTTTGAATTTTTGTAATTTGATTTTTTATTATAACTAAAAATATTATTTAAAAGTAATTTAATTCCCTTAAGAGAATAGGAAATACTTAATTTATTTGATCCTTTAGATAAAACTGACTCCATACATTGAGCTAGAGCATCAAAAGATGAAGAAGATTTTATAGATTTTGGAACATCTAAAGTCAATTCAGGTAACAAGTAATAAATAAATTTTTTTCTTATCTTTACTGAATGCTTATTTTTATTTTTATAAAGCACAGCAAATTTAGTAGCTTCTGCTCCTGAACCAGCGGTGGTTGGAATAACTAAAAGTTTTTTACATTTAATATTTTCAAATATAATTTTAGAGCAATCTAACACACTGCCTCCACCTATTGATATTAAAATATCTGGATTATAAATCTCAATTCGTTTTTTTAAACGAATTATCTCTTTATATTCTGGGTATGATTTAAATTTAAAAAAAATTTTACTTTTTTTATTTGAAATTAATTTTATTAAATTTAAAACTTTAGGATTTTTATAAACATTCTTGCCAGTAATAATACAAATTTTATTTTTATTTCTAATATTATTAAGTATTTTTTTAATCATCATTTTAATTTAATTAAATCACCACTACTACTAAAAATTACTTTATTTAATTGATTTAAATAATAAGTAGAGTTCTCGTCAGTTGGAATATAAATTTGATATTTTTTTTCTAAATTGGAATTATTCTCATTACAGTATTCTATAACATCTTTACATAATATTTTGTTAAGGAAATTTAATGAATTTGTTTTATAATTATTTTCCATTTTAATTCTTGAAGTATTAAAAGGTTTGATCATCAAAGTTGCATTGTATCTTGAATAACCAAAAGATTTGTGAGAATTGAACCTTATATTATAAGGCTCTTCTTCAAAATAATAACTTGGTTGGCCATGATCACTTTTTATAACTATATAAGTATTATCATAAATATTTTCTTCCTTTAGCCTCAAAATAAATTTATCTATCATAGAAAACAAACACTTAATTTCATTAATTAGACCTTGTTGATTTTGATTTGATTTGAACCACTCTAAATCATAGCTCATATAATTACATTCTGAATTAAAATCTACTGGGAAGTGAGTAAAATCAAATTGGAAATATTTTATATTAAGTTTTTTAGAGTCTGAGTATGAAAAATTATTAATTAGATATTCAAAATCAATAATTGTGGGAATTAAATTAACATCAAAATCTCTACCTTGATGGAAAAATAACTTTGAGAGTAAATCATAATTTTTAAATTTTCTATCATCAATAAATAATTTAATTAAAAATTTTATTGAGTTATCAAATGTTTTGGCACTATACCTTGTTGCAATACGTGCGAATGTAAAATTATAGATTTTTAAAGTATTTTTAATTTCTAGATTTATAAAAGTGTTAGAATTATTTTTTATCTTATTAAAAATATAAGGTAATCTTGAATTTTGATTTAAATTAAATTCATTATAACCTGCGTAAGTAAATATATTAATATTTTTTTTTTTATTAATTAAAATATTTTCATATGGCAAATTTTTTCTTAGGTCATTGTCATTTTTGCCAAAAGATTTAAAATTTAGATTTCCAAACAATTCTCCACTCATTGAAAGAAATGTTGCCGGTGATTGAGAAAAAGTGTTGTGGAAAAATTCAAAATCTTTAAAATGATGATTATTCTTAATATTTTCGTAAACGAGATGAGGATTGATACCGTCAAAACTTAAAAACAGGATATTTTTATTTCCAAACTCAATTCCGGTTTTAAAATTTTCTATTGATTTTAAATTAGCCTCCGTATCTAAACTACTTTTTTTATTTTCAATAAAATATACATACGAAAAAAAAATAATTACCAAAATACTTACTACTAAATTAAAATTAAAAAAAAATTTAAATTTATTTTTTAGAAAATAAAATAAAAGTAAAGACAATAGAAAAGACATTATAAAATTTAATTTATTAATTCCTATTGATGTTGGATCAACTAAACCATCTTGAATAGATAGTGGGAAAAAAAAACAATTTAACAAAAAATAAATTAAAAGAAATTTGATTAAATTATCTATAAACAAAATTACTTTTTTATTTTTGATTAAATTTAAAATCAAATATGAAAAAATAAAAACAGCTCCAAAAAATAAAATAAACAATAATAAGTTAAATGTTATTTTTTCACCTTTCAGAATCGAAATTGAAGTAAAAAATATAGGATATAGTAAGAAAATATTTGCCTCTAAAAATATTAGATTTTTAAATAAATTTATTCTAGTCACTAAAAATTAATTTTTAATACTTTGGGTCTTAGTAATTTATTATTCTTAGAAAGACTCATTTTAACATGAATAAAAGTTTTTTTTTTATTTAAAAAAATTTTATCTAATAACTTACTTAAATTATTTTCATTGTTAATCTGATAATACTTATCAAATTTGAAACTTTCGCTTAATTTTTTAAAATTGATATGTTTACTACTTGTAAACTGATTTCCAACTGACTCATGTTTTTGGTTATCTAAAACAAAATAAAAAAGATTCTTTTTTACACATTCAGATAAAGTTATAATTGATCCTAAATGCATTAAAAAGGAACCATCACCGTCTAAACAGATAGTTTTATATTTATTATATAAGTTAACACCCAAAGATACTCCACCTGTATGACCCATTCCTCCAACCATATAAAAATCTTTACCATGAACTTTTTTTTTAAGTATTTCTCTTTTTTGATATAAAGATCTTGAAATATAACCAGTTGAGGAAATTATTCTGTCATTACGTTTTAATTTTTTTAAAATGTTTTCAATAAACCTATCTCTATCTACATTGCTTTTATAATTGTATTTAATTTTTCTATTTAAATTATTTTTAAGAGTCTTGTTAGAAATTAATATTGCAACAGGGCAATTATTTTTTTTTGAATGGTTAATTAAACTGCTTAATTTACTTATATCTTTATTCTCTTTAAGAAAAATATATTTAATATTTAATAATTTTAAAAATTGTTTGGTTATTTTTCCCTGAACCCTATGTTGTGGCTCATCAGATAAATTTGGCATTCCTCTCCAGCCGATAAGCAAAATCATTGGAATTGAGTAAACCTCTTTTGCAGCCAAAGAAACTAAAGGATTTATAGAGTTTCCTAAGCCTGAATTCTGCATATAAACACAAGTAATTTTTTTTGATTTAATATATCTTCCAATTGCAATAGCTACAGCAGACCCTTCATTAACAGCAACTATATGATTTTTTTTTACAATTTGTGTAAATTTACTTAGTACACTATCTGGAACACCAGTAAAAAAATTAACTTTATTTTTTTTTAAAGTTTTTAAAAGATCTTCAGATTGTATCATTTACTTTATTAAATTTATTATCTCACTAACAGAACAAATCTTACTTTCTATGTCTTTTGATCTTTGGTTTTTTAATATATCTTTCGCAGTATTAAGCATAGCGCTATAAGAAGCTCTCATAAGTTGGTTGGCATAAATAACAATTTTAAATCCATTCTTAATGAGTTGATTTTCATAAACAGAGGAGTAAGTAGAGGGTATTGAAATCATAGGTTTGTAGTATTTACTTTTTTTAAAAATAGAGGCAAATTTAAATATCTCATTTGGGTTTTTATCTTTGCTGTGTATTACTATAGCGTCAGCCCCACTTTTTGAATATGCCTCTGCTCTTTTTAGAGCGTCTTGTATTGATTTTCCCAAAATTAAACTTTCAATTCTAGCTAGAATCATGAAGTCACTATTTAATTTGCTTTCTGAAGCTTTTTTAATTTTTTTTGAAAAGTTTTTAATTGTATCCTGGTGGGCATTTTTCTGATCTTTAAAAAGAGAATTTTTTTTTAATCCAACTTTATCCTCAATAACCATTGCCGATACTCCAAGTCTTTCTAAAGATTTTACCAAATAAGAAATATGCTCCAGTCTACCACCATTATCTGCATCAAATATAATTGGCTTCGTTGTTACATCAAGAAGATCACTTAGATTAGACATTCTGCTCGAATAATCTACAACCTGATTGTCAGGTTTACCTTTTAACGCAGAGTCAGTTAAGCTTGAAGACCACATAGCGTCAAATTCTAATCTACTATTACCTTTTACTGTTGAAATATTTTCAATAATTAAGCCTGTTAAAGCGCTGTGAGATTCCATTACTCTTACAATTCCTTTTGAATTCATTAGCCTTTTTAGTCTTGACTTTCTATTTTCGGGAGTAGTTCCCACTTCAAATATTTTCTTTTTAATTTTTGTAGATGATATTCCTGAAGTATATTTGGGCTCAATCAACTTACCTGACCATTTTTTTAATGTTCTTATAACGTCGCTTCTAGTTTTTTTTTGAATACCCTTTTTCCAATCATCGCCATGAACTACATAATCAGGTTTTAAAAGCTTTAAATTATCGATATAACTTAGAGTTTTTTGTGGCACTACTTTAGAAACTGATTTCATATTTTTAACTACAATTTCTCTTTGTTCATAGTTTAAATAAGGTAGCTTTTTGTACGAAGATATAGCCTCATCTGTAAGTAAACCTACAATTACTTCACCAAGATTTTTTGCTTTTTCAATTATATTTATATGACCTTTGTGTAATATATCTGCAGCTAATCCAACATACACTATCTTTTTTCTATTTTTTTTTTCCATGGTATAGTTATAGTTATAAAAAAATAATAATAAAGACACAAAACTTATAAAATATTAATTATGATCGAAGAGTTTTTATACAATAAACCTTTTGATAAATTTACTCTACCAATCGATATTCAAATCGAAACTATTTCTTATTGCAACAGATCTTGTGATTACTGCCCTGTTTCTCTAATTCCAAAAGAAAAAATGAAATTAATGCCAGAAGAAACATTTTATAAATTAATTGATGAATTAGATGAACTAGGCTTTACAGGCACGATTGGAACAGCAGTTCTCTGTGAACCACTTATGGATAAAAGAACAATTAAACTTTTTGCTTATGCTAGAAATAAATTGCCAGGTTCTAAAATTCATTTAGCGACTAATGGTGATTTACTTACGAAAAAAAAAATTATTGAGCTTTTAGATAAAAGTTTTTCAACAATAAGAATCACAAATCATGAAAAAGAATTTAATGATGAAAAATACTTATGGTTAAAAAATACTAAGTACTATAATCGAGTAACAGTTTTACATATGCACAAACTAGATGGTTTTTTAGATTGGGCAGGTGTTATAAAGAACAAAAATTTTTCAAAAAATATTTACTATAGAAAATCTTGTCCATACAGTGTTAAAACAGTAATAGATTATAAAGGAAATGTGCTACTATGCTGTAATGACGCATATTTTGCTAGGATTGATGATAGGTCGGAAAAAAATAACATTAATAAACATAAATTTTACGATATTTGGAAACAAAGTTTTGATACTAGACTTAAACTTACAACAGGCAACCACTGT
>MDTG01065019.1_pt1 | contig 11813 bp, 5 predicted proteins | sample 811421 | NCBI WGS metagenome assembly MDTG01 (sample SAMN05326645, study PRJNA326480) | marine metagenome | isolation source: seawater | place: Pacific Ocean: South East | collected 2011 | reverse complement strand
GTAGTAATTCAACTCATCGGCGGCAGCGATTTTGTTACAGGTGACCACTCCAATATTGTTGTTTAAGTAGCGGGCATATTCCTTGGCAATGATCTCACTAGCTGTATTGTCGATAAAAATACTGTTTCGCAGATTGAGTTTTTTGGCATGTTCAAAAAACAAATCCCGATCGGCCTTGATTAGGCTTTCTTCTAATTTTGATTTCCAATTAGTTAAATCCAAAGCGCCTTCTCCCAAAACCATTTTTTTAGAGTTTGAAAGGGCAATGACACGAATTTTTAACCTTAGATTTTCAATCAAATATTCGGTTTGCTTTTCAATTTGTTCCAAAAGCTTACTGCCAACATTTCCTACTCCTGTAACAAAAAGGTTCAATTCTTTGACTTGGGCTTCAAAGAAACTTTCGTGGAGGGTATTAATGGCTTTGGTGACATTTTTTTGATCAATGATGATGGAGATGTTTCTTTCGGAAGCACCTTGGGCAATTGCCCTGATGTTGATGTTATTAGCCCCAAGACTACTGAATAATTTTCCACTTATACCTTGGTGGTCTTTCATTTTTTCACCAACTACAGCGATGTTGGCCATATCTTTTTCAATTTGAGCAGGAGCAACTTTGTTTATAGATATTTCAAAGGCAAATTTTTCATCTATCACCTTTTTGGCTGCCATTGCTTCGCTTTCTCCTACACCAACACAAATGGAGTGCTCAGAGGAAGCTTGCGTAATCATTATTACATTGATTTTTTCATCAGATAAGGCTTCAAAAAATCTTTTTGAAAAACCGGTAATTCCAATCATACCACTTCCTTCCATATTAATTAATGCAACGTTCTCAATATGGCTGATTCCCTTCACGATTTCGCCATTTTCTTTAGAAGGGGTATTGTCTATTAATGTACCAGAATCCTTAGGAGCAAAGGTGTTTTTGATTAAAACCGGGATGTTTTTCTCTATTAATGGTTGAAGAGTAGGGGGAAAAATCACTTTGGCTCCAAAGTGAGAAAGTTCCATAGCCTCATAAAAACTTAACTTTTCGATGGGCTTGGCTTGAGAAACGATTTTTGGATGTGCAGTGAACATGCCACTGACATCAGTCCAGATTTCTAAAACTTCTGATTCGCTAGCATTCGCTATGAGTGCAGCTGAATAATCGGACCCCCCTCTACCCAAAGTAGTAGTTTCTCCTGAAGAGTTACTCGAGATAAAACCAGGAAGCAAGACTAAATTGGATTTGTTTTTTTTAAAAAAATTTTGAATAAGATTCTGGCTAAGTTCTAGATCTACAACTTCTGAGCCGTTGTGGGAAACAGTCTTAATAAGCTCCCTACTATCTTTTAGAACTGAATCTAAATTGTTGAAACGGAAGATCTCTTGAATAATATTACTTGCGAGTATTTCTCCATAGGAAGATATGGTTGCATTGTTTTTTGTGGTAGCCTCCTCTAAAACACGAACAGCATCCAGACGAGTTTCCAATTCGTTGAGGTGTTTTTTTAGAAAACTGATGATTGCACTTTGGTTCTGAATAGGGACACAGTTTCTGATTATCTCCAGATGGCGTTTTTCGATCACAGCAAGATTGTCTTTGTAACAATCTTTACCCGATTGAGCCAATGAAAGCATTTTAAGTAAAAGGTCAGTAATTCCCCCCAAAGCAGACACTACCACTGCTATAGGACCTTTTTGTTTTTGAACAATATTGAGAACACTAGATAGACTTTTCGAGTTAGCTACCGATGTTCCACCAAATTTTAAAACTTTCATTATATATTTTTTTTCTGTTTAACCTGACAATTTGGTGTTTCTATTATAAAAGATTTAAGATGATTGAAATGTTTTGAATTTAAATCAATTTTTTGAGGATATTTAGCCATAACGTCATATGTGCTGAACTATCCCCATTGGTTTATTCGTTGTCAAAATAGAAGGGGTGACAACAATAACTTTTGAGCTTAAAATGGAAGTACTGATTTTTATATTATTCATATTATCCAATATTTAGGCAAAAATATTATAAAACCATCAGCTTTAAAATTTTTTGGAAAATATTTTAGCCTTGGATTTTTGAGAATAAAAAGCCATCCTGAGCAGATGGAATTGATAAGGTTTGATAGTTTATTTTTATTTAACCTTAGTAATTGGTTTAATACAGAGTTCTTCAGCTCCTTTTTTATGGTCAAGCGTTATATGAATTCCTTCCTCAATTTTGTTATTGACAACATTTTCGGCTAACAAATCCTCTATATACTTCTGAATAGCTCTATTGAGGGGTCTGGCTCCGTATTTCTTGTCAAAACCTTTATCTATTAAAAAAACCTTTGCAGCTTTGGTTAGTGATATGCCATAACCAAGATTTTCAATCCTTTTGGAGAGTTTGATTAACTCAATATCAACAATTTTTTCAATATCTTCCTTTTCGAGCGTATTAAAAATGATCACATCGTCAATACGGTTTAGAAATTCGGGTGCAAAGGTTTTCTTTAAGGCATTTCGTATAACCCCTTTCTCTATATCACTTGCCTGAGATTTCAAATTGGAGGTTTCGAAACCTACACCAGTCCCAAAATCTTTTAACTGTTTGGCTCCAATATTAGATGTCATAATGATGATGGTATTTTGAAAATTGATTTTTCTACCCAAGCTGTCTGTCAAGAACCCTTCATCAAAAACTTGCAGCAGCATGTTAAAAACATCAGTGTGGGCTTTTTCAACTTCATCCAACAATATGACCGAGTATGGACGGCGTCTAACTTTTTCACTCAATTGCCCACCTTCTTCATAACCAACGTATCCTGGGGGTGCTCCTACCAATCTGGAAGTTGTAAATTTTTCCATGTATTCACTCATATCGATACGAATAAGATTTTCTTCGGAATCAAAAATTTCCTTGGCGAGGATTTTAGCTAGTTGGGTTTTGCCAACACCGGTTTGCCCAAGGAAAATAAAAGATCCTATGGGTCGGTCTGGATTTTTTAGACCTGCTCTGTTTCGTTGTATGGCTTTTACCACTTTTTTTACGGCTTCTTTTTGTCCAATGACTTTTTCGCCAATAATATCGTAGAGGTTAGCCAATTTGTTCTTTTCGCTTTGCACAATTTTATTTACCGGAATGTTAGTCATCATGGATACAACATCGGCTATATGGCTGTCATTGACAGTTACCCTATTGAGTTTGGATTCTTCTCGCCATCTTTCTTGAGCTTCAAGGAGGGTTCTTTCCACCCTCTTTTCATCATCTCTGAGCTTGGCGGCTTCCTCGTATTTTTGTTTTTTGACAACAGAATTTTTTAATTCTTTGACTTTTTCAAGCTCTTTTTCAAGTTTTATGATTTCATCTGGGACGTTCATGTTGTTTATATGAACTCTTGACCCGGCTTCATCTAGGGCATCAATAGCCTTGTCTGGAAGATAACGGTCGGTCATGTATCTGGAGGTAAGTTCCGAACAGGCTTTTAGTGCTTCATCCGTATACATGACGTTATGATGATTCTCATATTTGTCTTTGATGTTCCTTAATATTTCGAGGGTTTCTTCTTCAGAGGTTTCTTCAATCAAGACCTTTTGGAAACGTCTTTCCAATGCACCGTCTTTCTCAATATTTTGACGATACTCATCTAGTGTTGTTGCTCCTATACATTGAATTTCTCCTCGGGCCAAAGCGGGCTTGAACATATTGGAGGCGTCTAGACTTCCAGTAGCCCCCCCTGCACCTACTATGGTGTGAATTTCGTCTATAAATAGAATGATATTGTCGTTTTTTTCCAATTCATTCATTACGGCTTTCATTCTTTCTTCAAATTGACCTCTGTATTTAGTTCCTGCTACTAAACTGGCCAAGTCAAGTGAAACCAGGCGCTTTCCGTAAAGTACTCTGGAAACTTTTTTTTGTATGATACGCAGTGCAAGCCCTTCTGCGATTGCAGATTTACCGACTCCTGGTTCTCCAATTAAAAGGGGGTTGTTTTTCTTTCTTCTACTAAGAATTTGTGAAACTCTTTCGATTTCTTTATCTCTACCAACCACAGGGTCCAACTTGTTTTTTTCTGCTAATGCGGTCACATCGCGACCAAAATTATCTAAAACAGGTGTTTTTGATTTAACATTGACTCTGGATTCAGTAGTTGGAACAAAAGGGTTCTCTTTACCGGATTCATTTTCGTCGTCTTTTTCGTCTGGAAATGAGGATGAGGATGAAATGTCCATATAGTTTTGGTCCTCACTTGTAATCATCAATTTGAATTTTTCTTTAACAATATCATAATCTATATTCAACTTGAGTAGTAGTTTGGTGGTAGGATCATTTTCATTTCTCAAAATGCATAGCAATAAGTGAGCTGTGTTGATGATGTCACTTTGAAAAAGTTTAGCTTCCAAGAATGTTGTCTTCAGTGCTCGTTCGGCTTGACGAGTAAGATGCAGATTTTTCTTTTTGTTGATCACTCCCGTTTCAATTAAAGCAGGGTTCAGAATTTCAACCTTACGCCTTAATTCATTAAGGTCAACTTCAATAGATTTGAGAATTGATATAGCTTTTCCTTCACCGTCACGTAAAATTCCCAACATTAAATGTTCCGTTCCTATAGATCCGTGCCCTAATCTTAGAGCTTCTTCTTTACTGTAGGAAATTACATCTTTTACTCTAGGTGAAAAGTTATCATCCATATATAAAAATTAATATTCTATTAGAGAATGATCAAAAAGTATTCCAGTTATAATTTTAAAGCTAATAGACAAAAAAAATATCATTTAGCAAAATTGGAAAAGCAAAATTTTGTCAGCAAAATGCATTAATATGATGTTGATAAATAGATTAAAAAATATCATTATAACCCTTAAAGAAGCTCTGCTATAAATGTATTTTAGCTAATGAATTAAAGAAAACTAAATGGTTGAAGGAGAAAAATTAATTCCTATAAATATAGAGGATGAAATGAAGTCTGCTTACATTGATTATTCAATGTCTGTCATTGTGTCACGTGCACTTCCTGACGTTCGAGACGGATTAAAGCCTGTGCACCGTAGAGTTCTGTATGGCATGCATGAATTAGGCATTAGGGCGAATACTGCCTATAAAAAATCCGCCCGTATTGTCGGAGAGGTTTTGGGTAAATATCATCCACATGGAGACACCTCTGTATATGATACTATGGTACGTATGGCACAGGAATGGAGCTTGCGTTACCTATTGGTTGATGGGCAAGGGAATTTTGGGTCTATTGATGGTGATAGTCCTGCCGCAATGAGGTATACTGAGGCAAGGATGAAGAAAATGTCAGAGGATTTATTGGCTGACATTGAAAAAGATACCGTAGATCACCAACTCAATTTTGACGACACATTAAAAGAGCCTAAAGTATTACCTACTCGAGTACCTAATTTATTGATTAATGGGGCTTCTGGAATTGCAGTAGGTATGGCAACTAATATGCCTCCACACAATTTAACTGAGGTGATAGATGGTACTATTAAATATATTGAAAACCAAGATATCACCATAGATGAATTGATCCAGATCATCAAAGCCCCAGATTTTCCCACCGGAGGTATCATTTACGGTTATGAAGGTGTTAAAGAAGCCTTTATGACAGGTAGGGGTCGTGTGGTAATGAGAGGGGATGCAAATATTGAAATGATTAAGGACAGAGAGTGCATTGTTGTTAAAGAAATACCTTACCAAGTTAATAAAGCAGAGATGATTAGAAAAACCGCTGAGTTGGTTAATGACAAAAAAATTGAAGGTATTACTAACATCAGAGATGAGTCTGACAGAAATGGGATGCGGATTGTTTATGTTCTTAAGCGTGATGCGATTCCCAATATTGTTTTGAATAAATTGTACAAATATACTGCGTTACAGTCTTCGTTCAGTGTCAATAATATTGCATTGGTTGAGGGTCGTCCTCAGTTGCTAAATTTAAAACAGTTAATTCACTATTTTGTTGAACATCGTCATGAGGTTGTGGTTCGCAGAACAAAATTTGAATTGAGGAAAGCAGAAGAACGAGCTCATATTTTAGAGGGTTTGATCATTGCTTCAGACAATATAGACCAGGTAATATCAATCATTCGAGGTTCTGCGAATGCTGAAGAAGCCAAAGAAAATTTGATTTCAAAATTTCAACTATCCGAACTGCAGGCTAAAGCCATCGTCGAAATGCGGTTGAGACAATTAACGGGGCTAGAGCAAGATAAACTCCGAAATGAATACGACCAGTTGTTAAAAACCATTATTGACTTGAAGGACATACTCGATAAAAAAGATCGCAGGATGGAAATAATCAAAACTGAATTACTTGAGACCAAAGAAAAATACGGTGATGAAAGAAGATCTCAAATAGAATATGCAGGAGGGAATTTCAGTATAGAAGATATGATTCCTGATGATAAAATGGTGATTACTATTTCTCATGCAGGATACATTAAAAGAACTCCTCTATCAGATTATAAGATACAAAATAGGGGAGGGGTTGGACAAAAAGCCTCTACCACAAGGAATGAAGACTTCCTTGAATACCTTTTTGTGGGAACCAATCATCAATACATGTTGTTTTTTACCCAAAAAGGAAAATGCTTTTGGATGCGTGTTTATGAAATTCCGGAGGGCTCGAGAACTTCAAAAGGTCGTGCTATTCAAAACTTGATAAATATTGACCAAGAAGATAGGGTGAAGGCTTTTATTTGTACTCAAGATTTGAAGGATGAAGATTATATAAACAATCACTTTGTAATTATGGCCACAAAAAAAGGTCAGGTCAAAAAAACATGCCTTGAACAGTACTCTCGTCCAAGGACTAATGGAATCAATGCCATTACAATCAAAGATGAGGATGAATTGCTAGAGGCTAAGTTGACTAATGGCAACAGTCAAATCTTGTTAGCAGTTAAATCTGGTAAAGCGATTCGTTTCGAAGAGAGCAAAACTCGGCCTATGGGTAGGGGTGCCTCTGGAGTTAGAGGTATTACCCTGGCCGATGGCAATGATGAGGTCGTAGGAATGGTGTCAGTAAATGACATGGATACTAATATCCTGGTTGTTTCCGAAAATGGTTTTGGGAAACGTTCTGACCTTGAAAACTACAGAATTACCAATAGAGGAGGTAAAGGCGTAAAAACCATTTCAATTACCGAAAAAACAGGATCCCTTGTTACTCTTAAAAATGTGACGGATCAAGATGACTTGATGATCATCAACAAGTCTGGCATCGCAATTAGAATGGCTGTTTTAGACTTGAGGATAATGGGACGTGCGACGCAGGGGGTAAAATTGATCAACCTTAGAGAAGGTGATTCCATTGCAGCAGTAGCTAAAGTGATGAAGGATGACGATGAAGTCGAAGATGTTTCTGATATTGAAATAGAAGGTGGAACTATTGTTGAGTAATAGAAACTAATCTTATTTTTGCATTTGCAAAAACATTATATTATAAAACCAATTGATTTAAAAACGATGAAACGAATTGCTTTACTAACTGTTATACTCATTTTTAATTTCTCCTTTTCCCAAAAGAAGGAGTTGAGAAAAGCCCAAAAGCTCTATGACGCAGGAGACATTGCGGGAGCTTCACAGATTTTGACAGAAAATCAATCACTTTTGGAAAATGCGGATCAAAAAGTTAAGCCCAACTATGACTTTCTAAAAGCTAAAATTGCTCAAAACAACAAGGAATTTCAAGAGGCATATGACCTTTTTAATTCTGTTAAGGAGGTCGCATCAATCAAAGATAAGGTGCTTCAGCAATTGAATATTCTGTCTGCCGATATTGTCAACAGTGCCATTGATGACAATGGAATCGGTGATTTTAAATCCTCTACCGAGAAATTGTATTTGGCCTATTTGATCGATCCCGAATTCAATGTAGACTATCTTTATTTTGCGGCTTCCAGTGCTGTAAATGCTGATATGTTTAATGTTGCCCTGGAATATTACATTCAGTTAAAGGAAATGGATTACACAGGGGTGGTGACCAAGTACTATGTTACTGAAATTGAGTCGGGGGTTGAAACGGAGGTGACAGAATCTGAATTCAAATTATACCAAAAATCTAAGGATTATGAAAATCACAGAGAAGAGGACACTCCATCGAAATTCCCTGAAATCGTCAAAAACATTGCTTTGATTCATGCCCAGTTGGGAGATAAAGACAAAGCGATCGCAGCCGTTCAGGAGGCTAGAATGAGTAATCCCTCGGATCTGAATTTGATTCTAACCGAAGCCAATATCTATATTGAATTGGGTGAAAAAGAAAAGTTTCAGAGTTTAATGAGTGAAGCCATTGAACAGGACCCTAATAATGCCAGCTTGTTCTATAACCTTGCGGTTGTTACCTCCGATTTGGGAGAAAAAGAGGCTGCCAGAGACTACTATGAAAAAGCCATAGAAATTGATCCTAACTATCAGAATGCCTATTTGAATCTCGTTGCATTAATTCTAGAAGGTGAACAGGAAATCGTAGAGCAAATGAACAGCTTGGGAAACTCTGCTGCTGACAACGTTAAATACGATTCTCTAAAGTTAGATCGTGAGAATATTTATAGAGAATGTATTCCGATCCTAAAATCTTTGATAGAAATTGGATATAATGAAGATGCTATTAAAACACTGATGAATATTTATGGTACGATAGGAGACAATGAGGGCTATAAAGAACTGAAACTGCTATTAGAACAATAGTTTAAATTCTTAACTAAAAGAAGCTTTTAAGGATTTTTATATCAATTTTTTTATAAAGCGTAATTTATGGGAGTGGCTTTGGGTTTCTAGGTTAAAAATTCCTGATTGGTCAATTTTATCTATTCTAACGGTTCCAGTTGCATGGATAATGTGGTGATTTTCTAGTAATAAACCCACATGTACGATTTCACCTTCAGTATTGTCAAAAAAAGCTAAATCTCCGGCTTCACTTTCTTCGATAAAACTCAGTGTTTGGCCATCTAGGGCCTGTTGGCTTGCATCGCGTCTCAATTTGATTCCATTGATTTTATAAACCATTTGAGTAAAGCCAGAGCAATCTATCCCTAGTAATGATTTACCTCCCCAAAGATATGGTGTATTAAGAAAAAGGTAGGCGGTATCTTTCAATGCTTTTTTTGATTTGTTGGGTCGGTGGAACTGCCCCTCAAATTGGTGCTCAAGCGTATCTAAAGCCCTTAGGTCACTACCCATCAAAACAGGAAATAAAAGATCATCTTTAGTCGTTATGTAGTTTACCAAGTCTGTAGATATTTTAAGGTCTGATTGGACCATTTTATCAAAATTAGCTTTGGATATCATATGCACTTGATTGCAATCAATCCAACCTTTATAACCATCCCATTCCAAAAGGATTTTAGCCCATTTTTTTCTTTTTTCTATTATCTTGTAACATTCACCATAAAGAAGTTGAGAAACCATTTCGCTCTTGTGGCTATTTTCTTTTCTCAGGGGAATCATTCCCATATGGCATATACCGTATTCCAAATTTGCTATTTTAAAAAAAGGTGTTTTTTTGTAAATAAATGGTCATAATATGTAGACAAAAATAGTCAAATTGCTGGCATATGTTTCGAAATACATTTTTAAATTCACTATCAAAACCTCATATTTCCTTAAATTTGAAATACTGAATTAACTATAGCATTGAAAAATATTTTGCGCTTTATATTGACAAATCAAAACATTATTTACAAGGTCATATTGTTGTCTATATGCAGCTTCTTGATTGTTTATTTATTTCCCAAAGGAGCCAAATTCAAATATGAATTTCAAAAGGGAAAGCCTTGGCAGTATTCTACTTTATATTCTCCATTTGATTTTTCTGTTCTGAAATCATCCACTGAGCTTGAGGCAGAAAAAAAAGCTATATTAGATTCTCAGTTTTTTTATTTTCGGGTAGATACAACCGTATATGAATCGGTAAAAAAATCTTATGTTTTACAATTTTCCAATTTCTTTAGTTTACCTGCTTCAAGCAAACAATATTATGATTTGTATGATTTTGGTATTTCTCTTTTGGATCATATATACAGCAAAGGCGTCCTTCCTTTGGAATTAGTAAAAAAAGGTGGCGAGAGTGTTTTTTTAATTAAGGGTAATGTTGAATCTACTATAGATAAGGATCAATTCGCCAATATAGAGGCTCTTAAAGAAATTATTGATCAGCTCCTTCAAAAAACACCTTATCTAAGCTATAGGTCATCTTTTTATAACCTCTTTTTAGAAATAGTTCAGCCTAATATTACTTTGGATCAGAAGTTTACATCAAATGCCTTAAGTCAATCCTTTAGTGATATTTCTCTCTATAGGGGATTAATTCAAGAAAATTCCATCATCATTAAACAAGGTGAAGTGGTAGAAGGAGAAAAATTACAGATGTTGATTTCCTTAAGAGATGAATATGCATCCCAAGTATGGAATGACTTAAACTATTATTGGATTATTTTTGGATATACTATTTTAGTGGTTTTAACTTTTATGTCACTGATTCTGTTCATCAAGAATTATAGGCCTTTTATTTTTGATGATAACAAAGAAATCACATTTATTTTTCTTAACATGGTTGGAGTTATTGCACTTACAACGATAGTGGTGAATTTTGATGTAAAGTTTTTGTACGCCGTCCCTATTTGTATTCTTCCTCTAATTTTAAAAACATTTTTTGATCCAAGACTGGCTCTTTTTACTCATGTCATTATAGTATTAAACCTCGGCTTTGTTGTACCCAATAGTTTTGAGTTTGTATTCTTACAGATGATGGCGGGTATCGTTACAATATTATCTATAACACAATTACAGAATCGTGCAAATCTATTTATCACAGTAGGCAGAATCGTTTTGGTTTATTTATTGGGTTATATTGCCTTTACAATTACCCATGAGGGAGGAATTTCTAAAATCGATTTCATAGTTATCGGATTGTTCTTACTCAATGGCTTGCTGACTCTTTTTGCACAACCTTTGATATATTTATATGAGCGACTATTTAAACTTGTTTCTGACGTTTCACTTCTTGAACTTTCAGACACGAACACTAAATTATTGAAGGAACTGTCTGATCGTGCTCCAGGAACTTTTCATCATTCTCTTGAAGTTGCCAATTTAGCTGAAAACGCAGCGAATGAAATAGGAGCGAATACTTTGTTGGTGAGGGTAGGGGCACTTTATCATGATATTGGAAAAATGAATGCACCTACCTATTTTTCGGAAAATCAAACAGGTAGTGTTTCTCCTCACGAGGAGATGCCTCCAGATCAAAGTGCTAAAATCATCATTAATCATGTAGCGGAAGGTATTGAAATGGCGAAGAAGTATAAACTACCGGATAGAATCATCGATTTTATTCGTACCCATCACGGTAATTCCTTAGTTTATTTTTTCTATAAAAAAGCACAAGAAATAGGAGAGGATATAGATGAAAAGGACTTTCGATATCCAGGCCCCAGACCTTTTTCAAAAGAAACGGCAATTTTAATGATGGCTGATTCTATTGAGGCTGCTTCAAAGAGCCTTAGAGAACCTACTGTAGACAAAATTCGACATTTTGTAGACAAAATTGTGAATAAGCAAATTGATGAAAAACAATTTAACGATTGTAACATTACCCTTTCGGAGATAGAAACTGTCAAAAAAGTACTGTCTAAAAAGTTGATAAACATCTACCACCTGAGAGTAGAATACCCCGAATAGTCTACTTTAAATTTAAATAAAACAGTTGTTTTGTTGATTCTTAACAATTACATTTACACCCGCAATACAGGAGAGGTGCCAGAGTGGTAATGGAGCAGATTGCTAATCTGTCAACGGGTAACCGTTGCCAGGGTTCGAATCCCTGTCT
>MDTG01307054.1_pt1 | contig 11814 bp, 14 predicted proteins | sample 811421 | NCBI WGS metagenome assembly MDTG01 (sample SAMN05326645, study PRJNA326480) | marine metagenome | isolation source: seawater | place: Pacific Ocean: South East | collected 2011 | reverse complement strand
TTTGTTCTATGTATTGCTGCCAGTCAATTTCGTCCTGTACTGAATCATCCTTTTCTTTTTCGCGAGCGGTTTCGAATTCATCGGTATCAGTTACCACTTCTGGAGTTTCTTCATTCTCAGAAGATTCATCCGATTCTTCTGTTTTACTTGGAAAAGTATCCATATCCATACCTTCCTCTAGAACAGGATTTTCAATTAAAGTTTGTTCGATTAATTCTTCAAGCTCTGCTCGAGAAAGTTGAAGTAGTTTTATGGCCTGCTGAAGCTGAGGAGTCATAATGAGCTGTTGACTCATTTTCATCTGCATTTTCATCTGCATCGCCATAAAGCCTCTTTATTTAGGTTAAAATTTTTCTGGTAATTATTTTTATAATTTGTTTGGAACGAATAGAATAAAAAACTCCACTACTAGTTTTGCTCCAAGTTGAAAAAAAGTCAAACCTACATGGAGAATGTTTTACCAAGGTAAACTTTTCTTGCCTGATCATTTACAACCAATTCATCCGGAGTTCCATCAATAAGCAGTTTTCCTTCATTCATAATGTATCCATAATCTATTATTCCGAATGTCTCACGAACGTTATGATCTGTTATTAACACACCAATATTTCTCTTTGCAAGCTGTTGAATAATTGTTTGAATATCCGCAACTGCAATAGGATCAACTCCTGCAAAAGGTTCATCCAGAAGCATGATCGAAGGTTCAAGAACCAGTGCACGTGCTATTTCAGCTCTTCTACTCTCACCTCCAGACAATGCGTATCCTTTAATTTTTCGGACATGTTGAATTCCAAGTTCAGACAAGAGTGAGTCAAGTCGTTCTTGTTTCTCATTACGGCTCAAAGGAAGCATTTCCAGTACAGCAATAAGGTTTTCTTCTACAGTAAGTTTCCGAAAAATTGAACGTTCTTGAGAAAGATAACCTAGTCCTGCTTTAGCCCTCATATGCATGGGGAATCCTGTTATATCATTGCCGTCTAAATGGATAGAGCCCTCGTCTGGGCTAAGAACACCGACAATCATGTAAAATGCAGTAGTTTTCCCGGCACCATTTGGACCCAGTAGACCGACGACCTGCCCCTGAGAGACCTGGAGTGAGATTCCCTTTACAGCATGTCTCCCTTGATACGATTTTTTCAGACTTGTAGCCTCAAGTTTTCTAGCCATCAAATCATATCTCCACATTGACAAAATTCACAGTTTTCATTATAATTTTGGTTGCACAAATATTATTTATTGTAACAGAATGGGAAAGATATGCCAATCTATGAATACCTCTGCGCGAGTTGTGGTTTTCGATTTGAGGAAGTGCAAAAGTTCAGTGACCAACCAATTGAGGAATGTCCTAATTGTGGAAAAAACAGCGCAACTCGCCAGGTTTCAATGAGTGCATTTCACCTTAAAGGAGGAGGCTGGTATAAAGATGGCTACGAAGGTAAAAATAATGAATCTACAAAAACAGAAAAATCAGGAAAAGAAAAAAAAGATGAATCAGATAAGAAAACATTAGGCAAGGACAAACAGTCTGCTTCTAATAAATCAGGTACGACTTCAACCCAAGAATCAAATTCTAGTAAGAAATCAGAATCAACTGGCAAAGAAAAAGCTGCCTAAAATTTCTCGCTACCACTCTCAAAATTACAGTTATTTTCATGCAAATATTTTTCCGGCAAACATTTATTTTAGTCTGGAAAGATATACTTATTGATTTACAACGCAAGGATAATTTTCTGTCTATGCTCTTGTTTGCAGTACTGGCCCTTCTGGTTTTCCAGTTTGCTATGGGTAAGGATCCAGAAATGTTTCTGGCTGCTATTCCAGGTGTAATATGTGTAGTTACTTTGATGAGCGGTGTGCTTGGGTTGGGAAAATCATTCGTACAGGAAATGGAATCAGGTTGTATGGGAGCTTTGTTGATTGCACCCTTAGACCGTAGTGTTTTGTTTTTAGGCAAAATGCTAGCTAATACGCTGTTTCTGATGTTAACCCAACTTTTATTTGTTCCAATGTGCCTGTTTATATTTGAAATTGATGTCTTAAGCTGGTCTGAATTGTTTTTAATTTTGTTTTTTGGGACTCTCGGTTTCAGTTCATTAGGGACCTTAATGACCGTAATGACTTCTACTGTTCGTGGTAAAGAAATTTTGCTACCAATTCTTATTTTTCCCCTTATGGTTCCAAGCCTGCTATGCGTTGTTCGCCTCATGGAAAACATATTTTTTGGTTTTCATCAGCAGGAAGTATGGTCATGGTGGAAACTGCTTGTTGGATTTGACATAGTTATTTTTACACTGACTATTCTAGGATTTGAATTTGTAGTTGAAGAATAAAAATGTTCTTAAAACTCTTGAAACTTATCCATGCAAAGTTAGAATTAAATCTCATAATAAACTGCTGTTTGGGGCGTAGCCAAGTGGTAAGGCAACGGGTTTTGATCCCGTGATTCGCAGGTTCGATCCCTGCCGCCCCAGCCAGGGATTTTAGTCCATTTGCTTCATTCTTCCTCAAGCTTCGCTGGACATGGAATATCTGTTTCCATAGAATGACTGAAATTTCCCAATTAAAATATCTACAGTGGCGGCCAATAGGAGTCTGCGATACAGGTTCCGGCAAGGAGCGTAAGGCTAGAATGTTTTCTAGGTCAGATCTTGCAGTGGTGACAGCATTTGAGGTAAACAGAGGCAACTGGCGACAAAATGAGGAAGTTATGAAGCTGATTGCTCGATATGCAAGCGAGGTTGCAAAACTTTCTGTTTTGACTGATGGAATGTCTTCACCAGAAATTTCGGAAATAAAATTGGTTGGAGCAGTACTCAGTTTGGATGAGACTCCAATATTAAATCAGGAGTCATCAGACGGGAAGGTACAGTTTTTCCAAGTTAGTTTCAAGGAAGGCACACAAAAAAAAACATCATATTTTAACTGGATAAAGTGGTTAAAGTTTATATTTATTGCTACAGGATTGATTATTGCGGTAGCATTAATCTTCTTAGCAATCAATAAGGTTTACAAATTACCTAATCAGGTTTCGAGAATAAATGAGTCATGCAGTTCGAGCAGGAATAATCAAGAATACTCTGAAGAAATAAATTCTATTCGAAAATCATTATTAAAGGATCTATCAAGACTTCCTGAATGGTCTACTTACAGAAAGGCACGTGCTCAGTGTTCCTTAGGCAATTTAAACCTTTTTAAACAGGAACAGAAATTACTTAATTGTTATTTAACAGTTCGCAACCGAATTCAAGACCTACCTGCATCAGTTCAGCCTGATCTCGCAAGGATTAAATCTTGTTCACAGTCACTTTGCAGCCTAAGGCTTCAGCATCTTTCTTCTCTCTGCAAACGTTTATAAAATATACACAGCATGTTTATGTTGACAGATGAAAAAACCGGGGTTAGACTCATCTCATCTGCATGAGCAAAAATAATTGTATATTATATGGAATTTAATCAGGTGGTTTTTTTAGAGATATTTGTTTAACCTGCGCTATGATCGAAAAAAAACATATCGGACATAAATTCAGTCCCGTGACCTTGCCCGTTGAAGAAGGTCGTCTTAAATTCTTGGCAAAAACTCTTGGAATTACTCAAGGAATCTATACTGATCCTAATAAAGCTCAAGCAGAAGGTCTGCCAGGACTGCTAGCTCCTCCAACATATCCCTTTGTTCTGGAAATAGAGGCTCTGGAATTAGTCGACCTAGTAAACTTACTGGGAGAAACCCTTGGGAATTTGTTGCATGGAGAAGAAAATTTTACATACCATGGGCCAATATATTCTGGTGATGAAATTACTGTGCATAAAAAAATAACTGATATAATTGATAAAAAAGAGGGTACTTTACAGTTTGTTATTTCTCACACGGAGTTTATTAATCAGCATGATGAAAAGGTAGCTGAAACTCTCACAAATTATGTTTTTCGGCATTAAAAATACAAAAAAAGATAATTTTTCAATTGGCGCAAAAAAATGTATTTTCCAAAATTTGAATCACTGGAAGTAGGAGATGAAATTCCTGCTTTAACAATCCCGCCTGTTTCTCGACATATTCTGGCTCTTTATTGCGGAGCCTCTGGAGATCATAATCCTATTCATGTTGACCAAGATTATGCAAAATCAGTAGGTTTGGATGACGTTATAGCGCACGGTATGCTTTCAGCTGGTTATCTAGCAAGGATGCTTACGGATTGGGTTCCCCAATCAGCTATTAGGAGCATAAACAATCGTTTTACTGCAATGACTCATGTTGGTGATAATATAACTTGCAAAGGAAAAGTTGTAGAAAAATTTGAAAATGATAATGAAAAGCTGGTCCGAATTGAAATGCAGGCTCATACCCCTGAAGCGCAGACAATAATTGCTGAGGCAGTGATTGCTTTAGATTAGAATGCCCGCACCACTTTCATCATTAAAAATTCTAGATTTCTCCACACTTCTTCCAGGACCATTTGCTTCAAAAACCCTCGCAGATTTAGGTGCAGAGGTTTTAAGAGTAGAATCCTCATTACATCCAGATATTACGAGAAGTATCCCGGATAATGTGAAAGGCAGCCTAAATGCTCATGCCTCTCTTAATCGATCAAAACATTCCATCGGGTTAAACCTAAAACATCCAGAAGCAATCAAAATTGTAAATCAGCTTATTAAAAAATATGATATTGTTCTGGAGCAATTCCGTCCGGGTGTGATGCAAAGGCTAGGTCTTGATTACGATCGACTGCGCAAAAAAAATCCATCACTTATTTTTTGTTCTCTTACTGGATACGGTCAGACAGGAGCTTATAGACATCGCGCTGGGCATGACCTTAATTACCTAGCAATTTCAGGAGTCAGCAACTACAGTCGCCGTAAAAATGAACTTCCTGTACCTCTTGGAGTTCAGCTGGCGGATGTTGCAGGAGGTTCATATCATGTTGTTATAGGAATTTTGTCAGCTGTAATTCACCGTCAGCTGACAGGCGAAGGTCAGGCTATAGATATTTGCATGACGGATGCTATGTTCAGCATGAATGTGTTTGAAGGTGCGAACTGGCTGGCCGGAGGTAATGGTGCAGAGCCTGAATCTACTTTTCTCAATGGGGGCACATTATACGATTATTATAAGACAAAAGATGGGCGCATAATTTCTGTAAGTAGTTTGGAGCCCCATTTTTTTGCAAAATTGATAAATGCAATGGATCTTCCTAAAACATTATCGAAGACTTCACTTTCAGATCAAAAATCTCAAAAAAGATTGAAGAAAATTCTTAAAAAACGTTTTTTAGAGCGACCATGGTCAGAGTGGGAAGTCGTTTTTGCTGATTGTGATGCTTGTGTTGAACTGGTTTTGGAATTTCCGGAAGCAATGTGTCATCAGCAATTCAAAGACAGAGAAATGTTTGTGGATGTTCCTGATTCATCCGGTTCAACTCAGAGACAAATAGCATCTCCATTCAAGTTTTCACTCTGTGAACCTGAATATCGGCATGTTGGAGTTAAACTAGGCGAGCAGACGGAAATGGTACTTAAGGCGCTTGGATATTCAATCAAAAAAATAAAGGAACTAACAAAAGCCGGAATTTGTGAAGTTAATGAAGCCAGTTAATTGTTCCTAAGATACAAAAAAATTTTTAGCAAAATTAGTAATTAGAAGAGATCATTTAGTGCTTTCAAAGAGGAATATAATAATTCAAAAAGATAGTATGCAGTTGGCTTTGCTTCAAAAAAGTACTTGAATCAGAAGTTTTAAGAAAAGGAATTTGTTGGCCCACAGAAAATCTATAAAGCAGTTTTAAATTAGACATTAGAAAATATGCCACACCGGTTTCAGCGCCTATAGCAATTTCATCTTCATAAGAAGTGTTAGTTCCAGTTGCAGCAAATCGAATTTTAGTGAATTGGATTCCGGCACCAAAGTGCAAATAAAATTTCATGCTTATTTTGGGATAAACTAGGTACCAAAAGTTATTTTGAATTACTTCCAGTCTTTGTCCTGCTTGTTTTTCGTATTCAAGTGATTCTGAGTGATCAAGTATCGATATTTGACGTTCATATTCTAAAGCCTGTTCTTCCCAGAAATATCCCAAATTTGTCCCAATTCCATTTGCCTCTCCATCTGAATCAGAAATTATTACATCATTTGCAACTTGAAGCTTTACACTCCTAAAACCTACACCAAAATAAAATCTAATTAATTCTGAGGATTCTCCTGAAGAAAAAAAATCTGGTTCAGGTTGTGCGATACGCGACTCAAATTCAGCCTGACCTGATTTGCTTTTCTCAACTAAAAAATGTTCTTCTGCAAGTATTTTTGAAGAAAAACAAGAAGAAATAGCTAGCACCCAAAAGAACCAGATATAATTGTTTGTATAAAAAAAAATATTTCTTTTTAAAATTACAAAGCAAAAATAAGATCCCATTTTATTAATCTAAATTTGGCTGAATTTGTTCCGGAATATCAACACCTCCCAGATTGATGTATGCAAAAAGAGTCCTGTCAATATATTCTTGCTCCCGGCCACTACTAGTTATTGTTTTATCTACATTTTCTGTCAAGGCCAGTCTAATGTTCCAGCAGTCAGGTCGATAATCTAAAGTGAAAGTATTTGCAGTAAGTCGACGCCTAAAGTCAGTGCTATCAGGATTTAAATTCATTGTTCCGGAAATTCCAAACGCAAGTTCATCACTGGTTTCAAATTTGTTACTGAATCCAAACGTATGTGCAGCATTAACTTCAACCCCAAAAGGAGTTTGATATGAAAATTCGTTTTTACGCAAACTAACTAATGAATTATTGTGTTTACTTGCGCTAAAACTTACGCTGGTGGAATATTCTACCACTTGACGTTTTTGATGGTGATATCGATTGAAATAATTTACAGAAAAATCTGAGCCTGGAGTGAAATTTAATCTAGTTTGCAGAGGTAACAATGGTTGACCTGGCGCAGTTTCATTACCACTAATTGCGGGACCAATCGGACGAAAATGTGGATTTTTTTTTAAGTTATCATAATGCTGAATGAAGTTCAGACTGGCCAAGGAACTGCTTTTTATTTCACGAGATTGTGTAAGAACTTTTTTTTCTTGTAAATATATATCCCCTTTTTCGAAGTGGCGCCTTTTCGCAAGCAAAGTATTATTCAGACTTAATGTTGTCAGTCTTCTAGTTGCTTGATCACCCAACTCAACATCTTCAATATAGTCATATTTTAAACTAGGCAAGATTAAATGTTTTAGACTACTGTAAAATCCCGTTGATCTAAAAAAAATTCGGGAGAAGGTAGTACTAATTTGCGCATTCCCTGAAAAAATTTGGAATTTTACATCTTGTTCACTTCCTGGATCATTAGGATTACGAGATCTATTACGGGAAAATTTTTCTTTGATGCTTAGACTGGTATCAAAATATCTAAAAATTGCAAATCCTAAACCCAATTCTGGAGACATAGAAACTTCTTCTCCATTTGAACCCTGGTTGGTATACCATCTTGTTGCAGATCCGCTGATACCTCTGGAAAAAGTCGTTTCCCCTGAACGCCAAAATACTTCACTAAAATTAAATGAAATAGCAGGAAAATATATAGGCCCTGAATTTATTTTCTGGTTTAGCAATGCTATTTCTCCGAATTCTCGATTTTGATAAGCAGAAAGTGATATACTACCTTTTGAAAATTGACGGTTGATATTTGCTGACAGTTCTTGAGCAGTGTTACGGTCAGGATTTTCTCGTAGTTCATACTCTTTTTGAAACTGACTATCACTATAAACTAGTGCAGATGCAATCAATCTGCTCTGTCCATCTATCTGCTGGTTGTGGTTAAATTCAAATTTATAACGTTTAGGATTCAAATCAGAAGTTTCAATCTCTTCTGCGCTTAAGCTTCCGGATTCATTTTCAGGATCTCTTGAATCGCGTTCAAAAAATTCTTGGTATTTTATTTCACCTCTCATACCCTTGGTTAAGGCGTATTGGTAATCCATGCGCAAACCTGGTCCGCGTCTTTCCACCCAGTCATAAGTGATGGTTATATCTTGTTCCGGATCAATTGCCCAGAAATAAGGTATTCCTATTCGATATCCAAGGTCCCATTTTCTTATGCTGCTTCGGACTATGATGTACTCTGGAGGAAGAAATCCCGATTTACGCCGTTTTACTGTTGGCCATGCAAGGTAGGGGAAATAAAATATCGGCACATTTCTGACTATAAGGAATGTTCTTTGGGATGATGAGAAGTTCTGGGAATAATAATTTACTTCACTGCCTGTTATCTGCCATGCAGGTGATTTTGAATCACAAGTAGTAAATGTACATTTCTTAGCAACAAAATGGTTTTCCCCAATTCTTTTCACTTCTTCTGCTGTCATGTAGGCATTGTTTGAAGAATCAAAAATTATTGCATTCCGGAAAATTCCATTCCCGTTTTTGATATTAATTTCTAACTCGTCCATAACTGCAACAGTACTTCCTTCAGTAACTCTGACATATCCACTTGCAGTTAATCTATGCTTTTTCGGGTGATAATGAATTTCCGTACTTTCCACAGAAATTCCCTCCCATTTCACCTTTGCATTCCGATATAGATAAGTACCGGTGTCAGGATTGTGGAAATATGATTGTGTCTGAATAGAAAGCTGAGGGGTCTCAAGGTTGGTTTGCGAAATTCCGTAAAAAGGCATTGTGTTCACAAAAACTGAAATCAACAAAATTATACGGCAAACTGTTTTCATTAGGCACAAATAATGTTTGTTTAATTCACTACTGTAAATTTTCAGGTGTTGAATTTTTTTGGTAAAAATGAATATAGATAATTGGCTCATATTTGGCGGAGAAAAATCAAAGCGCCAATATCGGACGGCTCAAGCTGGCTGTAACTTATGTGGGAACTTAAATTATGAAACTCCATCTTATGCATTAAGAAGTAACATTGGTACTTTATCTGAAATAAGGCAACACATGCAAACTTATTGCACTCCTAATACGATGCATAAAAAAATTCAACTATTAATTTACTGTTTGCATAAGCAAATCGGTTAGATTTTTGCAGAATAATGGTATCATAATAAACACATTTGAAGATTCTGTCTCAATACATAAAAAATTGGTGAGAATAATGATTTTTTGCAGAACTATAATAAAAGCAAATTTTATTTTCTTTATAAGTCTTTTAGCTGTGGAAGATTTTTTAATGGCACAGAACAACTTATTAAAAACGGAATCGATAAGAAAGAAACTATACGACCGGATGGATGAAAGGAAGAAAACAAAAACTCTCAGTAAAGTCAATGAAAAGACATTTTCAGGAATTTTTAGTAGGGTTACTGATTCGGAGAGTGTTTGGATTAGAATTGATAATCGCTCAAAATACCGAAAATGGACATTCAAACTTTCTAAGAAAAATCTAAACTTGCAGCGACAAGAGGTCAGGGTTTGGTTGAAATATGTCTCACCAAAGCTATCGGTAAGTCATGGCAAGGAGTATAACGAATGGTTCTTGAAAAAATCAGCATATGAACTCCAAAAAATGTTCTATAATAGACAGGTAAGAGTAGTTTATGATTATTCTGAAAAACTATACCGTCTTGATGGGATACTTTGGTCCGGTGACACAAACGTAAATTTATGGTTAATTAGGAATGGATTGTCATTTTATCTTCTTGGCGAGGATTTTCCTCTTGAACACAATGAATTTCTTTCGGCAGAGAACGAAGCAAGGGAAAAACAGCTGGGACTCTGGGAAACAGAATTACAAAAAGATTAAACCATTGTTCAAATAGAGCAATTATTATATTATCCTTATTCGAACTTGTGCCTTTTCCAGAGATAATGGCTGTCAAATATTTTCCCTGGTCTAGTTGCGTTACTGAGAATTTTCAGGCAATCAATAAAAATCTGTTTTTGCTGTGGTTTATTGAATGCTTCGCCCATGGCGTGACCAAAAGGATATCTAAGGTGATATGTACGTGGAGGTTTTACTGATTCACTCACCCTGCGTGAAATTGAGATTCCCACTGTAGAAATTCCTTGTCGTTCTACTTCACGTTGGACCAGACCAACTGTCTGGTTGCATATCCCTCAGGCAGGAACTAGTAATGCAATATCAGCTTTTTGTTGCCTGATTTCTTTTGCAGCTTCAACTGAACTTTTTTGGATTAATGTTGTTAAATTAGGTTCCAGTATATGCCCCATGAAGCTGTAATGATTTTCACAGGAAGGTCCGACGATTCCTTCAGACTGCAATTCACTCAAAACCTGTATGGGTAGTATCAGGTTTGGATCACGATCCGCATCATGGTGGTCATAATATTTATGCGTTATAATCAGATCATTTAAATTGGTATTATAAGGGATTCTGCGAAATGTACTGTCACCATTAGGATCAACCAAATCAAATTTCTTATCTGATTTCAAATGTATTCCGCCAGTAGTGATTAATACTATTTTGCACTCTTTGATCGGTTTTTTTAGTTTTGTCCATGGAGTATTCGTATATTCCAGTGCTTTAAATTTTTTGTCCCAGTAATATTTTATCGCTGGGCTCTTAAATAACATAATAGATAATTTTTCAAGCAGAGTCTTTTTATTCATATGAAAATTATAAAATGAGCAAGGTTTACATTAAAGATAATTTAGCTCTAGTAAAAGAGCAGTTAAGTCTTGCGGCAATTAAGGCAGGACGCCTCCCCGAAGAAATTAAACTTATTGCTGTCAGTAAAAAAAAGCCAGCTGAAATGATTAATGAAGCAGTATTGGCAAATCAAAGTGCATTTGGAGAAAATATGGTTCAAGAGGCTATGAAAAAAATTTCTGTATTGAACAATATTGATAAAATTGAATGGCATATGATAGGGCATTTACAAAAAAACAAAGTGAAATTTTGTCCAGGAAACTTCGATTGGATTCACTCTATTGATTCCATTGAATTAGCTAAAAAATTAGAAGAACGCTGCGCTTTAAAAGAGAAAACAATAAATGTGTTGATACAGGTAAATTTTTCACAGAAAAAAGACAAATTCGGAGTTCAGCAATTAGATGAAATTTTTAAACTTGCTGAAACTTTGCGTGCTGGGCCTTGGACTAAATTAAAGGGACTGATGACAATCCCTGAACCAGACCTCGGAGAAGCCCCTACCCGAAAAATATTTGAGGAACTAAGAATATGGAGAGATCAGTTGCAAAAAGATCTTGGTGCACCAGAAATAAAAGAGCTCTCAATGGGCATGACTGCCGATTTTCAATGGGCAATTCAGGAAGGGGCAACTATGATCCGGTTGGGAACCTCTATTTTCGGGCCAAGATAAAATATTTAGTTTAAAGGCCTTTTTCTATTAATTGTTCAATTAATCTACGTTTGCTGAAATGGAATCTCCATCCTTGCTTTATCTGCTGCCATGCAAGTAATGCCAATGCTCCTGAAAAAAATATAAGCAAAGGAATAATGAACAAATGATTTTTAGTAAGGTAAATGATAATTTGATTATAAATTATATCCATTTTAAAGAAATTATTTTTTTATTTTTTTTGGTTTTGTTCTGGTGGATCAGACCACATACCACACTTCTGTATGAGTTCAATTAAACGTTCAACTGCATGGTCTGCTGGAATGTTACGGCTAACGCATGTTTTTCCGTGAAATAAATTTATCTTGTCAGGACCAGAACCAACATATCCAAAATCTGCATCTGCCATTTCACCCGGACCGTTTACTATGCATCCCATTATCGCTATTTTTAGACCTTTTAGATGAGAAGTGCGCTCCTTTATTTTCTCTGTCGTTCTTGCCAAGTCAAAAAATGTTCTCCCGCAGGAGGGGCAGGAAATAAAATCCGTGTTAT
>MDTG01275415.1_pt1 | contig 11814 bp, 8 predicted proteins | sample 811421 | NCBI WGS metagenome assembly MDTG01 (sample SAMN05326645, study PRJNA326480) | marine metagenome | isolation source: seawater | place: Pacific Ocean: South East | collected 2011 | reverse complement strand
GATGATAGAGTCATTTCTGTTATTCCTATTGTAATTGATATGTTGAACTTAGTACCATCATTTGAAAATCATTACAAAAGTTATGGAGAATTTTCATATGCAGTTCAGGAGTATTTAGATTATGAAATTCATAATTGGATGTCTAAGGATGAATTTAAGGTCTTAATGAAATATGTTGAGCCATATTCGTTCAAAGAAAAATATACAATGCCAAAATATATTATTAATGCAGGGTCTGACCAATTTTTTTCAACCGACTCATGGAGCTATTATTATAATGAGTTACCCGATAAAAAACTCCTGAGATATGTTCCAAACTCAAACCATTCTCTGAAAGGAAGATACTTAGACAAAAACTTAATGTCATATTACCTCAGAATAATAAACAATAAAAAATTGCCAGAACTAACTTGGATAATAACCAACGACTCAATTGAGGCAAACATAAATTCGAAAGATAAATATGAGGTTTCTTTGTGGACTGCAAATAATAAAAAAAGTAGGGATTTTAGATTGTTGGAAAAAGGTAGACTTTGGAAAAAATCAAATTTTACATATAATTTAAATGGAAATTACAAAACAAGATTTAGCGATAGTATGGTTGGTTATACAGCAAAAATGTTTGAGTTTGTTTTCGACTCCAAATCAGAATACCCGCTCATTATAACAACTGGACCATATGTATATCCCGAGGAATATCCTTTCGAAAATTATAGTCCCGAATAAAATTTTTAAAGTTTTTCGGTTAATACTGCAAGAATAGTTTTTATTCCATCCTTATAATTACCTAATCTAATATTTTCATTAGGACTATGTTGATTGTTATCTCTATTTACAGTGGGAACGGTGACAGCTGGAATATTTAATTCATTAACAAACGGAGAAATTGGAATTGAACCACCACTCATTCTTATTAAAATAGGTTTGATCTCAAATGCCCTCTCAATTGCTCTTTGTAGCCAAACACTGACCTCTTCATCAAGATTTGTTCTGAATGATTGATAAGAAACTTTTGAAGTGAAAGTTACAATTTTTGGATTTTCAATTCTTTCCTCTTTAGAAGGCTCTCTGTCCAAAACTAAATATCCTTGATCTTTAATATATTTTTTTATTAAGCTTAATAATTTATCAGGATCTGATTCTATAACTAATCGAACATCAAGTTCAGCCCTTGCCCATGACGGTATAATGGTTCTCACTTCATCATTTATCCAGCCTGATTGCATTCCTCTTATATTCAATGAGGGATACTGAATTGATTCTTGATAATTGTCACCGACTTTATCAAAATCACCAATTTGAAGTAATTCTTGTAACTCGGATTCGTTGTGTGGCGTAGCAGCTAAAATCTTTTTTATTTCTGGTGTAAGATTAATTCCATCATAAAAGTTTGGTATTGTTACTACACCATTATCATCTTTCATTGAAGATAATATTTTCGATAATCTAAGAGCTGGATTTGGTACATAATTTCCGTAGTGACCACTATGCTGGGGGTAAATTGGTCCATAAGTAGTTAATTGAACAGTCGATATTCCTCTCGCTCCAAAAGTCAAAGTAGGTTTGTTTAGCCTGTGAAGAGGTCCATCAAAAATTATTAACATGTCTGCATCTAAAAAATCAATATTTTTTGAAACGGATTCAGGAAGGTTAGGTGACCCAAGTTCTTCTTCAAAATCTAATATAACTTTTATATTAAAATTTGATTTATAATTGTATTTTTCCATTGCATCTAATGAGGCTAAAAACATTGAAACAGGCCCTTTTGCATCACTTGCAGATCGAGCAAAAACCCTCCAATCCACGTCATAGTTATAGATTTTATCCCACTCTATTTTTTCCCAATTATCATCAGAATTAAGTTTTTTTAATTCAGGTTTATATGGGTCTTCTTGATCCCATCGACTAGGATCTACAGGTTGACCATCCATTTGAAGATATATTAAGACTGTCTCACCATTTTGAACAAAGTTTTTTTCAACTAATAGTAAAGGAGCACGTTTAGTTTGCAGCCTTCTTGAACTAAAACCTCTTGATGTAAATTGTTTTTCACACCAAATAATATTTTTTTCAATCCAATCCAAATTACTTGCATCATTAGGAATACTTAAAAGTTCTTTTAACATTGGAAAAGATTTAACAGTATATTCTTTTGCAATTGATTCTAATATTTCCATTTTTTGAGATGCGAGAAAATTTGAATTAAATCCTATAAAAAATATGATCAAAATACTTCTAACTTTTATTATCATTTTATATTATTTTTAAATTTAGGGATTATTCTTTTTTTATTTTTTTGTTCAAAATCATATGCAATTTCTATCAATTCTGGTTCTGTCCATGCCATTCCAAAAAAAGATATACCAACTGGTAAACCATTAATATCTCCCATTGGAATTGTTATATTGGGGTATCCAGCTCTAGCAGCAGGAGATGAACTTCCAATGTGATAGTTGTCACCATAAACAGGGTCTGTTTTCCATGCTGGTCCACCACTAGGAGATACAATTGCATCCAAGTCATGTCTTTTCATTACTCTATCAATGCCCAAATCTTTTGACATAACATTAAGATTAACTAAAGATTTATTATACTCAGGACTATCAATTCCTTGAGTTTGATTTGCTTGTTCTAGATAATATTGATTAAAAAACTTTAGCTCAATAGAATCATTTTCATTAAACTCAATAACATCATTGAGAGAATTTACAACTACATTGTCTCTCAATGTTTTCAAATATTTATTAACTCCATCTTTAAATTCATATAACATAACTTTATAAGAGTTTACTCCAAGATCTCTATGGTTAATTGTATCCAATTCCACCAACTCAGCTCCAAGTGACTTAAGTATTTTTAATGATCTTTTAAAAAGAGTATCAACTTCATGCAAATAACCTTTTCTTATAGACTTGTCTTTTAAAGGGAGTGAATAAACTCCAATCTTTTTACCTTTCATTCCACCAATTCTTAAAAATTTTGTATAATCTTTTAGATATTTTCCATCACTTAGTTTTGTTTTAGGGTCGTTTTCATCAATACCAGTCATTACACCAAGTGCAATAACAGCATCAGTTAAATTTCTTGACATAGGTCCTGGTGTATCTTGAGTATATGAAATAGGTATTATACCTTCTCTACTTAATAGACCAACTGTAGGTTTTATCCCAACAATCCCATTATTATTTGATGGGCAAATAATAGATCCGTTTGTTTCTGTTCCAATTGCCAACATTGTTAAATTAGCAGCTACCGCAACCCCTGATCCAGAACTTGAGCCACAAGGGTTTCTTGATAATACATACGGATTTTTTGTTTGTCCATTGACCCCACTCCATCCACTACTTGAATTTTGTCCCCTAAAATTAGCCCATTCACTTAAATTGGATTTACCTAAAATTAAAGCTCCAGATTCTCTTAGCTTACTTACAATATAACTGTCAGTTTTTGCTTTAGAATTTTTTAGGGCTAAAGATCCAGCCGTTGTGTACATGTTGTCACCCGTGTTAATATTGTCTTTTATTAAAATTGGAATTCCGTGTAATGGACCTCTCATATTTCCATTAACCAGTTCTTTGTCAAGTTTTTTAGCGAGTTCAAAAATATCAGGATTTATTTGAATTATTGAATTTAGTTTTGGGCCGCTAAAATCTATTGAATTTATTCTTGATACATAAGCTTCAGCAACATCAATTATTTTAAAGTCTTTTTTTTTATATCCATTTTGCATTTGTAAAATATCAAATTCTAAGAACCTGAAATTATTATAATCTTTTTCCACATAACTTGAATTGCACTTCAAGTTTGAAAGAACTATGATGATTAGGATTATTTTTCTTATCAAAATTAAAATTTTATGGTTTGACTAAAATTATTTTTTTTTAATTTAAAGTGGGAGGGCCTGGTAATATTTTGGGTTCATATTTATCATACTTTCTATTTTTTAAAAAATCGCTTTTTACATCTTTGATAAGTGAAGGAGACTTATATAAATCAGCCATAGTCATTGCTAAAGCTTTGGAGGCATATATCATACCTTTATGTCCTATAGACATTCCTGTGCACGCAACAACAGCCCATGAATGCCATGGACCTCCACTAGCTGCTGTTGTTGCTGACATCCTAATTACAGGGACTACTTGACTTACATCTCCAACATCAGTAGAGCCCCCTTGTGCAGGTAAAGTCACTCTTAATGGATAAATTTTACCATCTATTCCATTTTCAGGCTTACCAGATTCTCTAAGAATAGTATTTGCATATTTTATTTCACTTTCTGAGTATTTAATTTCTCCCAAAGAATTTAAGTTTTCTTGCATGATTTTTGCTCCTGTCCTATTAACCTGTATCTCATAAATACCAGAAATTAATTTTATTTCATAATTCGTTCCTGTCATCAATGCTGCACCCTTAGCTATATTCAAAGCTCTTTCATAAAGCACATCTACATTTGCTCTATCATTTTCACGAAGTCGAGTCCAAATCTGCGCAAAATCTGGGACAACGTTTACCACATCTCCAGCTCTTTCAATCTGATAATGAATACGTGATGTTGGTTTAATATGTTCTCTATAATAATTTAAACCATTTGCGTAAAGTTCCATTGCGTCAACTGCGCTTTTTCCATTCCAAGGATCAGAAGATGCATGAGAAGAGTTTCCGTAAAACTTTATTCTAAAATCGACAAGTGCCTTTGAACTTTGAGTACCTGATTCTATATTATCTCCAGGATGCCAATCCATACAAACATCAAGATCGTCAAATAGACCCTCTCTTACCATCCACACCTTGGCAAAAATTGTTTCCTCGGCAGGTGTTCCATAAAATATTACAGTTCCTTTAATGTTTCCTTTTTCAATTTGTTCCTTAATTGCAACCGCAGCTCCCAAGCTAGCTGTTCCAAATAAATTATGTCCACATCCATGACCGGCCCCCCCTGGAATTCTTGCCTCTTTGACTGGTTTTAGCTTTTGAGATATTCCTGCATTAGCATCAAATTCACCTAGAATACCAATTATTGGTCTGCCTTGGCCATAGGAAGCTGTAAAAGCCGTTTTAATATTGGCAACTCCAGGTGTAACTGTAAATCCATTTTTACGTGCATAATCCATCAAAATTTTGGATGACTCAAATTCCAGTAGTGATGTTTCAGCAAATTCCCATATTGCATCACTTGTGTTGATAAGATTTTCTTTTTGGTTTTCAACAGATGCCTGAATATCTTTTTTTATGACCTCAAGAGTCTGGGCTTCGATAGTATAATGAAATAAAAAAAATAATAGGGTTTTGTAAATTAATCTAAATGACATTATTAAATAAGTTATGAGTTGATTTTCATTATTAAAAATAATTTATTTATTTTAAATCTAATTATTTGATTAATTAAATTTATAAAATGCGAAATATTTTTTTTATTATTTTATTTATAGCCTCAAATAAAATCTACTTACAACACAATATAAATACAATTGGAGTAGGTCTAAAAGAACCTTTAGATGCAACCATTTTATTTGACGGAACAAGAGATATAATAGATACGGAATGGACTTATTGGAATGGACCAAGACTAAGTGCGTCTCTTCCAATTAAGTGGAAACTCGAAATGGATCCCGTTGATAAAGGTATGGTTTTAAATACCTTTGATGAAGAGGCAAGTAATGGGAGATACGGTGCTGCAGATATTGTAACGAAAAAAAAATTTATTGACTTTAGACTTCATATTGAATTTCTTGTAAAAAACAAAGGAGGAAATAGTGGAGTATATCTTCAAAACCGATACGAAATTCAAATCAAAGATGGCGATAAAACAAAACATGGAATGGGAGCAGTAATTAATGAGAAATCTGCACCTTATAAAGCATATAATGGCCTTGGAAAATGGAACTCCTATGATATAAAATTTAAAGCAGCTAGATTTAAAAATAATATTTTGATTAGTCAGCCAGAGGTTTCAATATATTTTAACGGTATTCTTATTCACGATAAAGTAGATATTAAAAAAGTATGGGGCGGACCCTTTTCAGGCCTAGACGGAGGCAATGACGATGGGTATGGAATTTCTCCAAAACCCGGAGGACTTAAACTACAGTCTGAGGGTCATGAAGTCCTCTACAGAAATATTTGGATTAAGGAGCTAAACCTAGATAATGATGATACCTCTTTTAAATAAACTGGTATGGAATATGGTTTAAAGTTTACGCATCCATATATTTCTAAAGCTTATGTAATTTCCCTCATCACGACCATGATCCTGCAACAATAGAGTAAAAGGTGTGTCTTTTACAAAATCATAAGTTGCCGATGAAATTTCAATAGCATTATGAATTAAAACACCGTTGTGAAAAATAGTAAAATTCCCTTTTTTATCCACAACTCCCTCTTGATTTAATTCAGGAGCATTGAAGACTATATCAAATATTTGCCATTTTCCTGGAGGAAGTGAGGCATTTACTAGGGGAATATGCTGCAGATATATTGATCCTGCTTGACCATTTGAGTATGTTGGATTTTGATAACTATCTAATATTTGTAATTCATAACGTCGCTGAAAAAAAATACCACTGTTTCCTCTATATTGTCCATCACCTAGGATTTTTGTGGGAGATTTCCATTCAATGTGTAATTGAATTGAGCCATGCTCTTCGATAGTTTCTATTCCACCTGTTCCTGGATTTATCGTCATGCTTCTATCATTATTTATGGACCAAAGAACTTCCTGATCGATCCTTTCACTTTTCCATTTAGAAAAATCAGAACCATCAAAAAGGATAATTGCGTCACTGGGTATTCCGTTTAATTTATATGGTTCAACTATTTTAGGTTCTGATTCCCAAACCTCTAAATCTTTTGGATCTAATTTATCTTGTGAAAAAATAATAGTTGAAATTAGAAAAAAAGGAATTAAATATTTCACAAATTGTTTATGTTAACTTTAACTTATATCCGTTATGATATTCACTCGTGTAATATTTAGAATTAATCTTATTATCCGAAAATTTATTTTTTGAAAAATCCCATTGTAATTTTTCACCTGATCGATAAGAAATATTTCCCATCTGAGCTATAGTAGCAACACGTTCACCTTCTTTAATTGTGCATTTTACTTTTAGAGGATCATTAGATCTTATCGCTTCTATAAAATTTTGAGTGTGCTTATCTAGCCCGTTATCTGAGGACTTAACAAGAGGTTTTGCAACTTTTTTTTCATTACCACTCTCTTCAATTACTTCCCACCCATTTCTGTTCAATACCAAGGTTGCATAATCTCCAATAAAGGCTATTCCATGACTTCTTCCATATGGTCCATTATCTATCCCCATTGCAGAATCCCATATTAAATTGAATTGTTCGAACTCATATAGAGCTGTTAATGTATCGGGTGTTTCTTGTGCAAGGTTCGGGTATGCAAATTTACCCCCCAAACTAACTACCGTTTTGGGTAAAGAAGCTTGCATTCCAATTAGTGCAAAATCTATTAAATGTACACCCCAATCAGTCATTAAACCTCCAGCATAATCCCAAAACCATCTAAAGTTGAAATGAAGACGACTTTTATTAAAAGGCCTCATTTTTGCTGGCCCAAGCCATCTTTTGTAATCTAGTTCTTTTGGAACGGAGCTATTTGGAATTATTGGGTTGGGTCTTACCGATCCAAAATAACACCAGGTTTTTACTGTTCTAATTGGACCAATAACTCCAGTCTTTAAATAATTTACAGCCTCTTGAAAATGGTTTTGACTTCTTTGCCATTGTCCAACCTGAACTACGTTACCATATCGACTTTGAGCATTAACCATTAAACGACACTCTCCAATTGAATTTCCGATAGGTTTCTCACAATAAATGTGTTTTCCCGCCTCTGAGGCATGAATCATCATAAGAGCGTGCCAATGATCAGGAGTTCCAATTACAACTGCATCAATATCTTTATCCTCTAATAATTTTCGATAATCTCTGAAAGTTTTGACCTTCACCCCTTGATTATCCATTTCAACTTTTCTTTTTTCGAGCACTCTATCGTCAACATCACATATCGCAATTAAATTTACATTAGGAATTCTCAAAAGCGATTTAGTATTCCACCAGCCCATTGAATTCAGACCAATTGTACCAATATTTATAATTTGATTTGAACCTAGGACACCGCTAGTTTTTGATAAAGGTGAAAACGCAGGAAATAAAAATCCAGAAGAGGCCAATAAAGCTGATTTCTTAATAAAATTTTTTCTTTTCATTTTTAGTTATTACTAATTATAAATTAAGAGCTTTTTTCACTGATCTAGTTAAGATTTTGTATCCCCCTTTATTTAAATGTAACCCGTCCTGCAACAAATATTTTTTTGTGACATGACCATTATAAAGTAATTTATTAAAGATATCTATATAGACTAATTTATCAAAGTTCTTGCTAAATTTTTTGATTGAATCATTGATCATAATGATTTCATTTAATTTATTTTTTCTTTCCAATGATGGCTTAATCGAAATGTAACCAATCATTGAATCAGGATATTTCTTATTGATTTTGAGTATAAAATCTATTATTTTTTTTGTTATTTTATCATAGCTTACTCTTAAATTAAGATCATTTCCTCCAAGATAAATTATAATAATTCTAGGTTTTTTAAATTTAAAAAGTGTTTTAAAATTTTTTGAAAGTGAGTCTATATATGCTCCTCCAAATCCCAAATTAATAATATTATTTTTTGGAAAATCTCTTTTAATTGATTTCCATAACCTAATAGTGGAGCTGCCATAAAATATTACGGGATCATTAATTTTTTTTAATTTCTCAACTTCTAATTTAAGGTTATTAATTTCTTGCGAAAAATCATTATTCTCATTTAATAAATCATTTACCCAAGATTCATATTTTTTATTTATCTTTTTTTTTAAAAAAATAACTTCTTCTTCAAAATCAATTTTACTTTTTGTACTCTTTAGGTAAATAGGTTTTTTTATTTCACATTTGAAGGTAGACTCTGATGCAAGTTTATCAAAATTAGCAACAACTATTGGCACTATAGGAGGTGGTTTTTTCATCTTTAGAGCAAGTTTTAAAAATCCTGATTTAAACTTACTAGGTGACCTTTCAGTTAGATTAGAAACTCCTTCAGGGCTTATTACCATTCCAATACCTTTTTCTAAATATTTCTCTGCTTTTTTGTAAAAACTATTGTTTACTTTTTTAACTTGTTTCTTATCAATGTTGACTGGAATAAAATTTTTTGCATAAACTCTAATTAAATTTAATTTACTGTAATAATTATTGTGGGATTTTTCATTCTCTAGAGAATATCTTGAAACCCTGATTCCAGGATTTCCGTAATACCTATCTAATATCATTGAGCTAATAAAATGACTATCCAGTGTAATCTGAAATTTATCAGAAACAATATAATCTGGATGGTTATCTAAATGATTATAAATAAATATTGAGCTTTGGATTTTAGGTAAGTTTTCACTTCCCCTTATTTCATAATTAATCGAAGAAAATGCTTTTTGGGTTTTTTTGGAACAAATTGACCTAATCTCTTCGTGGCTGTATTTATCCGATGAATTTACAACTGAACTAAATACCTCTTTTAACGAAATCAAAAATAATTCATCTACTTTCTTCAATCTACAATCTATTTATTATTTCATTTTAACAAAAAAAGGTAGCCTATTTAAAGGTACAATAATTTCAATAGTTTTATTTCCTCTGTAAACTTTTCTCTCGTCTGACCTCCATTTACCTTTGGGCAGAATAACTTTTCTAACCCCCTGTCCCTTTTCTAAATAAGGAGCTACAATTATATCGTTACCAAGCATGTATTGATCTGAAATTTTAGCATATCCTTTGTGAGGAAAAACATATTCCATTGATCGAACAATTGGTTCTCCAGTTACTTTAGCTTCTTTAGCTAGATCTATTATAACATCCTTAAAATCCTCTCTTAAATCAACTACCTTTAAAACTGCTTTGAGGTGCTTATCATCTAAGATCCTCCATGGCGCAACTGAAAATTGCATCATAGGCATTAATGCATGAACTTGTGCTGAACGAACAACTAGCTCCTGATCAATAGGAGCGTCATTTAGAAAAGCTGTAAATTGTCCGCCACCAATCATATCTGGGCAACTGAATGGGTACCCCATCATACCCTCTAAAACCATTTGTGGGATAAGTTTTTTAATATCTTCCCAATCATGACCTTTATCATGTAATCTTTGAACAAGCGGTTGTCCTCCCATTTTCCATGTAGCTCTATATTCATTAAAGGGATAATCCAGTCCAATTTTAGCAAAAAGTTCTGTATGAGCATTTGGAGATATTTTATTTTTAGACTTAATTAATTTATAAAACCGAGAATCTCCTGCATCTAGCTTAAATCCACTAACTCCATATTCATTTATTAGCCTATCCAGTTCACCTCTAAACCACTTATCTCCCTCAGAAGTTGTAAGATCTAATACTGCACTTACTCCATTCCACCATCTAACCATAGCCGGTTTATCCTTATCATTTAGCATAAATGCTCCTTCTTTTTCTAGTTTCCGATAAGTATCAGAATCAGGACTAACAAAAGGACACACCCACAGCATCACCTTAAACCCTAATTCCTTTAACTCTTTCATCATAGCTTGAGGATCTGGGAATCTTCCTTGATGAAAATTCCACTTACCATAATCTTCTTGCCAATTATCATCTATCATTATAATTCCCGGAGGCATACCATTTTCAATTATCGCCCTAGCATATTCAAGAATATCTTTTTGGTTTTGATTATAGGTTAATTCAATCCAAGTATTGTATTGAGGAACTGAGAAAAAAAGTTCTGGAGGCATTTTTCCTGATGGGGGAAAATAATTTGAGCTGGCATATTGGTATGCTTCTTTTAAGTTTGTTCCAGCCTTAACATACTCTAATGGAGCATATGCTTCATCAAATAAAATATTTTCACCTGTTACTTTAAATCTAAATGGCTCCTCTGACCAAACTAATTCCCCTGATGAGGATAGGAGAAGTGGCTGCAATTGATTAAAATAACTAGTCCCATACAAATTAGCCTCATACCCTTTTTTAAGTGGCATTTTATGACCTTCAATAATAATTCCAGCCCACCAACTCGTATTTGACTCAAGCTTAACTTCTAATTTTTCATTCTCATTTTGAGAACACAGGTGTGTGACAAAAAAAAATAATAAAACTGAAATAACTTTTTTCATTTTTTATATGAATTCAGTCTTTAATAATTTTTTCAATAATTTTTCCATCAGACTTACTCTTAAGTATTAGTTTTTTAACACCATAATGAGTCATTTCCTCTTTAACTAAATAGTAGTCATTATTATGACTTTCAAGCGAACTTATCTTTTCAACCCCTTCTTTTCCTCTCCAAACCTCTAGATTAATTTTTTCCCATTTTTTTGATTTTATTGACTTATATGATGCATCAATAATAGCATTCACAACGTAGCCATCATAGAATGTTTCTTTGGGCTGACTACTATTTTCATAGGCCTCAAACATGTCTTTAAACATATGGTTATAACCTAATTCATTTAATTCATCGCCTACAGGAAACAACCAACCAGTGTCAGATTCTGCTTTTTCTGCAACATAATCACTTCCCTTTCCTGTAGTAAATATCTCAAAACCTGTTCTTAAAAATGAATTTACCCATATTGTTCCTTCAGTTCCAATAACTTCATCTCTGATATCTAAACCTCCTCTAAATGTCCAACTTACCTCAAATTGTCCAATCGCACCATTTTCATATTTCACAATTCCAATGGCATTATCTTCGGCATCAATGGGTTTTACCTGGG
>MDTG01077838.1_pt1 | contig 11815 bp, 9 predicted proteins | sample 811421 | NCBI WGS metagenome assembly MDTG01 (sample SAMN05326645, study PRJNA326480) | marine metagenome | isolation source: seawater | place: Pacific Ocean: South East | collected 2011 | reverse complement strand
GTTTGGAGATACAAAAAGAGACGAGGAATTTGCATTAAGTTGCACCGTAAACACGCTCGATGATATTGTTGTTTTGGAACATGAGTTTGATTATTTGTTTTGTTGCCTTAATGAAAATAGAAATACCAAGGATCATAAAAATACAATAATTGGTATAAACGGGTATAAAAAGTTAATTGATGAAATGCTTAAAAAGCAATTGAATATCCCTGTTATTGCTGCAGGCGGAATTCGTTTGACGGATGTTGCTTTTTTAGCGCCTTCGGGAATTCATGGTTTTGCAATCTCAACGGAAATATTAAGTATTTATGATATTTCGATTGAGATACGAAAGCTTCAGGCAGCTATTAAATCTGGTTGGGAGATTTAGCAATGCGTTTTCTCAAATGTTTATATTAATACTCACCGGACAATGATCTGACCCAAAAATATCGTTATGAATCTCGGTTTTTTTGATTGAAGTTAGAAATCTCTCACTGGTTAAAAAATAATCGATTCTCCAGCCTGTGTTTTTAGCTCTGCTGTTGAATCGATAGCTCCACCAACTGTATTTTATTTCATCTGGGTGGAAGTGTCTCCAAGTATCAACAAATCCAGAATTTATAAAAGCAGATAGTCCATCAATTTCTATTTGGGTATAACCCGGTGATTTATTGTAATTGCTTTTGGCATTTTTAATATCTTTTTCTGTGTGTGCAACGTTTAAATCTCCACAAAAAACAACTGGTTTTTTTGCGTCTAATTTTTGTAAAAAATCCAATATATCCTTATCCCACTGGGCTCTGTAGTCTAATCTTTTTAATTCATTTTGTGAATTTGGAACGTAAGCGTTCACTAAATAAAATTCTTTGTATTCGGCAGTAATTACTCTTCCCTCCTGATCGTGCTCTTTAATTCCTAATCCATTAGTAACACTTAAAGGCTCTTCTCTGGATAGTATAGCAGTCCCTGAATACCCTTTTTTTATTGCCGAGTTTGTAAAAATATGAAATCCATTAATATTTTTTAAAGCTTCAATAACTTGCCCATCTTGAGCTTTTGTTTCTTGTAAGCATAAAATATCGGGAGCCATTGAACGTAATGATTCAACAAATTCTTTTTTAACAACGGCTCGAACACCGTTAACGTTCCAACTAATTAATTTCATATTCAATTTTTGGATAAATTTACTTAATTCTGCAATAATGTCAGTCAGACTGTCATCTAAAAAGCGCTGTATTAAGGTGCTACTGCCAACATTTCACCAAAAATAAAGGAAATCTTAATGGCACGCAGATTGAGTATGGATAGATAAAATTGAAATTTTTGATAAACGAATATAAATTTTGAAAACGATGAGTAAGATTATTGGAATTGATTTAGGTACAACCAATTCGTGTGTAGCGGTAATGGAAGGTTCCGAACCTGTGGTTATAGCGAATAGTGAAGGTAAACGAACAACACCCTCTATCGTGGCCTTTACCGGAGATGGGGAAAGAAAAATTGGAGATCCTGCGAAACGCCAGGCGATTACCAATCCAACTAAAACGATAAATTCGATTAAGCGTTTTATGGGAACAAGTTTCGATAGAGTTTCTTCCGACGTTGAAAGAGTTCCTTATGAAGTCATTAAAGGAGATAACAATACGCCCAGAGTTAAAATAGATGATAGAAATTATACTCCACAGGAGATTTCCGCTATGATTCTTCAAAAGATGAAATCAACTGCAAAGGATTTCCTTGGAACTGAAATTACGGAAGCAGTTATCACTGTTCCTGCCTATTTTAATGATGCGCAAAGACAGGCCACAAAAGAGGCTGGTGAAATCGCAGGATTAAAAGTTAGAAGAATCATCAACGAACCTACCGCTGCTGCTTTAGCATATGGTATGGATAAGAAAGGAGAAGATTTAAATATTGTAGTTTTTGACTGTGGCGGTGGTACACATGATGTGTCGGTTCTTGAATTGGGAGACGGTGTATTTGAGGTTAAAGCTACCGACGGAGACACTCATTTAGGTGGAGATGATTTTGATCAAGTAATTATCGACTGGTTGGCGCAAGAATTTCACAAAGACGAAAATATAGATTTGAAGAAAGATCCCATGGCTCTTCAGCGATTAAAAGAAGCTGCAGAGAAGGCTAAGATTGAACTTTCTTCTTCAACTACAACTGAGATTAATTTGCCATACATAATGCCTGTTGATGGTATTCCGAAACACCTTGTCAGGTCTTTAACAAGAGCTAAGTTTGAGCAATTAGCAGATAGCTTGATCAAGCGAACAATAGAGCCTTGTAAATCAGCTTTAAAAAATGCAGGGGTAGATATTTCTGATATAAATGAGGTTATTTTAGTAGGTGGATCTACAAGAATTCCAGCTATTCAGGATGCTGTAAAAGCATTTTTTAAGAAGGAACCATCAAAAGGAGTTAATCCAGATGAGGTAGTTGCACTAGGTGCTGCCATTCAAGGTGGTGTATTAACTGGAGATGTTAAAGATGTACTTTTATTAGATGTTATACCACTATCATTAGGAATTGAGACAATGGGTGGAGTTTCTACTAAAATGATTGATGCTAACACAACTATTCCAACTAATAAAAAGGAAACGTATTCGACAGCTGCTGATAACCAGCCATCTGTCGAGATTAATATCGTTCAAGGTGAACGGCCAATGGCAAAAGACAATAAATCATTGGGTAGATTTCACTTAGATGGAATTCCGCCTATGAGAAGAGGGGAGCCTCAAATTGAAGTGACATTTGATGTTGATGCAAATGGTATATTAAATGTCTCTGCAAAGGAATTAAAAACTGGAAAAGAGCAGTCTATTCGAATTGAAGCTTCTTCTGGATTATCCGATGAGGATATTGAAAGAATGAAAAGAGAGGCTGATGAACATGCAGAGGCTGATAAAGCTGCAAAAGAGAAAGTAGACAAAGTAAATTCCGCTGACTCGATGATTTTCTCAGTTGAAAAACAATTGGAGGAAATCAAAGATAAAGTAGATGAAGCGAAACTCGCCCCAGTAAAAGAGGCGGTTGAGGAGTTGAAAAAGGCACATGCAGCTCAGGACATTACTCAAATAGATGCCGCTACTGAAAAATTGAATGCGGCCCTTCAGTCTATTCAACAGGATATTCAAGCTGCTTATGCTCAAAATCAACAAGCGGATAATCCAGGTGCAAATGCTGATTCAGGCGCGGAAAGTGGAAGTAGTGATGAAGAGGTAACAGATGTTGATTTTGAAGAGGTGAAATAATCTTTTCGAGTAAAATTAAATTCAATGTAAAACCTCGCTTCGTGCGAGGTTTTTTTATTCTTATTATTTTAATTCCAAATCTTTTAGGCTCTTTTCAATGAGCACTAAAGGAAATGATTTCTCTTTTATTTTGTAATCAAAATCGGGAGATTTTCGGATAAATAAGAAAAGTTCATCTTCCATAATTTCAAATGATTCTATATTGATGTAGTCATTTTCCAAGTCGCATACAGCATCTTGCCTAAATTCAAACATCAGTCCTTTTTTTGGATCAATGAGGAATAATTTATTTTGAATACCCGGGTACGGGTGGGTTAAAACTAGGTAGAAGGTTTTATATCTTCCAACCTGCTGAATTGACTCCCATGTTAGTTTTTGAAGGTTTTGAAACAATACTCCGTCAGACACAAATAGGACTTGATGTGAAGTATCTGTTTCAATAAAAACGCTATGCCCCGTTTTAAATATTTGAGTGGGGCCAATGCTGTCTATGAATTGAGGCCAGCTCGGTTTGAGTTGAAATTCTGTGATTTGTCGGGCTCGGTTTAATCTGTTGGCATCAAACGTAATCCAACTTTTTATTGTCGTATCGCATTTTTGGTGCAATTGATTTATTTTCTTAATTAAGTTTCCTTTTACAAGAAGCCTATGAGGTCTTGGAGGTTCGTATTGACTTTTTTTAATTTTAGGTTTAAATTTTGAACTAGACGCAAAATAAGGGTGATTAGATATTGTTTTTTTTGATGAGTATGCATCTAATAACCAGCCTAGTGTGAGGTCCAAGTTTTTGCTAGCTGGGATATTAAAAATTATTGAGTCAACAAATTGAGTGATTTGACTATACTCTGGCTTAAGAAGATCATTACAAAGAGGAATAGTATTTAGTAATGATGGATGTTTTTGTTGGGATTTAATATTTAGTGTACATTTTTTTGTTCCTTTTTCGTAGGTTAAAATGGTAAAATCAATTTTTCCTAAATAGTAAAACACCTCTAATTTCTCATTAAATCCATCTCCATCAATATCTTGTTTTAAAGTTTTCTGTTCTGTTTGTCCTAGAGAAACTAAAAAGCTTATTATAAGTAATATGGTACTAAAAATCCTCAAATTTTAACGTTTGAATTCATTGATTAATGATGTATCAAAATATATATTCATTTTTTCAAAGTTTTTATATACAGTTACAATTTCAAATGTGGATTTTTTTTTGGTCTTTTTTTTTCGAGTTTTTATCCTCATTCGCATAAGCTGTGTAAGCACCTCTATATCTTTGTAACCTGTAATAATATATGCTGTTTCCATAGACATACCATCTCCAGTTTGAAAAATCATATTTCCAAGTCTTTCATATATTCTCCGATACAATGCTGCATGGACTGTGTCTTGTAGGCTATTGAATGCATAAGATAGCTCAACATGGCCCATCAAGCATGTGGGGTAACGCGTAATTAGAGAATCAGCATATTTTTTTGCTTTTGCCCATTCGTGATTATCGTTCAGAGCCATTATTTGCATTTCAAGCCCAATGTATTTGTCGGGGTTATAGTCGGGCTGTAAAACAAATCCATAATAACCCATTGCAAGTTCAAAGTCTGAAACGGTAGAGTCAGGATTGAACATTTTGTGTAATAAATCATCGATATATAATTTACTGTCTCCATCATCAATCATTAAAGTTATTTGATCTAATGTATATCCAAATATTTTTTTTTTGAAATGATATCCACTTTGGGCGTACGAAATAAAACTACACAAAATTAGCACAGTGTTGAGTAATTTTTTCATGTGGGTCTTACGTTTAATAGGTGTAAATGTTCCAAGTTAAATCAAACATAGTACCAGAAAAAATACGATAAAAACTGAAACCGTTAAAACAGAAATTCGTTACTCAATAAACAAGGAAAGGTCAAGATGAAAATTACTACTGCAATGTATAATGATTTAACCAATGAAACCTGTATCAAGATGATTGATAGAAAAGGTGTTCTGGTTGATGAGGTAGTTATTTTTGGTTTTATTCGAATAAAAATATTCAGTCTTCATAACTTTTATGTTCAGGCTGTATACAACAATAATAATGAAAGCTTGTTAGAAATAAAAGCCTTGATTACTCAGGATGATTGGCAGCCTTATTTGGAAACATTAGATTTGAAGGAGTTTTTTAACCTGAATTATTAAATTGGCAAATTTACATGATTATCCTCCAGCAAAAATTCCACTTTGCAAAATCCCTCTTTAAGTCCCTCGTTTCTGCAATGTAAACCTCTGATATATTACGCAAATGAATTGCGTTTAAGTGTATGTCACCCCTGATTTTTTTCAGTTATTTGTTGATATATGATTCATTAATCCACCTGTAATTAATGTTTTTTTATTTTTTATATCTGTTGACAAATATGTATTTGCTCATTTTAGTATTATGTTTTAGGATATTTTTATGACCATTTTGAATGTAATTATAAATTATCCTATTCTAATATTTAATTACAGTGGTTGAACTTTTTTTAATTCCGTTTGTATTTTCGTTGTGATTTGAATAGAACGAAATTGTAATAGGTTTTTTGAAATATATTTATTGTCATTGAATTGAGTAATGATCATTTTTATCAATTTCACATTGAGTTATTATTTTCATGGATTTTGTGTCAGTAATAGCATAAATTTTAATTGTCAAAACCCTTTCATAATCATTTCTTTTGAAGTTTTATATTACTCATAGTCGTTGGCAATGAATTCGTATAAAGCATGATGTTTTGTTCCATTTATAATTTCTGCGAATAGTTTATCTTATTTATTTGCATTTGATATTGAAAAAGAATGATTTTTTAAAATTATAATATGTTTTCGTCTTGCTGTAACTACCTGAAAACAATGTTTACAGGTATTTATCTTTTGTTTTTTTGTGAAAGAAGGTTTAAAAATGTTTTTTAAACGGAATGTTTATTATTAGCTATTTGGATGCTATTATTTATATTTTGAGCATTTATTGTTAAAGACAAAACTCATATTTTAAGTAAAACCTTTACAAATTAATAGTTGGAAAAATTATTCCAGCTCGATATTAAAATTTGTTGATTTTATTTCAAAGCAGATGAATAAATTTTTAATTGTAACAAAAAGCGAATCTTTTTGTTTAGCTTATATCAATTGAGTTGTGCCTTTATTTAATTGATACTGTCAATATGGAAAGGGGGAGTAATCCCTCTTTTTTTATAATTCGTCTAATTTAATTGAATTAATTACCTCAAAAGGGACGTTGTTTTCTAGATGATATACAACAGCAATGAACCCGAGGTTAGAGAGGTCTTCATTTGATATTTCTAGTGTAAATACTTCTCTGAATTCTTCTCCAGGTGAATTAGAATTTAATGATTTGCCAATTGTTGGGGTTAGTGCATAGATAATTTTATTTTTTACTCTGAAATTTTCGGATCCAGAATCAGTCGTTTGATTGGCTAATTCTGATTTTCTGTAAGCATACACTGCAACACTGTGTTCTGAAACTGAAGAGGAATACTCTCCTTTTACATAAATTTTAATCTCTTTATTACTAGCCGTTGATTTAATACCAAGCTTTAGAGTGGGGGATTGATTTTGAGAGTTTCTTATAGATTCATACCATATTGTAGAGTCAATATTGTAGCATGTTAAATTATTTACATAAGCTGGCCAAGTATTAAATGTATTATTTCCATTTTGGTCGAATAAAAATTTCAATTCTTCTGCAATATTGGAATATTGAGGGTCAAGTATGGACGGGAACATCATACATCCATTCACATCTTCAGAAATTATATCATTAATATCCCCATTTAAAATTTTTTCTAGTTTAGGTTGTGCGTGTTTCGCACATGTAGGTATTTGGGTATTGCTAAAAACAAAAACGAAAGGCGTATATTTTTCTTTTGTGTTTATAGAATTCCAAAAAACATCTGTTTGATCTTCAGGAACACAACCGCTTAAGCAAAATAGAATTAAAATAAAGCCTCCAACTTTTTTTGACATAGTGAATTAAAGATATAATATTGTTGTAATAATACTAATTTACAGCTTATAATTTAACGTTTTTGATGCTAATACGTTGCCTTATTACCATACTTCTGTTTTTCTCATTGAGTTCAAAAGCACAATTTTACAACTTGGGTCAAAATCCAGCATCTATTAAATGGCGTCAGATTAAAACTGATTATTTTCAATTAATTTTCCCCAATGATTTTCAGGATAAAGCCCAAGATTTGGCAAATTTGTTGGCTTATGCCAATAAAAAGTCACGGCTAACTTTAGATACTAAACCAAGGAAAATATCTGTTATTCTGCAAAATAATACTACTGTAGACAATGGTTTTGTAACGCTTGCACCAAAACGTTCTGAGTTTTATGCCACACCCTCTCAAGAAAATGATGGTGTGGATTGGTTGAAAAAATTAGCTGTTCATGAGTATCGACATGTAATACAATTTGAGAAGTTTGAAGAAGGTGTCGGTAAAGTTTTAAAATTAATTTTTGGTGAACAGGGCATGGGCGCTTTGATTTTGCTTACTACTCCCTTATGGATGATTGAAGGGGACGCGGTTATTGTAGAAACTGAGAACACAGAGAGAGGTAGGGGAGAATATGGTCCTTTTTTGAGAGAATTTAAGGCTCAAATTATGGAGATGGATTCATTAAGTTATGAAAAGGCCTCATTTGGTTCTTTTAAGAACTATGTAACTGATCACTACAAGTTAGGGTATTTTTTATCCGAATTCGTTAAAGATGAATATGGACATAAAATCTGGAACAGCGTTCTTCAAGCAGTAGTTAGAAATCCATTCCCTCCTTATCCTTTTAGTTATCATCTGAAGAGGATAACAGGTAAAACCACCAGCCAACTTTACGGTGATTTGATTGCTGCTACTCGGAAAAAGTTAGAAAGTAAAAAAGGTTTTTATGATAGCTCTCCGAGAGAGATTTTAAGTTCCACTTATAATGATTATGTAAGCCTAGAAAATCCAATTTTTGTAAATGATTCTTTTTTAATTGCATGCAAAAAGTCATACAATCATCCATTGAAATTTGTAATGATATCCGATGGTAAAGAAAGTGTGATTCATACTCCTGGTAATTTTGATGATAACTCGTTAAACATGAATGGCTCAGTGTTGATTTGGGCTGAAAAGAGAAGGCATCCGCGTTGGCAATACCTTGATTATTCGGAAATAATATTAATGGATATAAATAAGAAAAATCGAAAAAGACTTAAAAGAAAAACACGTTGGTTTGCCCCAACATTTAGTCCAAAGGGAGATAAAATAGCAGTTGTGGAGTATTCTAAAAACAATACCCCTTCTATTGTTATTCTGAATTTAAAAGGAAAGGAGATTCAGCGCTTTCAATTAACTAAAGGTCAAGTTTTTCATCCAAATTGGTATGCCGAAGATAGCATAGCATTTAGTCGTCTAGATGGGTTTAATAATTATTTGGAGGTGTTAACACTCAGTGATGAGACATTCATGCAATCAAAAAGTTTTTCAATACCTCTTAGCTATCCAGTAAAATATAAGAATGGGTTTTTAGTTCAAACGCTAAACGGAAATAAAGATTGTATTGCTTTTTTTGATTTTAATAATCGAGGTGAACTAAAAGAAGTTATAAATCCCGAGTATGGACTGAAGTTTATTTCTCTTGACTCATCCCAAGAGAATGTGGTGTATTCAGATTATCATAGTGATGGTTTTAAAATAGTCAGGTCTGAAATTGAAGTTGGTTCATTAATCCCATCTAATTGGTCAAGAAATCTTGAAAATTTAACTGTTCCAAAAAATCAATTTGATGTCACAAAATATCGTCCGTTGCTTCATTTGTTTAACTTTCACAGTTGGGCTCCATTTTCGTTAAACCCAAGTAATGAAACTGCAAATATTGGAGCTTCCATCTTTTCTCAAAACCTTCTAGGCTCATCGATTTTGAGCTTGAATTATGATTATTTTAGTTTCACAAAAGCACAGAAAACATCAGCGAGCTATAATTTTCAACAATTTTACCCTACGTTTTTTGCGGAAGCCTATCAACTCATTCAGCCGAATACAACAGTTCAGTCTGTTTTGGCAGATGTTCAAAGTATTGGCTATCAAACAGGAAGCGAAATAGAGTTATACTTTAATGGTAATAAGTATAGAAAATCAGTTTTTTTAAAAGGAGCATATGTTTATGATGAAGTTTCGTATGATTTTGAGGAGGGTTATGTTGATACTGTATTAAATTTCGAGAACACGCAATGGATTGCTGCTTTTGGACTAGTCCATAAATATGGACTTAGGGATATTTACTCTCCTTGGAGTTTTGTTCTTTCATCAGCATGTTATGTTAATTTAAATGAGAATCAAAATGCTCAGGTAGTTAATGTTTCAACTACTATACCTGGTATTTTAAAAAATGACGGGTTCAGATTTATAGCGGGTAAGCAATGGGGAACGGACGTATTTGTTCCCGATTACTTGCCAGAGCCAAGAGGAGTTTTGAATCAAAACTTTAAAAGAGGAGAACGATTTACAGCCCAATACACTCTTCCATTATTTTATCCCGATTTAAAAATAAATAGGTTAGCATATTTGCAAAGAGTAAGAGCAGATATATTTTATGACTATTTGCAGGTAAACGATGATTTAGAAAACAATTATTTCAGCTCCCAAGGAGGAACTTTTTATTTTGACTTTAATCCATTAAGGTATTCCTACTTAACCACCTTTAGTATTCAAATAGGAGCAGATCGGAATGGTAATGTTTTTTTCGCTCCGAGTTTTTTTATAAGTTATTAAACCAAGTAAACAGCTTCCTCTTCAGCATTCATTTCAACGTGGATATGGTCTTGCAATGTTGTTGAAACCGTTAATCCAACAAATGACGGTTTAATCGGATACACACTATGATTTCTATCCACGAGAACAAGAGGTCTTATTGCTTTGATAGGAGATTCTAAAAAGTATTTAGCAGCATACATTAAAGTTTTACCACTATTACTAACATCATCAACTAGAACAACAGTTTTATTTGCATATTCTTCAGAGCGCAACTCGCATTTTATCTTACTGGCTAATGGATTATCTTTATTTATTTCAATTGTAGTCAAGATGATTTTTATCGAAGAAATTGATTGCAACTGGTCGACTACTCTTTTTGCGATTATAGATCCGTTTCCGGGAGTTATTCCGCAAATTATAATTTCTTCCTCTGCGAAACATAGTTCATGAATTTGATGTACAATTCTATTGATTTTTGACTTAATTTCTTCTTTACCTAAAAGTATTGTTTTTGGAACCATAACTGCTAAAATATTGTTTATTTATTCGTTTACAAAAACTTATTAAATTGACTGCCGATAAATACTTTATAATTAAACAAAAATAGAATTTTAGTCCTCTAAAAAATTTCCGAAATATTCTTGCTTTAGCTATAAATTAGTTGGAATATTAAACTTTTTTATTTTTAAACAAAGGATAAGTAGCAGCATATAATAAAAAGTAAGTTAATTTGTGAGCAAAATAATTTTGAAAACTTCCTGAAACTTCCTTTTTTATTTTCAAACTTCTTATTTTTGGAAAAAATAAATTTGGAATGACTACTCTCACAGAAGCAAAATTTAAGTTTACAAATCAAACATCTTTTTATAGAGGAAAAGTAAGAGAGGTTTATGGAATAAATGATGATTTGTTAGTTATGATTGCTTCCGATAGAATATCTGCTTTTGATGTTGTTCTACCCAAAGGTATACCCTTCAAGGGCCAGGTTTTAAATCAAATTGCATTTACTTTTCTAAAAGCAACAGAAGACATTGTTCCCAACTGGCTTATAGCTTCGCCAGATCCTGTTGTTTCAATTGGAACAAAAGCTAAACCTTTTAAAGTAGAAATGGTAATAAGAGGTTATTTAACAGGTCATGCTGCAAGAGTATATAATTCAGGATTAAGAACATTATGTGGAGTAAGTTTGCCAGAAGGATTAAAGAATAATGAAAAGTTTCCCAATCCGATAATTACTCCAACAACAAAGGCTGACCAAGGCCATGATGAGGATATTTCAAGAGATGATATATTAAGTAAAGGAATTGTTTCAGAAGAAGATTATATTCAATTAGAGGCGTATACAAGGAAGCTTTTTCAGCGAGGCACTGAACTAGCTGCTCAAAAAGGACTGATTTTGGTGGATACAAAATATGAGTTTGGAAAGGATAAAGAAGGGAATATAATGTTGATTGATGAAATTCACACTCCTGATTCTTCGAGATATTTCTATGTAGATGGTTATTTTAATCGTTTAGAAAATGATGAGGAACAAAAGCAACTGTCTAAAGAGTTTGTTCGCCAATGGTTAATCGAAAACGATTTTCAGGGCAAAGAGGGTCAAACTATTCCGGAAATGACAACAGAATATGTTAATTCTGTAAGTGACAGATATATAGAGCTATATGAGAAAATTATGGGAGAAGCTTTTGTAAAATCAGATATTTCTAATATTTCTGAAAGAATAAAATATAATGTCGAGAGTTTTTTAGGTACTCTCTAAAAAATGAGAGAAGACACGCTGCCAGTAAGTCT
>MDTG01413621.1_pt1 | contig 11816 bp, 10 predicted proteins | sample 811421 | NCBI WGS metagenome assembly MDTG01 (sample SAMN05326645, study PRJNA326480) | marine metagenome | isolation source: seawater | place: Pacific Ocean: South East | collected 2011 | reverse complement strand
TATTACAAAAAAACAAAACATTCTTGCATTTGGTAGTTGTTTTGCTACAGAAATATCTTCTTATCTTGCAAATAAAAATTATTCTATTTTCAATAAAAAAATGTCAACCGACACTCATATCATTCGTTATGGCGAAGGAATGGCAAACACTTTTACTGTTTTAGAGCAATTGCTTTGGGCATTTGAAAATAAAAATATTGAAAAAAACACATGGTATTACTCAGCTCAAAAAGAAGAGAGAAATGACCTAGAAATAAGGGAGCAAACTTTAAACCTATTAAAAAAAATTGATATTTTTATCATTACTGTTGGTCTTGCTGAAGTATGGTATAACAAAGTAAACAATCAGGTTTTTTGGAAAGCAATTCCTGCGAGTCAATTTGATGAAAACAAACATGGTTTTAGGGTGTCAACAGTTGAAGAAAATACTACTAACTTAGAAAAAATTTACTCAATAATAAAAAAAAATAAACCAAATGCCTCGATTATATATACTCTTTCCCCCATACCTTTAATGGCAACTTTTAGACCACAGTCCTGTATAACAGCAAATTCAATATCAAAATCTATTTTAAGAGTCGCATTAGATAATGTAATTTCAAAATATAATAATAAAGAAGATTTGTATTATTTTCCATCTTATGAAATTACTAAAGAATATTTTATAGATCCCTTTTTAGATGATAATAGACACCTAAAACAAGAGTACACTTATGAAATAATGAGAGTCTTTGAAGATAATTATTGTTGTGAAAAATTAAAATGAAACTAAGGATTGTTAAATGTACTGATGATAAGTTGTGGGATAATTTTATATTAAATTCTGCTTCACAAAGTGTTTACGCAGTATCTGACTACTTAAAAATATCAAACCGTGAGGTAGATAAAATGTTATGTTTTAAAGATATGGAAATATTAGCATCATTTATATTAATAAAAAAAGACACTATAAGAGAAAGAGGTGCATTAAATAAAAACTCTATAATAAGAGAAGAAAATGTTCTTTTTACTCCAATTACATACAGGAGAATTAAAGGCTCATCTAATGCAAAAAAAATAAGAGAGAGATATTTTATTAATGGTTTTATTGTTAATTATTTAGTAGAGAACTTTGAAAGTATTGCTCTTGCTTTAGATTATGAAACAGATGATATAAGACATTTTTTATGGCATGGCTTTCCTGATTATAAGAAAAAATTTCTAGTCGAACCAAGATTTACAACTTTACTAAACTTAGATTATATTGATAATGATAATTTTTTAGAGTCAAAACTATTTTATAATTTTAGTTCTACATTCAGAAATAATTATCGAAGATCTTTAAAAGATAATTTTATATTAAATAATCAATTTTCAAAAGAAATTTTTTTTTCTTTACTTCATGATACATTTGAAAGTCAGAATATTATTTTTGATGTAAAAAGTTACGAAAAGATTTTTGAAGTATTAAAAAATTTATATCAAAAAAATCTTATAGATATGATGTATTTAACCAACAAAAATAATGAGGTTTTTAATTTTATATTATTTAGCACAGTGGGAAACAAGTCTACTATTTTATTCTCTGGAAAATCAAGCTTTGTTGGGGCAGATGATTTCTGCGGTGTATATCTTAATGTTAGTCTTTTTTTATATCTTAAAAAAAATAATTTTAAAATTGTTGATTTAGAAGGCATAAACAGTCCTACTAGAGGATTTAATAAGTTGGGATATGGAGGAAGCATCACTCCCTACTATAATCTTGTATTAAATTAATTAAATATAAATAAATGACTATTTCAATTAGTATATATCAAAAAAATATCTTCATTTTTTATTATTTTGTAAATGATGATTATAAATGAAAACTAAAAAAGCAACAGTTATTGGAGGTGGTATTACAGGAATAGTTTCTGCACTTTATTTAAATAAAAAAGGTTATGAGGTCTCAATATATGAAGCAAAAAAAAATATAGGCGGTATTAAAAGAGATGCTGATTTCTCGGGTGATAAATATTTTAATGATACTCAATATTTAACTACTAAATCAAATTGGATGCATTCTTTTTTTAATAATGATTTTAAAAATGATTTGTTAAATTTTAATCACACCTACTCTTCTTATACAGATATATTTGATAATGAAACAGTTTCTAACTTATACGCAATGCCTGTTTGTGAAGATGAAATTATATTAGAAACAAATCTTAATCACATAAAAAAAAATAATGTTATTGAAAGATTCAAGGTATATGGTCAAAAACAGCAAAGATCATTATTAAATTATATTAAGAAATTTAATCATAATAATTATGACTTACACCCATTGCATATTGGTCAATTATTATTGAATAGAATTTATTTTAAAAATAATGAAAAAAAAATAATTAATCTAAAGAAGAAATCAAAAATTATAGATGAGCTATTTGGAATACCTCGAAGTATTCTTTTTCCAGATACTGAAAAAGAAATTATTGCAACAGTGCCACACCAAGGCTTTAATGTTTTTTTTGATAAGGTATCCAGTTTTCTAAAAAAGAAAAATATAAATATATACTGCAATAGTCCTATCAAACCTGTTTTAAAAGATGGTAGTTTAGATAAACCAATAAGTTTATTAGTGAGAAATAAAAAAATAAATTTTGAATTATTAGTATGGTGTGCAAATCCGGTTCCTCTTATTAGAGCTGCAGGTATAGGTTTGTTAGATAATCCTTATTTAAAAACTAAAAGTCTTTTTTGCAAAGGAGTAAGTAAAAAAACAATTAATAATCCTCACTACATTCAAGTATTCTCAAATAAAAGCAGTATTAGTAGAATTTATATTTATTCTTTAAATACAAATCAAACTAAAATTACAATTGAGACAATTGATGATGATTCTGATAATAAGGATATAATTACTTTTGCAAAATATGTATTAAAAAAATGTGGATATGATTTAGAAATAATATTTGAAAATAAATATATTAAACAAAAAAAACATTTTTTATTTACAAACAATGATTATAAAAAATTTAATAAAATGTTCGATTATGCAAAAAACACAAATATAGTTTGTGGCGCATGGCATATTAATGATGCAGATGAAAAAATTAAATATATTTTAAAAGATATCGATCAAAAAATTAGTTAATTTTTTAAAAATTATTGGTTTGTTATTGATATATTGATCGTATAATAAGTTTAAATTATTAAAGCTTAGCTAGGTAAATGAGTATTTTTACAAATATAACTGAAAAATCTAAAATTAAAGCAAAGATCAAAAGATATATAATAAGAAGAATTTTAAGAGGAAGTTTTAAATTAAAAAATTATAAAATAAATATTTTGATAGCTTTTAGAGAAGAACTTTGTAAAAAAAAATTTATTCAAATTGAAAATAAAAGTTCTAAATTTTTATTTGGGGATCTTTATAATAATAGAGAAATTATATTACGGCATTTAGTAATTAAAGTCATAACAACAAATATTAGTAGTTGGTTTTTTTTGTTTTGCATAGGAAGTAAAATAAGAATTTTTTATCCTCTTCCACTACATTGGCTTAAAGAAGCTAAAAAACATGGTTTAAATTTCAATTTTAGTATTAGTCTTTTATTATGGTATTTACTTTGTCTTTATTGGTTTTTTAAGTCTTTAATTAATATTCTAAAACAAATTATTAATTTTTTTAAAAATAAAATAGTATTTAAAGAAAAAAATCTAGGCAATTATGTATATTTTTTTAATTTAAGTCATGAATCTCAGATTCTTCAAACTAATAGTAAAATTAATGACCATAAGTATTCCAATATCGTTAATTGGTTTGTTCATAACTCTGATAATAATAATTATGATTCAATTTTTCATTCTTTTGACCCAAACATAAATCAAAAATTAGATAATAATAAAAAATTAAAATATATTGATTCAGCTATACCAACTATATTTAGTTATAAAAATTTTTTTCTTTTTTTAAGCTGGTCTATAATTTCTTCTTTAATAGTTTTTTTTGATTTATTAAGAGGGAGATGGTGGCATGCAGTTTGTTATGATGAAATTATTAAATCAAAATTAGTAGAATTAGATAATGGTAAGAATATAGCACAAGAATATTTATTTAATAATAGCAATATGAGATTTAGACCAGGGTGGACATACATTGCAGAAAAATTGGGTTCTAAAATCACTTTTTATTTTTACTCACTAAATAATGATAAAATAAGAAAAAAAAATTCAACATTAGATGAATTTCATTGGGGTTTAAGAGAAATGACATGGCCAAGATATTTAACTTGGAATGAAAGTCATGTTAAACTATTAAGACGATTGGTTGGGGAAAAACCTGATATAATAAATGTAGGTTATATTCCTTTTTCTTCTAGTAATTTGCTCATTGACAACCACCAATTGCTTAAAAAAAAATATATTATAATCTTTCCAGTACAGCCTCTAAGAAAAATTTATTATAATTCTTCCGTTTTGCCAATAACAGAAGTAGATTATGTGACTACCATTAATGGTAAAAAATTTTTAATTGATATAGTTGAAGCTGCAAAAAATATTAATGTAAATTTAATAATTAAACAAAAAAGAAAAGTTGGCCCTTTATTAGATCCTGGCTATAATAATTTTCTTTTAGAATTAAAAAAGTTAAATAATGTAATTTTTGTTGATGAATATATTTCTGCTGAATATTTATTTGATAATTCTATTGGGGTAATTAGCTTTCCCTTTACATCAACGGGCTATATAAGCACTTTAAAAAAACAAAATATTTTTTATGATCCAACAGAAACCTTATCAATAAACGACCCTAAAATGCACAATGTTAAATGTATTAATAGTTATAATGACCTAAAAACATGGATGGTTGATAATTTTAGTGAAATAATAAAAAGTATTTAAAACATTTATAATGATATGATTATAATTTATTTAAGATAAAATATACAATAGTGACAGGTTAAGATAATATGCTTATATATTTAATAATTTAATATCATGAAAGCTAGTTTTGATAAATCTTGGGACAGAATTTATGATAAAGGTCTGCAGCTTAATAAATATCCTTTTTTAGACTTTGTAACATTTTATCATTATTTTAAAAAAAATAAAAAAAATAAAATAAATTTTTTAGAAATAGGCTGTGGTTTTGGAAATAATTTAGATTTTGTTGCTAAATTTAGTGATAATATTTATGGAATAGATGCAAGTAAACCTGTTATCAAATTAGCTAAAAAAAAATTTTGTGAAAAAAAAATAAATATTAATTTGTTTGTTCAAGATTTTACAAACATAAAATTTAAAAATAATTTCTTTGATTTTGTGCTTAACAGAGAAGCCTTAACAACAGTTAACTACAAAAATGCATTTAAAGCTGTAAAAGAAAGTAGCAGAGTTTTAAAAAAAAATGGATTTATGTACTCTACATTTGTAAGCAATTTAAATACTTATAATGGAACAGAAATCAATGATATAACAATAAATTTAAAAGGCAATTATTCTAATGTTAAATCGTTAAGATTTTATAACATATTTGAAATAAGAGATATTTTTGAAAAAAATAATTTTAAAATTGAAAATTTACAATTAGTTCAAAAAACTAATTTTATTACAAAGCCAATCGATACAATGTCTTATTGGGTTGTTATAAGTAAGAAAATAAAAAATTAATTGTAAATTATTTTTATATATGAAAAAAATCTTTATTGCTTTTGGTCATCATAATTGCAAAGACTCTTTTAATGCAGCAATAAGAGATGCTTTTATTGATGAAGCAAAAAAACTAGGTCATGAAATAGACTTAGTAAACCTTTTTGAAGAAAAAGAGCAACTTCCATTTTATAATCAAAATATTAATCCCCCACCTAAACTTGTTCTTGAATATAGAAAAAGATTAGAAAAATCTGATATTATGATGTTAATAGGAAGTTGTCATAACTTAAGACTTAATGCTATCTTAGAAAATTGGGTTGATTGGGTACTTCATCCAAAATGGTTTTTTACATACAAGTCTCTTATTCCAGGTAATAAATTTTTTAAGAACTACGGATACCCTGTTCCTGGAGCAATGAAAGGTAAGCTTGGGATAATATCAATTACTTACGGTGGCCCAATGATAACTTACCAAAATTTTTCAATTTTTGACAACATCCCTTTCAGACGAATAAAAAAAACTGTTTTTAAATTAGGTGGATTGAAAACAAAATACATTCGTTTTTATTCAATATTGCCAGATATGAAGAAAAAAATATTTAATAATCACATGGAGAAAGTAAAAAGGTTGGCAAGAAGTTTATAAAAAAGGTAAAACATTCTTAATGAACGTCTATAATATGATTAATATTTTTTATTTATTTTTTCATTTTATGCTAGACTTATTTATATGAAATTTATTTTTATTATTATTTCAATAATATTATTTTTTAAAATAAATATTAGTTATGCAGATGATATAAGTGATTTTCAAATAGAGGGTATTGGTGTCGGAGTTAGTCTCCTTGATCATTTTAATATTAAAGAAATAGAAAAAAATATTACAAAAGAACTTTTTTAAATGTTAAAAAACAAACTAAATGCTGATTTTTTAATATCAGAATTAAAGACAATTCTTTTAGAAAATAATATTAATTACAAACTAAAGAGAAATAACCTTAACGAGTGGAAAAGATTTTATAACAAAACAAATTATGTTCCAGTACTCTACCAGCATTCGTATATAGATTATCAAGAAACCTACTTTAAAGAAGTCCACGACCTATTTGAGGATTTATCACTTATAATTTATGAGGATAATTTGTTGTGCATTTGGCCAATTAGTATTGGATATAAAGACAATAAGTTCATCATTAATACTTTTGGTGAAAATATAATGCCTCCATTATTTGTAAAAAATACATCAGCAAACAAAAAGAAGCTTATTTATAAAAAAATTTATAAAATTACTGAAGCTTTTATAAGAAAATTAAAAATTATTAACCCCAAGTATGTTGAGCCTTATATTCATAATAATGGAATAAGTAAGTGGTTTTCAGTATGTTCTGATAAAGCAAAATCTATTGATAGTAAATTTTTGTCATTCTTAAACTTAAACGAAGACATCATTGAAATTAAAAAAAGCTTTAGAAAAAGTTTTAAAAGTCTTTTAAATATTAAAAACGATAAACTTAAATTATATAAATTAAAGATTGATATTAATAAATGGAATGAAATTAAAGACTTGCATTTTCAAGTAGCAGGAAGAAAAACCCGCTCTGACGATACTTGGATAAATCAATTTGAGGCGTTAAAAAATAATGAAGCGTTTTCAGTTTATATTGAAAATGAAAAAAATGAAATAATAGGCGCTAGTTATTTTAATTGTTCTAGAGATGAATGTTATTACAGTATGGGAGCGTACAATAAAAAATATTTAAAAGACAATATAAGTCATATCATCCAATACAATGCGATTAAAGAAATGAAAAATAGAAATATTAAATGGTATAAAATTGGTGTTCTGGATTTAAAATTAGCAAATTATAATTATGAAAAAAAAAATAAAAATATATCTTTGTTTAAATCAGGCTTCTCTTCTCATATTTTTTGTGAGCACATCATAACCAAATGATTTTCAACAAAAATTATTTTATATGGCCGAAAAAAAAATTTTTTTGGAGGCATTTATTTAAAAATCCAAATATTCCAACTTCTAAAATAGAAAATTCTTTACGAGAGATATACAAAAATCAAGGTTATCCTATTTTAGTTTCAAGTGGTAGAGTGGCGTTATCTATTTGTATAGATTACTTAAAATTTACAAAAAAAAATAAAATTCGACTATTTCCATATGCTTCAAATTGTGTAAGATCTGCCATAAACAAGCATACAAAATATATTATAGATAATAGCGAAGAATATTGTGATGCAAAAATTATTTATCATCAATTAGGTTATGTGCAAAATTTTTCAAAACACAAAATAACCATTGAGGATGGAGTTGATAGCTTTCTTACAAAAGGTGGAAAATTATTTCCATTAGATGGCATTTTTGAAATTTGGTCTCTTAGAAAGATATTTGGATGTATAGGTGGAGGAATTATATGGGTCAAAAATCCTGAAATTGCCAAAGAAATAAATAGTACAATTAAATCAAAAAAATTATTAAACAATTTAGTATGGATATTGAAAATACTTTCTTCATATATACAAAAATTAGAGATAGTTACTGAAAAACTTGAGCTCTTATGTACTAGAGTCCCAAGATGGGCTAATAGTCAAATAATGTTTTATGTTAAAAATATTGATCACTTAGAAAAACAGAGAGAGCAGAGATTATCTATGTTTAAAGATGTTCTGCCAAGTTGGCTAAAATATAATAGTAAGAGGCTTCCATGCTGTGTACCTTTGTATGTTTCTGAAAAAAAATCTAAATTATTATTTAAAGCGGGCCTTATTTCAGGCTATAGGCATATTGAAAAATTTAATATTAATGTTGAAAATAGTTTAGAAAAGATTTATCCCATTCCAGTTCATCACCAAATACCAATAAATTTTCTAGAAAAAATCAAAGACATTATAAAAAATGATTGATTATATAGGGTTTTGCAAAAATAAATCTGAAATACTACAAGCAAAAAATTTAGCATTTGAAAATTTTAGAAATGTAAAAGCTTTACAAAATATTTTCTGGAATGATGTTGATAATTTAAAGCCTGATTCAATTTATATAATAAAGCAAAAAGATATGGTTCTGGGCTTAATTAGAGTTGTTGAACGTATAGTATTAAGAGGTAAAGACAAACTAAAAATTTGTGGGCTGTCTCATATTTGTATTAAAAAAAATTACAGAAAAAAAGGATTGCTAAATATTTTAATGACTGGATGTATTGAGACTTTAAAAGAAAGAGGGTTTGATTTTATCTATTTAATTGCAAGAAAAAAAGTTGATAAAATGTACTCAAAATACGGATTTATTGGCATTTCATCATACGAAAAAAAAATTTTAAATTTAGATGATGAAAACACAAATGTTAATAAATTAAAAATTACTAAGATAGGTCAAAATGACATAAACTTTATTCAACGATGTTATTTAAAAAACTATAAAAAAAATTTGTTTTTTTTTCACAGATCTACTTCAAGGTGGAAATATTTAATAAAATTTCTTAATTTATACAAAATTAACATACAATTAATAAAGTCTGATAATATTAGAATTGGATATATAATATTTAAAGATAATCATGTTTATGAATATGGATTAACTGAAGGTAAATATTTTAAATTAACCAAATTATTATTTAATAAACTTTTTAAAAAAAATGTAATTATAGATATTGGCGATGATCATAGACTTAACGAAAATATTAATGATTTAGAATTTTCTAGTTATAGGAAAAGGGTTGATTTTGGTGGTCATATGGTTAAAATTTTAAATTATGATAAATTAATAAATTCAGCAAAGAAAGATTTGTTTCTTATTTTTAAGAATAATAATATTAAATCTTTTGCATATACAAATCCTAGCTACAGTATTAAGTTAAAAAAAAATAATTTAGAAATAAGATTTTCAAAAAATTATAAATCCGAAGTTAAATCAAATCTTTTTCTTTTACATGTAAAAGTATTAGGAGAGTCACACGTAGGTAAAATTAATTTTGGGAAATTTTTTAGTTTTCTCAAAGCAGATGAAATCTAAAAAATTTTACATAAGTTTTCTTGATAAAATAAAATATTTAAAAATTATCTAAAAAAATTTTATCAAGATTTTTTTTGTTATAAATAATTTTAGAATTAAATAATAAATTTTCATCTATAGTATCTTTTATGGGACTATAGTAATAATTTTTAACATTGAAATATGAGGCTAAATGGTTTGTGGAAGTAATTGGATAAGAAATTATTAATTTTGATTTTTTGATTAATGAAATTGTAGATATATCATCATTAAGAAGGTAGATTTTATTATTATTTATTTGATTATTTAAATAAACCAAATATTTTCTATCAATAACTGAGTGTAATCTTTTTACTTTTAATATAACTTTAACATTATATTTCAGAGACATATCTATTATCGCCTCTAAAAACTTAATGCAATTATGAGTATTAAATAAATTAGTCCCAATCAATGTAGATTTTTCACGTGCTGGTCTACTTGGCGGAATATCAAAAATTGTAACAAAATTTTCTTTTGGAGGATTAAATTCTTTTAATCCTGTATCAAAAAATGTTGGAAATGAATAAAGAACCTTAAAATTAATTCCACAATAATGTTTTAAATGATTTTCATGAAATTTATTCCATACAATATAATTGCTCCAGCTTGAAATAAAAATACCTAGCGGTCTGTGTTTTTGTTTTGTAATTTGAGTATAATTTAATGAATAAAAATAAAAAACAATTTTTGATCCTTTATTTTCTGCCTCATAAGTCCACATTGGACGAATAATTAAACTTCCCGATTGACTAAATAAATACATATCATGCAAATTATTAAATTTTAGCTTTGAAACAAAATACCTTTCTGCTGCTTCACTTAATAATAATGCATGCCACCATCTTCCTCTTAACAGATCAAACAGAGATAAAAAAATTGCTTTTATAGACCAGAATAAGTAGTCTAGTTTTTCTAAAGAATTTAATTTTGAATTAAATTTTTTTTCAAATCCAAAAAAAATATTATTATAATAAAAATTATTTGAGTCATTTATTGAATGATTAATTCTTTTTAGAAGCAAATTATTTTTTTTGTAGTAATTAATGATAAAAGTAAAATAATTTTCATTATCTTGATTCTGATCATCCAAATTAAGAGCCTCTTGTGGTAATTTATCAAAATAAATACTATGTTTTAAAAAAACTTTATTGGGTATGAAAAGATCTATAATAATTTTCAAAATCTTTTTAATTCCTATCAAATAAAAAATACTAATTGAGAAATACCAGTAAAATGAAGATAAAAAACTGTTAACTGGAATGTTATTATTTTCAAAAATTTTTATGAATCTCCAATTTATTGGATAAATTAATTTCCTCTTATAAGTATTAAACAACAGTATGCTTCTTGTGATATTAAACTGGGTTCTAGATTGGTTTATAAAATAGAATAAAATATGTTGTTTTATAATTTTTTCATATTCAGTAATTTTTTCTCCAAAAATTAATGTAGAAAATTTTTTATCATCAATCTTTAAATCTAATTTTTCAAAATCTTCTACTATCTTATAATATAAATCTTCTTTATTATTATTTATAAATTTATTGAAACCTCTTTGTATTTTTAAAATCTTTTTTAAATAAATAAATTTAATTTTTTTTGTTATTATAGGGGGGATATATTTATAAAAAAAATTTATTCCAAACCAATTGATTTTTTTTAATTTTATTTTAGTTATATTAATTTGTCTATATTGCATATAAATTAAAAAACCTAAAAATGCTAACTGCTATTTATTTGCAAATGAATTTTGTTATTAGGTTTAAAAAATGATAATAAACTAAATAAAATTTATTGAAAACGAAAAAACTAGAAAACTGATAGCGGTTGCTTAAACCTTGGCAAGGTTAAATAGGTACTATAACAGCTAGTTTTCTAGTAAAAAAATTGAATAATATTTATTTTTATCTATCCAATATTTTTTTACTTTCCATCCAGCTGAATTAGCTAATTTTTTAAAAGTATTTAATGTAAATTTATTTGATATTTCAGTTTGTATTTTTTCATTTTTTTTAACAAAAAATTTTTTATTATCAATAATGAATTTTTGATTTTTTTTGCTAATTAAAAAACTTTCAACAGAATTGTTTTTTTTATTAAAATGAGAAAAATATTTAAAATCTTTTTGTTTTAATTTTGTCTTAAAAACTTTATT
>MDTG01384038.1_pt1 | contig 11816 bp, 8 predicted proteins | sample 811421 | NCBI WGS metagenome assembly MDTG01 (sample SAMN05326645, study PRJNA326480) | marine metagenome | isolation source: seawater | place: Pacific Ocean: South East | collected 2011 | reverse complement strand
TACCTTTACACATCTAGAGGAAGAAATAATAAATAAAGCAATAAATTATCATCTAAAAGGTAATATTACAGAAGCCGCAAAATATTATCAATATTGTATTAATCAGGGTTCCCAAGATCATAGAGTTTTTTCTAATTATGGAATTGTATTAAAGAATCTTGGGCAATTAAAAGAAGCAGAAATATCGACTCGCAAAGCAATTGAACTCAATCCTACCTTCGCTGAGGCTCATTCCAATCTAGGTAATATTTTGAGAGATCTTGGCAAATTAAAAGAAGCCGAAAAATCTTACCGAAAAGCAATTGAAATAGATTCTAAGTTTCTTAATTCTTATTACAACCTGGGAAATATATTAAAAGATCTTGGCAAATTAAAAGAAGCCGAAAAATCATACCGAAAAGCAATTGAAATAGATCCTATGTTTCTTAATGCTTATTACAATCTGGGAAATATATTAAAAGATCTTGGCAAATTAAAAGAAGCCGAAAAATCATACCGAAAAGCAATTGAAATAGATTCTAAGTTCCTTAATGCTTATTACAATCTGGGAAAGATATTAAAAGATCTTGGCAAATTACAAGAATCCGAAATATCTTACCGCAAATCAATTGAAATTAAACCTGATTTTGCAGAGGCATATTCCAATTTAGGAAATGTACTGAAAGTTTCTGGCAAATCACAAGAAGCCGAAAAATCTTACCGCAAAGCAATTAAAATTAAACCTGATTTTGCAGAAGCTCACTCCAATCTTGGATCAACATTGCTAGATCTTGGTAAATTTAAAGAAGCGGAATTATCAACGCGTAAAGCGATTCAAATTAAACCCGATTTGGCAGATGCTCATTACAATTTAGGAATAACTTTGAGAGATATTAGCAATTTTGATGATGCTATAAATCACTTCAATCAAGCAATTAAATTGAATAATCAATTATCAATAGCGAAGGGTGCTTTAATTGAAACAAAATGCAAAATCTGCGATTGGAATGATCAAGATATACAAAATATTTGGCTAAAGAATCTTGGCATTGAAGGACCCGCAGTTTCACCATTTGGTTTATTTTATTATGAAGATAATCCCTTAAATCATTTAAAAAGATCTAAAAAATTTTATAAGGAAAGATATATTCGACCAACAAAAAAAATTAAATCTTCCAAGAAAAATATAATTAATATAGGTTATTTTTCAAGCGATTTTCGAGATCATGTAGTATCTCATACATTTATAAGGACATTAGAATTACACAATAAATATAAATTCAAAATATTTGCATATAGTCTTAATAATATCGATGATAATTATACAAAGAGAGTCAAAGATGCAGTTTTCTGTTTTAGAGAAACGAAGCTTCTAAGTGACCTTGATATAGTTAAACTTGCAAGAAATGATAATTTAGATATAGCCGTAGATCTTAATGGCTATACAGAAAACAATCGAAGCTCTATTTTCTCTTATAGAGTAGCTCCTATTCAAATAAATTATCTTGGATATTCAGGGTCAACAGGGTCAGATTCCTTAGATTATATTCTTGCTGATAAAGTATTGATTCCACATGAACATAAGAAATTTTATACAGAGAAAGTTTTATATCTTCCAAATAGCGCATTTCCCTACGATAATACAAAAGAATTCTCAAAGAATAAATTCAGCAGAGAAGTACTAGGCCTTCCAAAAGATGGCTTCGTATTTGCATGTTTTAATTCTATCCAAAAAATATCTAGGAAAGAATTTAAAATTTGGATGAATCTATTACAAAAAGTCGAAGGAAGCGTTTTATGGCTACTAAAACCAAATAAGACTGCAATAAGAAATTTATATTCTGAATTAACTGATTATAGAATAGATAAGGATAGAATAATCTTTGCTGAATATATGCAATTAGATGATCATTTATCAAGGCATTGTTATGCAGACTTATTTCTTGATACTTTTAATTTTAACGCTGCGGCGACAGCAAGTTTGGCCTTATCAACTGGTCGGCCAATTGTAACTTTATTAGGCAAGAGTTATAGCGCAAGGATGGCAGCAAGTATTCTAAGCGCATGTAATTTAAATGAATTAATTACTCATAACTATTCAGAGTATGAGTCAATTGCATATACACTTGCAACTAATAATGAAAAGCTCAAAGAAATATATCAAAAGCTTATAAACAAAAAAGAAATATCTTTTTTTAACTCTCATAAATTTACAAGTGAGCTAGAAAGTGTTTATAATAATATTTATAATTATTAGCTATATAAAATGAAATTATCAGTTTATGGTGCGACAGGATTTGTTGGAAGTAAATTCAAGTATATGTATCCTTCCCATCTTACAATCAAAAGGGAAGATAGAAAGCCTTTAAGTAAAGATATCTTATATTTGATATCTACAGTAGATAATTATAATATTTTCGATCAAATAACACTAGATGTTGATAGTAACCTTAAAATATTATGCGAAGTTCTTCAGCATTGTAAGGATAAGAATATGACTATTAATTATATAAGTTCTTGGATCGTCTATGGGAAAACGGTCCCTATACCTGCAATCGAGAATGCCACCTGTTTTCCTAAAGGTTTCTATTCCATTACAAAAAAGTGTGCCGAAGATTTACTCATATCCTTTTGTCAAACATTTAACGTAAGTTATAGAATAATAAGACTTTGTAATGTTCTTGGAACTGGAGATAAAGGATGCTCAAGGAAAAAAAATGCAATTACATGGATGATTAATCGACTAAGAGAAGGCTTGGATATAGAACTTTATGAAAATGGTGAAATCATTAGAGACTTTTTACATGTTGAGGATGCTTGTGAAGCTATTGAACTAATTTGTTCTCAATCTCCTAAAAATCAGATTTACAACGTTGGAGGAGGAAAACCTATAAAAATAAAAACTATTTTCAACCTTGCCAAGAACAAGATCAAAAGTAGTTCAAAGATAAATTCAATTAAATCTCCAGAGTTTCACCAATTAATTCAACCAAAAGATTTCTGGATGGATACAACTAAATTAAATTCCTTAGGTTTTAATCAAAAATACAACTTAGAAGAAATTATTAATAGTTTATGCTGTTAGCTAAATAATTTTTTTAGCCCAACCTATATCTTATAAATATCATTAAAGTTATACAAAATTTATTTAAAAATCATACTTAGTTTACCAATTAAACACTTATCTAGTTTTTTATTATCAATTGCGTATCTTCTGTCAGGACCAACGCAGTCTTTTCCCAAAATCTTATGTCTATTATGAGGCGTATTCAGTTGATTGCGACTATCTATTAATTAACTAATTAATTCTACAATTACTTCATTATTTTTCCTTTATCTGCACCAATTAATAAGAATCTCCAACCCTTCCATTAAGAGCTACTTTTAATAAAGCATCTATATTCTCTTGTACATAAATTCAATCTGCAATGTGCTTTTTTCATAAATTGGAATAGACTTATTCGATAGAGCATTCATAATAATTAAAGGGATTAATTTCTCTGGTAATTAATATAGTACAATATTACTATCTTCTTTGTTCGCTATTCAAGGCAATACAAACGTTTGATATCAAGATCTAAGCAAATAGTCAATAGAGTATTCTTTTTCCTAATATGGACTACTTGGATTATATTTTTCCTCATTGAAAAGACCTTTTTGATCTAGAGAGACAAATGCTTTATCAGTAATGATATGTATTAATCTAAAAAAAAAAAGTTAAAAACCTAATGAAAGATATAATACTCATTGATAGCCCTTTATAAAACTAATAGATGTGACTGAGAGAAAAACAAATAAAAAGAATGAAAAATCTAAAGTAACTACATTCCCAGTTCCATTTACACTAGAAGGAATAAATGAAAATATTACTGTTAATACCAATACTCATTCTAGAGAACAAATAATTAATCAAGCATTTCAGTTTCACAGGCAAGGAAATATTTCAGAAGCAGCGAAATATTATCAATATTTCATTAACCAGGGCTTCAATGATCACAGAGTTTTTTCTAATTATGGTGCAATATTACAAAACAATGGGAAATCAAAAGATGCAGAATTATCTCTAAGAAAAGCAATTAACCTTAAACCTGATTACGCAAATTCTTATTTAATTCTTGCGAGTGTATTAGAAGATCTAGATAAATTAAAAGAAGCAGAATTATCGGTGCGTAAAGCAATTCAAATTAAACCTGATTTTGCAGAGGCGCACTACAAACTGGGGAATACATTGAAAGATAAGGGCAAGTTAATAGAGGCTGAGTTATCTATAAGAAAAGCAATTAAACTTAACCCTGAATTGATAAATGCTTATACATCTCTTGGAAAAGTGTTAAAAGTTCTTGAGGAATCATAATCATGATAAACAACCAGATTGTAATTTTAGGACTTAACTTTGGACATGATGCAGGTGTATCTATTTTAATAGATGGAGTACCAAAATGTAATTTAATAAGAGAGAGACATAACAGGGCCAAGCATTCATTTGGTATAAATGTTGATCATATTGAAGAAGCCTTATTAGATGCAAAATTAAAAGTAGAAGATATTGATATGATTTCTATTGGTTCTACTCAGTCAATAGAGCTAGTTGTAGTAGATCGTCCTAAAGATTTAAAAATTGAATATGGTGAACATCCTAATAAAAAATTCAAATCAATTCTTTACGATAAAATTTCCACACAGGGTTATAGTAATTTTGAAGACTATTGGGTAGATGGTGGTTTTATAGAAAGAATTTATTCAAATAAAAAAACATATGATTTCAGAAATTTATTTCCTGAATATGAAAACATTAAAAAAGAAGATTTAGGAATAACAAAAACTTTATCACATTTTGCCAAAATAAATCTGTGGGATCAAGAACTTTGCTTAAAAGATATTAGTCATATAAACATTCTTAATTTATTAAATGCAAAAGAACAAATACAAGATCTTTTCCATTTCCCAATGCGAGTTACTTTAAAGGGAAGAAATATACCTGGTGTTGCTATTCAACATCATATGGCGCATGCGGCCTCTTCTTTTTATAATTCTAAATCTTATAAATCAATAATTCTTACCCATGATGGAGCTCGTTATGACACTGGTCCACTAAATGGAATGATTTTTTATGGAGATTTCAATAAAATTCTTCCAATCATCCCTCATCATCTTTCAATAGGATATTTATACCAGCAAGTTGGAATATTTCTAGGTTTTGATGGTTTTGGCGCAGCTGGAAAGCTGATGGGGTTAGCTCCTTATGGTAAACCTGTCTTCTTCAACCGAGACATGGTTGGAAATAGTTATGATTTGAATTTAAAAGGAACTGAAACCATTAGGGAAAAATGGCTTTTGCATTGTTTAAAATCGGCTAAATCAAAAGGATATGATCTTGATCCCATAGGGAATAGCAACCGCATTCTTGAACCAATTTGCGTTGACATCGCAGCTAGTACTCAGAAACTTTTTGAAGAAACACTTTTATATACAGTCAAATGTGTTTCAGATATGTGTATCGCCAACCAAATTAATACTGATACTCTTTGCTACGCAGGTGGTACAGCATTAAATTGTCCTGCCAATTCACTTTTGCTGAAAGAAAGTGCTTTTAGAAATATCTATATTCCTCCTAATTGTGATGACAGTGGTTTGTCTTTGGGAGTAGCACAATATGCTTATCATCATCTACTGAATAAACCGCGTCCACAAATCACTCAAAAATCATATTTATCTCTACCTTATCTTGGTTTGAAAAATAGTAAAAACGAACTAAATCAGGCAATTGAGAAATATGAAAATCAAATTAATGTTGAAGAAAATATTGATTGTGAACATTCAGCAGCAAAAGACCTTCATGAAAATAAAATTATTTCATGGTTTGAGGACCGTAGTGAAATCGGCCCGCGTGCTTTAGGACACCGATCACTATTGATCAATCCCAAACACCCTGAGAATTGGGCTCGTATGAATGAGTTAAAGCAAAGAGAAAAATGGCGTCCTTTTGCACCTGCAGTTTTAAAAGAAGATGTCAATTTGTACTTTAATGGTTTACCAAATGAATCACCTTTTATGCTTTTCACTGCTCAAGTTCTAAAAAACAATTTACCTGCAATTACTCATGTAGATGGATCTGCAAGGGTTCAAACAGTTACAGAAGAAACAGGTGGTCTATTTTTAGTACTTAAGAAACTTAAAGAAATCTCAGGATGTTCAGTTGTACTTAATACGTCATTTAATGGTCCCAAAGAACCCATCGTAGAGAAGCCAGAGGAAGCTATTAATTTTCTTGTAACTACAAAACTTGATACACTTTATCTAAATGGAAAAAAAATAACTAGAAAAATAAAAATGAAATAAAAAATAGGTTTTCAAATCGATCTCAGACTAGATTCCTTTTGCCTGTTTTTATAAAATACAAAAAAATAAAGTATTTTTATTCTTTGAATACTGTCATCCTATCTACTTAGGATAAATCAAAATTAGATAGAAACTCTCTAAATTTAATCTTATAGCGTAGTGATGTTTTTAAAAAATTTTTCCTAAATTTTTATAATGTTTAAAAACTATTAGTGTTAGTAGTAAAGTGAATAAAATCGAGGTTAGAAAGAGAAAAATTATGGAATCAGGCAAAAGAAGACAAGACAATAATAAGGTCAAAGGAAAAAATACATTCCCAGTTCCATTATCTTTTGAGGAAATTAAAGATCATATTAATTCTACTAGCATAAGTAATTCTAAACTTTCTAAAGAAAAAATAATTCAGCTAGCATTTAAGTTTCATTCAGAACAAAATTTTAAAGAAGCTGCTAAGTATTACCAACTCTTTATCGATGAAGGCTTCACCGATCCTAGAGTATTTAATAATTATGGTGTAATATGTCAACAATCTAATAACAAAAAAAAAGCATTTGATTTATATAATAGATCAATTCAGTTGTATCCTAAAAGTTCAGATTCTTTTTCTAATTTTGGGTGTTTAATGAATGATATTGGTAAAAAAAATCAAGCAGAGTATTTTTTAGAAAAGTCAATTAAAATCAATTCAAATAATGCAGAATCTTATTACAATCTCGGAAACATAAAAAGAGACCTAGGTAAAACAAAAGAAGCTTTAGAATGTTATCAAAAAGCTATAAAGCTTAATTTTAAATTTGCTAAAGCTTATAATAATACCGGCTATATATTAAATAAATTAAATCTTCATGAAAGGGCAGAGTCTTCTATTAGAAAGGCCATAAAATTTAAACCTAACTTTGCTGAAGCACATTGTAATTTGGGAGGGACCTTGAAATCTTTAGAGAGACTAAAAGAAGCCGAAATCTCTATTCGTAAAGCAATTGAATTAAATCCAGACTATTCAACTGCTTACTTCAATCTAGGTACAATTTTATTAGATAAAGGTGACTTAAAAGAAGCTGAAAAAGCGACTCTTAAGGCTATTGAATTACAACCTAATTATGCAGATGCATTTTTATGCTTAGGAATAATTTTCAAAGTACTTGAAAACTATCAAGATGCCGAAGTTGCTTTTAGAAAAGCTATTGCATTGAATGCTAATTTCTCTGAAGCTCATCAAAATCTTTTTTTTATTCTTCTTAAATGCAAAAAATTTACAGAAGGTTGGGAAGAATATAGTTGGAGATGGAAAATTGACAGGAAAGTCAGTATAGGTTCAGAACTGAAAACTAATCAACCCGAATGGAACCTAAGTCAAAGAGGACGAGTTTTGCTTTGGAGAGAGCAAGGTGTGGGAGATGAAATATATTTTTCTTCCCTGATACCAGATTTTTTAGATAAAGTTGATCAACTGATTCTGAATATTGATGTAAGATTAGTCCCTCTTTTAAGAAGGACTTTTGGGGATAAAATAGAATATATAGATGATGATTCTTTATTAAATACAAATGATTATGATTTTCATATTGCTATGGGTTCACTTCCTAAATTACTGAGACCTAGTTTAAATAGCTTCCATAAATGTAAGAAATTCAGGCTAAAAGTTGATATTGATAAATCTCAAAAACTAAGATCAAAATTACTTGATAATAGATATGAAAAACTAGTTGGTATTTCTTGGAAGTCAAAGTCTACAAACCAACCTAATAAATCAATGCATCTAGAAGAATTTATCCTTGGAATTAATTCTCCAGGTATTAAGTTTATTTGTCTTCAATATGGTGAGGTAAAAGATGAAATATTTGATTTAAAGAAAAGACATAATATCAATATTTTCGAGGTAGAAGAGATTGATAACTTTAAAGACATTGATGGTCTAGCATCTCTTATAAGTGCCTGTGATGAAGTCGTAACAACTAACAATATGACCGTTCATTTATCAGGAGCGATTGGAGTTAAAACTAATGTCCTGCTTGACTTAACTTGCGGATGGGAGTATGGAATAGATGATGAAAAAAGTTATTGGTTTCCGTCTGTTAAATTATTTAGGCAAGAAAGTTCAGGTGAATGGGCAAACGCTTTAGATCTAATACAAAAGGAAATATCTCTGTCATAAGTTTGATTCAATTTGCTTTTAAATAAAGCTATTAGATGAACGAATTTTCTTGAATTAAGCTTCTTAATTATTGTAATAATTAATTTTTATGTTTTTTCATAGATTCTTGCTCTCTCGATAGATAATAACTTTTGAACTCTTGAATACCTTTCTCCCCCTTAAGATTTAAAGGATAGCCACATTCTTCTACAACCGAATAGGCTATATCTTCAGCAAGTAATTGGTGATTTATATCTTTCATCTCTTTTCTTTTCTGAAAGACTTGTTTGTTTTCTTCTAATGAGAAACTCATAGCACTGTCTTTTGAAAGTCCAAAAGCAATAGCATTACAAAATTTCTTTGTATATGATTTTGAGACTTTTTTTAAAAATACAGAAGGATCAGACTCTAATGCATATAATACTTTCGTTTGAAAAATGAATAATGTAGAAGATAAAATAAAAGTAAATGTACATATCATAAACATTAATTTTTTTAGTTTCCCAGTCATACTAAATTGCGAGATAAGTAAATTTAATCTATTAAATTATATTTAAATCCATTAATAAATTAATCGTAATAGACTCTAATCTTTTCATGGGAAATCTTTAATTATTCATTGCCAAGTAAAAAACTTCTTTTAAATTGATCAGTTCAAGTTAATTACTTCTAATTTCGTTGAATTCCGGACGCATCTGACTGAAATCAACCGTGACACCCCTTTGGCATTTATGTTTTTTGCTAATGTATAAATTGATAGCGGTGCTTTTGTGTTTGGATTCGCTCTTCCTTTTGATTTATTGAAATCAGCTTCTGTTGCCTACATACACTACTTAAGTTTCATGGCTTGTTTTGGAGCATTGATATATGAACGTATTTCGTTGAAATCCAACCCAAATAGAACCTCAGCTATCTCTATGGTAGTGGCAGATATCATTTATGGAATTGCTGGCATTGCTCTTTTGCTTAGTGGTATTTATAGAGTTTTAAAGTTTGGGCAGGGCTCAGAATTTTATACTCAAAATCCTATTTTTTGGACAAAGATTATCGTTTTTGGTTTGGTTGGTTCGCTATCGCTTTATCCAACAATTACTTATATTTTATGGGCAATTCCTTTGAGCAAGGGAAATCTTCCTGTTGTTAATGAGGATTTGGTTTTGAGATTAAGGTTAATTATCAATATAGAACTAGTCGGTTTCGCATCAATTCCATTTTTGGCTACTTTAATGGCTAGGGGAGTAGGATTGGCTTGAAAAATATATAGTTAATTGTTTAGATTCTCTTTCTTATATAATTCTTGGGAATTGAAATAATTACTATCTAATTACAGATTTGTAAGAATTTATTAAAAATTGATACTAACGAAACTGTAAAAATATTTGACTATATCGATTGATCAAATATAATCCTTAAATATTAGGAAATATTTAATCATGAGTGAAGATAAACTCATAATAGCGGTTCCTGCGAGATTGGATTCATCACGTCTCCCCAGAAAAGTGTTGATAGATATTGCTGGAGAACCTATGTTGAAAAGAGTCTTAGATAGATGTAAGCTAGTAAAGGAAAGTTCCGCTGTCGTTTTATGTACTGATTCAAAAGAAATAAAGAATATAGCAGAAGGTTGGGGTTTTAAAGTCTTGATGACCTCTAAAAATTGCACCTCAGGTACAGATAGAATCTCTTCTGCTATTAATGATTTAATTTCAATAGCTTGGGGCTTTAAATATAAAGAAAGAGATATAATAGAGAATAATTTTTTGCAAAAAACTGTTATTTTAAATGTTCAAGCTGATCAGCCATTTGTGTCTCCAGAACTAATTAGTGATATTTATAAGGGATTTGAAAATAATAATTTAAAGCATGATATCTTGACGCCTATTTATTTATTAAGAGATAAGGACATTCATGATCCTAATCTTGTAAAAGTTGTAGCTGATTCTAATGGATATGCTCTATATTTTTCAAGATCAGCGATACCCTATATAAGAGGCAAGCACCCCTCAGAATGGAGTAGATATTCAAAATACTATGGTCACATTGGTATTTATGGCTATAGAGCAAATGTCTTAGCTCATTTGAGTGATATCCCTTCATCACGCTTAGAGAAACTTGAGAGCCTTGAACAATTGAAATTTCTAGAAAATGGCTTTGGAATAAAAACTTTAATAGCTAAAGAAGAAGTATCCTCAATTGACACATATGATGATTTAAATGAAGTGATTGCAAAAATGTCCCATAGTAATGAAAACAAGATTATTTCTAATAATTAGCTGTTCTTCTATGTCGATTAAAATGCCACTTAAAAAAACTTCCACAATGATTAAATCTTTTATTGATTGGTTAGAATTGGAAGCTAAAGCAATTCATGAATGCAAAAATAATCTTGATGAAGAACAAATAAAAAAGGCTTTGCTTTTAATTCAAGTTTGTGACAATGACAAAGGAAAATTAATTTTTACAGGTGTTGGTAAAAGTGGAATAGTTGCAAGGAAGATAGCAGCAACATTCTCTTCATTAGGCTTGACATCAATTTATTTATGTCCACTTGATGCACTTCATGGAGATATTGGTGTAGTTTCTTCTATTGATATTTGTTTTTTAATTTCTAATAGTGGAGAAACTAATGAGTTAGTTCAACTCATACCGCATTTTAAAAAGAGAAATGTAGCTTTAATTTCAATAGTTGGAAAGAAAGATTCAACATTGGCTAAAAATAGTGAATGTTTCCTTTTGTCAAAAGTAGATAGAGAAGTTTGCCCTTTAAATTTAGCTCCAACAGCAAGTACAGCTGTTGCAATGGCAATAGGAGACTCATTAGCTGCTGTCTCTACTGAGATCAGAGGTGTTTCTCATGAAGATTTTGCATTTAATCATCCTTTAGGAATATTAGGAAAGCAATTAACTCTTACTGTTTCAGATTTAATGATCCCTGTTTCAGAACTAGACTCTTTAAATCCAAAAAGCTCTTTTCAAAATTTGATAGAGACCATAACTAAAAATGGAATAGGGTGTGGTTATGTTGTAAATAATAGAAATCAAAATCACCTTGTTGGAATAATTACGGATGGTGATCTTCGAAGAGCTCTTGAGAATAATAACCCTATTAATTGGTCTAAATTGATTGCATCAGATTTAATGATTAGAGACCCTATTACATTAGATAAGCATACTTTGGCTAGTGAAGCCTTGAAACTAATGGAACAAAATTCAAAGAAAAAAACTATATCCAATATACCTATTGTAAAAACATATAATGGATTTAAAGAGGTTCTTGGTATTCTTAGATTGCATGATCTTATTAAAGAGGGAATAAAATGAATAGATTTTTTGATAAGTTCTTCAATCGCTCAGAATTACTTAT
>MDTG01207714.1_pt1 | contig 11816 bp, 9 predicted proteins | sample 811421 | NCBI WGS metagenome assembly MDTG01 (sample SAMN05326645, study PRJNA326480) | marine metagenome | isolation source: seawater | place: Pacific Ocean: South East | collected 2011 | reverse complement strand
TACATTATTTATGTTAAAATTCGTGAGATTGGTCTTTCATTATTATTCTAATATGAAGAAGGATCAAACTTATCTTATTAAATTCGGAGAAAACATACTTAAAAGGAGAAATGAACTGAATTTAAGCTATAGGCAACTTGCCCAAAAATGTGATATTGATTTTAGTGCAATATCTAAAATCGAAAAAGGTCAGAAAAGTCTAGATTTCAATACTATTATCGAGCTTGCCAAAGGTTTAGAAATTCATCCAAAAGAATTATTTGATTTTGAATTCGATAAATATTTATCTGAATTAGATGGGGTATAAAATATACAGATAATTTGAATAATTACAGTAGATAGAACTATTAATTCAATTTACTAAATATCATTTCAGATATTTCTTCTGGTTCATGCGAATTAAATATGTTGCAAAACAATAAAATAAGGTTTTATATAAGCAATACCATTAGAAAGTTTACATCAAATAATTACAATTATTTTATTAAAGCAGGCATTAATATCTTAAATTAAACTTGGAACGATAAAATAATTTCTACTTAGGTAAAAATTACGTATTAGATAATTTCAAGTAAAATTTTAACTAAATCTACTATTAAATCATGTTATATTATTTGATTTCCTATGGATATAAATCAGCGAATTCTGACACATATAATTTTAAACAATTTATCTTAGAATGCGGGAGCTTCCCTGCAAAAAATAGATGTGAAGAGAAAGCTAAAGAAGACTTATTAAAATTCGGCAAACATAATACCTTTCTAGGAATAACAGGTTTCATTAAAATAAATGAAGGAGATATTCCTAAGTGGGGATAGAAACTAAAAAATAACTGAATCGAATTATTTATTAACTGCTCTACTAAAGAATATGAGACAGCAGAAGAAAAGTTCGTCACTTCCGGTAAACATCGTTTAATGTTTATTGTATCGAAAATTGGGCTAGAATATAAAATATAGTTATTGATACAATTCTGCTTTTCATCGCGAAAAATCACTCCTTTAGACTTGTATTGTTATTTTTATAGCAGTATTAACAAAGAAAAGAGAGCTGAACTCGGGTACACTAATATCGCTCAGAACATAAAGTTCATCGTTCGATTCAGACCCAAGTTCAGACTTTCATCAACAATCTCTAATAGAAATTCGGGATATAAGCCCATTATCAAGGAGTTGAGTTATTGATGAAATCCCTCTTATCTACAAAGCATTACAAAGTTATGAAAAGTATTTATGTAGGTATCGACATTAGTAAAAACACGTTGGATTTTTGTGTTAGATCTTCCGGTGTGGCAAGCTTTCACAAGATCGGCAACAAAACCAAAAGCATCCGCAAGCTTTTGAAAAGCATAGCCAAAATAGATTCCAAGGCTTTTATAGCCATGGAAAACACGGGGTATTATAACTATAACCTTTACCAAACCCTGAAAGACTTTGATTTTAATGTCTATGTGATAGACCCCAAGCATATCAAAAGGAGTATCGGCCTGGTGCGCGGTAAGAACGATAAGGTAGATGCCAAGAGGATTGCCATATTCATTGAAAGGAACCATCAGGATTTTGAATGCTGGGAACCTTGCAGTGAAGCCATCAGGTCTTTAAAGATATTGATGGGCCAACGTAGATCAAAAATCAAGCAGCGCAAAGGGATCAAACAGCAAATGGCCGATTTAAAGGATATTGTATTTAATGGCAGTACCAGAAAACTGATCAAGATCAATCAAAAGGCCATCAAAGAACTGGATAGGCACATCCACGAAATAGAAACCTTGATCCGTGCCGAAATCAAATCGGACCCGGTTTTACAGGAACAGCTCAAAAGGATCAAGACCGTACCGGGCATAGGGGATGTTACCGCTTGGATGATCGCCATCAAAACCGAAGGCTTCCAACGTTTGACCGATCCAAGGAAGCTCGCCTGCTTTGCAGGGGTGGTACCCTTTGAGCAACAGAGCGGCACCAGCCTAAAAACCAGGCCCAGGGTATCGAAAATGGCAGATATGGCCTTGAAGTCCGTACTTCAGATGGCCGCTATGAGGGCGGTAAGGATGCAAAATGATCTGCAGGTATATTACCTAAGAAAAGTCGAAGAGGGCAAAAATAAAATGAGTGTTCTAAATGCGGTCAGGAACAAATTGTTACACATTGCTATGGCACTAATTAAAAACCAAACAAATTATAAAAACCGCTTGGAATTGTCATAGAAATCGAAGTGACAAGATTTAGGAATATGGTAGTTCTATGTCAGTACGAGTGATTTTGATGTAGTGATAACGGAATTAAAATAGTATCGAGAACTGGATTGAAGTTAGCGTTTCAAAACCACTTCTCGATACAGCCAATCTCTCTGTTACACTTCGAGATTAGCCACTCGAAGTGACAGTAGCGTTCAAGGTTAAAAAGTTTAAGGTTTAAAGCAGATTTTAATTTAAATGATCCTTTTAATTTTTTAACCTTTTTTCAAATTAAAGAAAAGTATTTTACAATATACAGTTAACGATTTACAGATTATTGCTAATTTCTTATTTCAAGTGGAAAGACTTCTCGATACAGCAAATCTCTCCGTTGCACTTCTAGATTTGCCACTCGAAGTGACAGTTTTTTAGAATGAATAACTTTTTATTGATAACTGCTCATTGTAAGCCGTGTACTTAACGAACTACCGCATTCTCTGGGATAGGAGCATTACGGTGTTTAAATCGTTTATGCGTCCATAAGTAATATTCAGGATGTGCTTTAATTTGTGCTTCCAGTCGATCTCGAAATGAAGTGGTAATAAAGAAATCAGGTTCAGATTGTGGATTATTAGTGATTTTTTTTAGCCGAGCTTCATAAAAACCACGCTTTACTTTTTCGACTTCTAGATAATACACCGGCATGTCAAAATCTTTCGCTAATTTTTCAGATCCGGTGAAAAAAGGAACTTTAACTCCCATAAAATCGGTCCAGAACTTATAGTTTGCTCGTTTCGGGGTTTGGTCGGCAATCATTCCGTAGATTCCGTTTAAACCATTTTTCTGGTGCCGGGCAATGGTGCTGACCACACGGTGGGATTCGATCATTTCAGTTTTAAATTTTCCCCGGATATCTTTTACCAGTTTATCAAAATATTTATTTCGAATACGTTTATAAATACCGTGACCTTTTAGCTTTAGTCCATATAGCTCCATAGAGATCATCCACTCGTAGCTAGCATAATGTCCGCACATTACTAAAACACCTTTCCCCAGATTGTTTACGGTTTCAATATCTTTAGGATTGATAAATACAAAATGTTTTTTTAATTCAGCTTCTGAAATAGTCAATGTTTTTATCATCTCTAAAAACATGTCACACATGTGATGATAAAACTTCTTTTTTATGCTTATCAATTCACTTTCAGATTTTTCCGGAAAAGCTAGTTTCAGATTTTTTTCAACCGTTTTTTTGCGATACCCAATGATATAATAGACCAAAATATAGATGAGGTCTGAGAAAAAATAAAAGAGCCTAAAGGGTAAAATAGAAATTAACCAAAGTAGAGGATAAACCAGCCAGAAAACAAATCCCTGCATAAAAAAACTTTCCGCAAATATATGGTATATTTGAATTTAAACAGCAATAGCTATGGGCAATTTGGAATTGGTGACGATCATCATTATCGCGGCAAACGTAATTATTTCTTTTAAGGGGTTTAATGATCCGGAGTTTTTTCACAAGTATAAGTTTAATATCGCCGATATTAAAAGTGGTAAAAAATACCAGATCTTAACTTCGGGATTCCTGCATGTTAATCATGCCCATTTATTTGTAAACATGCTTACCCTTTACTTTTTTGCGGATGCGGTGCTTCATTATCTGGGGACTACAGGTTTTATAGTTGTTTATCTGGTAAGTTTGGTTTTAGGAAATTTACTTTCGCTATATTTTCATAAGGATGAGTGGAATTATACTGCTGTGGGAGCCAGTGGAGCCGTAATGGGCATTTTATATTCGGCCATTTTACTAAATCCAGATATGATGCTTGGGTTGTTTTTTATTATCCCAATTCCGGCTTATTTGTTTGGTATTGGTTATTTGTTATACACAATTTATGGTATGAAAAGTAGAAGGGATAGTATTGGTCATGATGCCCACTTTGGCGGTGCGGTTGGAGGCTATTTATCAACAATAATTTTAGCACCTTATGTGCTAGAAGCTCATCTTATGATGGTTATCCTTTTAGCGGTGCCTATTGTTATTTTATTTTTACTTCATCGTAGCGGAAAAATTTAGTTTGGTATTGTATTTGGATATACCTTCTAAATTATAAAACCAATCTTATGAAAAAGTTAGCGCTATTACTGGTGATGATTACCAGCATGGGTTTAACCGCCCAAAATTCGACTGAAAGAAATACCGTTACGGTGACCGGAGAAGGAAAAGTTATGGTTGTTCCAGATAAGGTCATTATTAACTCCAGAATCGAAACTGAAGGTTTAAATCCGACTGATGTTAAAAAGGACAATGATAAAATTGCCAATGATATTTTTAAATATTTAAAATCCCAGGGGGTTCCAGAAAAAAATATTCAAACTGAATATATGAATCTGAATAAGCGCACCGATTATAATACTAAAGAAGAAACCTATGTGGCCAATCAGGCGATCTCAATAAAACTTGATGATCTTAAGAATTATGAAAAGATCATGCAGGGACTATTGAAGAACGGGCTAAACCGTATTAACGGGGTAGAATTTTCTTCTTCTAAAATAGAGGAGTATCAAAAAGAGGCCCGTAAAAAAGCGGTCTTGGATGCCAAACAAAAGGCTGAAGATTTGGTAGCAGCCTTAGACCAAAAAATTGGTAAAGCGGTAATGATCTCTGAAAATGGAGGCAATACTTACCCTGTAATGCGAATGGCTGAGATGAAGTCAGCGGCGCAGGCAGATCAACAAACCATAGCTCCAGGAGAGATGGAAATTAGTGTGAATGTAAATATAAGTTTCCAGTTATATTAATCTGAAGTTATTTCAGGTACTTAATTAGTTAGTTAAATAAAAAAATCCCCGGTAAGCCGGGGATTTTTGATTTTGATATTTTTTTCAGGAGTAATTATTTCTTGCCTTCTAAAAGCTCTCCTATTCTTTTATCTAAAGCTTCTTCACCACGTACATCACGATCTACGATTACACCGTTTTCATCCAGAATAAAAGTGGCTGGGATAGCGCGAATTCCGTATTTTTTAGCAATAGGATCATCCCAAAATTTTAGGTTAGACACATGGTTCCAAACAAGACCATCATCTTCAATAGCCTTTAGCCATTTGTTTTTTTCATTTGGCTTATCCAAAGACACGCTAATAATATTTAAACCTTTGTCATGGTATTTATTATATACTTTTACCACGTTTGGATTTTCTTCTCTACAAGGTTTACACCAAGCGGCCCAAAAATCAATAATGGTCACTTTACCCATCGCATTCTCTAAAGAAAGTTCTTCACCTTCAGGTGTTGGTCCACTAAAATCTGGAGCTTCGCTACCAATTTCTGTAGCGCTCATCGATTCTAATTGTTTTCCTAACATGGCACCAAGAGCCGTATTCTTTACTTCTTCATCTAATGAATCATACGTTTCTTTAAGCTCTTTAACCGATATCCCTTGCATTCTTAAAAGATCTACAAGTGCCATCACTGATACAAATGCATCTTTATTTTCTTTCGCTATTTGTTTTTTGAATAACTTGTCATTATCCATAATTTCGGTTTGCGTATTCTGCAAGGTTTCTAATTTAGTAGAATCCTGACTTTGATACGCGGTTTGCATTTCCATTCTAAGCTTACTCACTTCTTTATTTATGGATTGCATGTTTTCCATATATTCGTTTAAAAGCTCATTCTGTTTCCCTCCTTTTCTCTTAGAGGCCTGTATGCTGTCTTTATATATGGTGAAATCGATATTTTCATTTTCTGTAATGAAAAGAACCATACCGTTAATACCTTCAACTTCAAGATAGCCCAAATTTGGACTTTCTATATCGGCAAAATCGGCTTCAAATTTTCCATTTTCGATAGTGGTAGAGTCGATTCTTTCTGGTCGTTGGTTTAATTCCTTCAATTCAGAAAAATAAACCTTTTTACCATTCTCAATTCCTTCAGCCTTTCCTGAGATTGAAAATCCCTGATCTTTCTCGCATCCGGTTAGTATAACCAATAAACTAGCTATTCCTATTAATTTTCGCATGATTAAATATTAATTTTGTGCAAAAGTAATGAACTGAATGCTGAATGCGGTGTGATTATTGCAAAAGTTTTGTAATTTAAACTCATATACTTTTTTAGAATTATTTACGGCCATTAATTAAGATAAAATGAAAGAGCAGAAGCAGGATTTTCCCCTGGACATAACCATTAGCTTCCATAAAGTAGTCGAGCAATATCAGGATAGATTAAAAGTTGAAGAGAATCCTATTGCCAAAAAGTACATTAAAAGCTTATTGGAATATGTAGATCAATATCCGAAGCTTGTAGAAGGTATCCAGGAAATTAAAGATCTGGAAAAGTACAAAGAACCCATTAAGATTTTACTGGACGATCTTTTTCCAAACGTATTAAGTAATAACGAAATTAAGGCAGTTTCCATTCCCTATCATAACATTCTTTTTAACCATTCCAATCGATTAAAGAATATTATTAAAGCTGCGGGTAAGGATTTTAAACCTAAAATGCGGGAGATCGATAACAATTCGGCATACATTAATGCTTGTATTAATATTCTTAATAATTATTATGATTATAATATCGATTTTTCGCGTCCTCCGTACTATGATATACCAGATGAAAACGGTATAGAAAAACATTACAGGGCAGGTTTAAACGGCGATTTTGTAGAATTATATCCTAAAGATGAAGCCCAGGAAATTACTCAGAAGGATGTGGATGATTTACTACAGGATGTGGAGAATATCGAATTATGGAAAGAAAAATTCCCTCCATGCAGCTGGATGTTCAAAGGTTTTATTATTGTAAACCTTACCGATGTGACTATTGAAGATGCTATATCTGAATTAAAAACAGCTTTGCTTTTTCAGAAAACGGCTCAAAAAGACGAGTTAGACAAGCTACAGCGTATATTCAGGACGATTTATAAGATTCCGGATCTGAGAGTAGGGTTTACTGGATATAATGCAGAGGATAAGACTTTTGAGAAAGTAATGAAGATGAAGGCGAAAAGCTTTATTCTGAATGAAGACCTGCAGAGTGATTGTAAAACAGGAATATGTGAACAGAGTTTTAGTAACCTTATCGAAAAAAATAAAAAATTCAGCATTCCTAATGTGGAGAAGTATGCTAAAGAAAATGACAATCTTTTATCACGAAATTTATTGGCTAATGATGTAAAAAGCTGTATTCTGGCCCCACTGGCTAAAAACGGAAATTTGGTAGGTATTCTTGAACTGGTGGCTAATCGTAAAAATGTTCTTAATCGCATCAATGCGATGAAATTAGATGAAATTCTACCGTATATCATCACCGCATCCGAGCGTAACAAGAATGACTTTGAAAATCGCATAAAAGCAGTAATACAAAGTGAATGTACGTCTATACATCCTAGCGTATTATGGGTTTTTGAACGCGAAGCACGCAAATTTATAAGCGATTATGACAGCGATGGACTGGCATCTTTTAAAGATATCGTATTTAAGGATGTGTATCCGTTATACGGCCAAATAGATATTGTAGCCAGTAGTGATGCCAGGAATGAAGCTATTCAAAAAGATTTGCTCTATCAATTAGATGTTATTCTTGAAATTATCGATAAGGCTTATAATATTGAGGAACTTCCTATTTATGAGCAGGTAAAATTCAGAATTAAGGAATTCAGAATTGATATTGACGAAAGTCTGAATGCCAGCAGTGAGCAAAAGATATTTGGTTTATTGCAACGAGAGGTGAATCCTTTAATGGAGCATTTGGAAAAGCAAAGTGAAGAAATACGAAAAATGGTTGCCGATTATCGCGAAATGCTAAATCCCGAAACCGGTATTATTTATAACCATCGAAAAGATTACGATGATACGGTTCAACAAATTAACCGTACCATGTCCAGATTTTTAGATAAGCGGCAACTCGAAGCGCAGAACATCTACCCGCATTATTTTGAACGTTATAAGACAGATGGGGTAGATCATAATATGTATATAGGCCCGTCGCTCACAAAAAACAAGCCGTTTAATAAAGTTTATCTTTTTAATTTGAGATTGTGGCAAATTAAGACAATGGTAGAAATGGAAAATAAATTCTACCACCTGCAACAGTCTACTCCCATGCATTTGGATGCCGCGTCCTTGATTTTGGTTTATAATACCACGCTTTCTATACGTTATCGAATGGATGAAAAGAAATTTGACGTGGATGGTACGTACAATGCCAGATATGAAATCATTAAGAAGCGTATTGATAAAGCTTTTATTAAAGGTACTGAAGAGCGGATAACGCAAAAAGGTAAAATTGTTATTATCTATTCGCAAAAATCTGATGAGAGGGAATATCTGCGCTATGCGAAATATTTGCAGGCTAAAAGCTATCTGGGTGATGAGCTAGAGCTATTAGAATTAGAAGATGTACAGGGAGTTATTGGTCTTAAAGCGATACGGGTAAATATTCTATATACCTCAGAACATAAAGAACATGAAAAACCTATTACTTATGAAAATCTTATGGAAGAATTACATTAATAGGTTTTAAAAATGAATATAATCAATTTGATTTTTTTGAATATAGTAAATAGACTAAATATGTAGCTTTTTTGAAGCTTTAAAAAAATTACCATTTATAATTCATGGGAAAATCACGAGGTTCTTAATTCCAATTTTTAGGAATCTATGTTGATGATATGTTCTATTCTTACTTAAAATTATCTTGTAGTATATTATAGCTATTATATTAAAAAAAGCTTCTAAAGGAGTGGGTTTAAGGCGGACTTTTGAAAGGATGTGAATACCTTTTAAAAACCTCCAGACGTTTTTTACTAGTAGAACTTCTAAATATTATCTAATAAATTTTACTAAAGTGTTAATTTATTATACCACAAAAGCTTAGTTTATGAACACTATCACTGTTTATGAGTTTTACATAAGTTAAGGTTTATTAATCGTTCTTCTAAACCTAAAGTTCTGATGTATTTTTAGGTTATGATAAAAGAGAAAATTTTTAACGATACAGCAACGGCTTTTAGATTAAAATCTGATATGGAAATTAATAGAGCCGTACTGCTTTTTAGTGTAATGGGAACACCATCTTTAATAAAACCGGGAATAGGACTTACAAAATTTGCTTTAAAAGCAAAATTACCGATTACTCCGATTATTAAAAATACCATTTTCGATCAATTTTGTGGAGGGATTACAATTGATGATTGCAAACCGGTTATGGACCAGATGGATGAGGTTAATTTATCCAGTATTTTGGATTATTCTGTAGAAGGGAAAAAAAATGAAGCGGAATTCGATTCGGCCTATAATGTGAAATTAGAGCTTATCGAATTGGCCAGAGAAGAAAGTGAAGTTCCTTTTGCTATTTTTAAACCCACCGCCTTAGGGAGGTTTAAAATCTGGCATAAGGTAAGTTCTCGTGTTAGTTTAAGTGACAAAGAAAAGGAAGAATGGGAGAGAGTGCAGCAAAGGGTAGAAGGTTTATGTGAAAAAGCGCATAAGCTTAAAGTAAGATTATACGCCGATGCTGAGGAATCCTGGATGCAGGAAGCAGCCGATCTTCTAATGGAAAAAATGATGGCTAGATTTAACAAAGAGGAAGCCTTGATTTTTAATACGTTTCAGTGTTACCGTTGGGATCGCCTGGAGTATATAAAAGAATTGCATGCAAAAGCGAAAGAGCAGGGCTTTAAGATTGGTGCGAAGATCGTAAGAGGCGCTTACATGGAAAAAGAAAATAAACGTGCCAGGAAACGAGGTAAAAAGTCACCTATTTGTAAGTCTAAAGAAGCGACCGATGTTAACTTTAATAGTGTGATGGGGTATTGCCTGGACCATTTAGAAGATTTTTCTGTATTTATTGGTACACATAACGAGATAAGTAATTATCTGGCTTTGCAAATATTAGAAGATAAAGGTATTGCTAAGGACGATCAGCGAGTTTGGTTTAGTCAGTTATATGGTATGAGTGATCAGATAAGTTATAATTTGGCAGCAAGAGGTTATAATACCGCCAAGTTAGTGCCATTTGGTCCCGTTAAAGATGTTGTTCCTTATTTATTAAGGAGAGCTGAGGAAAATTCGTCGGTTAAAGGGCAAACCAGTAGAGAGCTTAATTTGTTGAGCAGGGAAAAGGAGCGAAGAAAAAAATCTGAAAATCTTGCCGAGGCTAAGGCCTAATGCTAAATTTTATAGCTGTTTAAACTTCAGTATTTATGAATCCTGAGATTCAGTAAATTAAAAGGTCCCTGATCACTTAAAAAGTATTCAAAATGATCGAATTTTGGGATATCCCGAAGTTATTTATTGCATTTTTTGTAATCTTACCGCTGGTATCCCTAATCCATGAGTTGGGACATGTGATTATTGCCAAAATTTTCGGCGCAACAAACGTCAAGATTATTATTGGCTCCGGACGAATTCTTTTAAACACAAGAATTTTCGAAATTAGAAAATACTATTTTTACTATGGGTATTGTTACTTCGAAAATATAGACGATGACAGCCGCTGGAAAAATCTCTTTATCTATTCCGGCGGCATACTGGCCAATATTCTAGTGGCGATACTCTTGATATATGTAATGTCTGGCGATTTTTTAGATACTACGATTTTTACTTATCAGTTCTTATATTTTTCCATGTATTATGTGTTTTTCGCTTTGCTGCCTATGAGTTATCCTGATGGCAATTATAGCGATGGAAAGATTATTTATCACTTACTGAAAAGAAACCATCAATTATTACAGCAAAAGCGGTTTCAACTGTGGTTTGATACTGATGATAAATGTTGGAAATTATCTGTAGAAAACAGAGATCAAATAGAAGAATTGGATGATTTTGATAAAGCCTACGAAATAGCCTTAGAGCAGGCAAGAACCTCAAGACCCAGTAAGCTTGAAGTCATCAAAGAAAATACCAGTCATTTTGAAATTTTTCCAAGAAGTCCTATTTAAAGAATACCGGAAATATAGATTAAATGAATAAGCTCCCTATCATAGGATAAAGGAGCTTACTCTGCACTAACTAAAAATTAACTCAAAATTGCCGAAGTTCTTTGGCGGAGAACAAACTTGCAAATTCACGTTTCATATTTTGGTGTTTTAAATATGTTTCTTATGTCACAATTCAGAGAATAGTTTGCTTTTAAATTGAAGATTTCAATGCTTTTTTTATCTGATTAGCGACTAAAGAAACCTGCACAGGTTGAAGTAAAACGACCCCTACATTTATAAATTCCATATTATTTTTGATAGTCTTGCTGGTTACAATACTAGGAGTACCAGCCTTTAATTTATCGTATAATTGAGAACCGCTAATCTTGAATTTATCAGTATCCCAGATAACATCAAGGGTGGGGAATACATTTGCAGGCCCTGGTGGAATGACTACTTTGGTTTCAACACCTTCCATTTTATCCAGGATGGCACTAATTTTGGCAGTACGATCCATCCATTGCTGCCATTCTTTATCATGATCTTTTTCCAGGTAACTTTTTAAAGCAGCATACATTCCAAAAATTTCTTCTTTGTTTACTTTCATTGGACGACCTATAGGTGCTTCATGTGGACTGTAATTTAACTTCGCAGCTTCGATAAGAGAAGCTTTACCAAAAAGTAGGCCTGCACTTTGGGGACCCCTAATCATTT
>MDTG01084503.1_pt1 | contig 11816 bp, 12 predicted proteins | sample 811421 | NCBI WGS metagenome assembly MDTG01 (sample SAMN05326645, study PRJNA326480) | marine metagenome | isolation source: seawater | place: Pacific Ocean: South East | collected 2011 | reverse complement strand
TTTATTTCATTAATTGTTGCAATTAATTGATAATTTATATCTTCTATAATATCATCTAATATTCTATTGGGAAGATTTTTTTTAAAAATATCTTGATCTAATTTTGAAAAATACATTCCTGAAATTCTATAATCTTTGTATGCTTCCCATGCATATGGAGCAACGTTTTTAACTGATAATGACATTGCATCAGAATAAACTTGAATTTCATATTGAGCATGCGAATCTGATCTTAAACCAATGAAATGAAGAAGATTGTGTAAATCATTTTTCCAATACCATTCAGTATAAAGATTTACTGGCAAAATAGCTCTAGCTAGTTCTCTTGCAACACCATCATTATTTAATTCATCATACATCTCGAAACTTGTTCTAGATATATCTTTAAAATATTTTATAACTTTTTCTTTAATTTTTTGTGATACTTCTTTTCCTCTTCCTTGTTTGTTTATCGAACTCTGAAATTTTATATTCTCAAGATCGGGAAAATAGAAATCATCACGTGCTTCAGAATAACGTAATGAGTATTCATTAATATTTGCTGTTCTGTGTCTAACCCATTGTCTAGCAACAAAAATTGGCATTTTAGCATGAAATTTAAATTCAACCATCTCAAACGGAGTTGAATGCCTATGTCTCATCAAATATCTGATCAATCCTCTATCTTGACTTTTTTTAGTTGTACCTTTACCATAACTAACTCTAGCAGCTTGTACTATAGCATTATCTCCACCCATTGAATCAACTAATCTAACAAAACCTTTGTCTAAACATTTTATACTTCCTTTTGGAAAACTTGAATTTTCTGTCATAAAATAGTATCTCCATTTAATATTTTAATTGCATTGTCTACAGATTTTGAATAACCCGCTAACATACCAGGAGTTATTAAACTTTTTTTATTATTATATGATATTTTATTACCATTTAAATCTAACATTTTTCCACCTGCTTCATTAATTATACAATGACCAGCACAAATATCCCATTCATTTTTAGGCCTCAATGTAGCAAATAGATCGGCTTTACCAGATGCTGTTAAACCTAATTTATATGCAACACTACCTACTTCTTTTAATTTACCAAATTTATTTTTGAAAGGTACCCACAACCCATCTTTAGTCTCTGTAATACTATTAAGAATAGTCATTTTTAATGTTTCATAATTTTTAGTACAAAAAATAGTTTTGTTATTTAATTTACTTCCTTGTCCTTTAATAGCTGAAAAAAATTGCTTTTTAATTGGATTATAAACAATACCGATTATTGGTTTTTTATTTTCAACTAGCGCAACACTCACAACCCACATTGGAATTTTATTAATATATTCTTTTGTACCATCTAATGGATCAACTATCCATACCCTATCTTTTTGCAATCTTTCATTTGAGTCTTTTGTTTCTTCTGAAAACCATCCATAATCAGGAAAAGCTGTTGTTAATTTTTGTCTTAAATATTTATCAGCGGCTTTATCTGCATCAGTAACCGGATTATAAACACCATTTTTATTAGAATTTTTATTTGCAATATTATAATCTAAAGAATAATAGTCTAGAAGGATTTGTCCGGCTTTTAGAACCGCAGATTTTGCAATTTTATATTCATTAATCATATTAATAAGTTAAAAACAATAATCAAATTTAATGAAGTATTTAAAATGATTAAAAATCAATAATAAATAAATAAAAAAACTTTTTGTTAGGTAATTTTAGTATTACCTTTGAGTAATATGGGAGTCGTCAGAAGGTCCCCCAACTATTTTTTGACAAAAACATTTTATTGATTTTGTGAAAATTTTCTAACACAACAAAGAGTTTTTTTTTGATCTTCTTTAAATCCTCCCTAGTAACACAGAGTTAGGCTTACCAAAGCATAACAAGTAGACATATATGTATCATTTTTGATAAATAAAGTTTTAAAATTTTATTGAAACTTTACATATCATTTATATTATGAGGTTTATAACATGGAAAAACAAATTTTTGTTAGCGAAATGGCAAGTGAAAGACGAATTGCCGTTCATGAAAATAATAAATTAGTAGAATTTTATATAGAAAAACCAGGTGAAACTGGAATGGTTGGAAACATATATAAAGGTATTATCGAAAATGTTTTACCTGGTATGCAAGCTGCTTTTGTAGATATAGGTTTTGGATTAAATGCCTTTCTACCTTTTACAGAAATAAACAACCCCGAACTTTTAAAAGATGCCTCAACATCGGAAGATGAGGATAATGATAATAAAAAGGATAAGAAAGAAATTGACAAAGAAATACAAGTTGATCTTGAAAAAAATCAAGAAATTTTAGTCCAAGTCATCAAAGAACCATTTTCAGGAAAAGGACCTAGGATAACAACTAATATAGCAATTCCAGGTCATTTAGTTGTTCTAGTTCCAAATTCAAATTTCATTGGAATATCAAAAAAAATATGGGATAAATATGAAAAAAGAAGAATTAGAAAATCAATTAAAAATTTTATTCCAAATGATGTAGGTATAATTGTAAGAACTGAAGCTGAGGGTAAAAGTGAAAAATTAATTAAAAAAGACTTCGATAATTTATTAAAGCAATGGCGTAAATTGTCGAAAAAAAGTCAAAAGTCAGAAGCACCTTCTTTACTTTATGAAGATTTAGAAACAGTATCAACAATTATGAGAGATATTTTGGATGATTCAGTAGATAAATTTATTTTAGATTCAAAAAAACTTTTTAGACAAACAAAAACATATTTACAAAATGTTTCTCCAAATTTAGTTGAGAAATTAGAAATATATAGAGGAAAATCTCCTTTGTTTTCGCAATTTAATATTGAAGATCAAATTTCTAAATCAACAAAACGTCATGTTTGGATTAAAAGCGGTGCTTATTTAATCATTGAACATACAGAAGCTATGGTCGTAATTGATGTAAATAGTGGAAGATTTGTTGGAAAAGGAAATCATGAGTCAAACTCTTTAAAAATAAATCTTCAAGCTGCAAAAGCTGCGGCAGAACAATTACGCCTTAGAGATATAGGTGGACTGGTTGTTATTGATTTTATTGATATGTACCAAGAATCAAATAGAAAAAAAGTCTATGCTGAAATGAAAAAACAACTTAAAAAAGACCGAGCTAAAGTAGCCGTTTCGCAAATAAGTGAATTTGGTTTATTAGAAATGACTCGACAAAGAATTAGACTTTCTTTAAGAGATTCAATTAGTGAAGTGTGTACTATTTGTAACGGTAGTGGAAGAATTTTATCTAAAGATGCTATCATTTCTGAAATAGATACATGGATAAGAAAATATAAAAAGCAAAAAAAGGACTTTAGATTGACTCTTAAAGTTCACAGTAATCTTTATGATTATCTCGAGAAATCTAAAAAAAGTGTTTTGAGAAAATTTATGTGGAAAAATTTTATTCATATTAAAACAGTCCCTGATGATACTTTAAAACCAAGCGAATTTCATTTTTTTTCAAGAAAAAACAACAAAGAAATTATATTAGAAGTATAACTTGACTTATGATACAAAGTAAAAATAAATTACTCATCTTTAAAAAGAGTTAAATTAATATGTACGCAATAGTAGAAATATCTGGAAAACAATTTTTGGCTGAGGTTGGAAAAGAATTAAAAATTCCTCATCAAAAAAATGTAGAAACTAATAAAAAAATTTTTTTTGATAAAGTTTTATTAGTTGTGGAAGAAAATAATATAACAATTGGTAAGCCAATAATTCCAAATTACAAAATTGAAGTTAAAGTAATAAATCATTTTAGAGACAAAAAAATACCTGTTTTTAAAAAAAAACGAAGAAAAGGCTATAAGGTTAAAAATACACACCGACAAGACTTTACAACTATTCAATGTATATCTATTAAAAAATCAGTGTCTAGTTCAAAAACCAAAAAGAAAACTGCAACCAAACCAAAAAAATAATATAAAAAGGAACTAATTAAATGGCTCATAAAAAAGGAATGGGAAGCACAAAAAATGGTCGTGATAGTAATTCCAAAAGATTAGGTGTTAAAGCATATAGTGGACAAAATGTAACGGCAGGGTCAATTATTGTTAAACAACGCGGAACAAAAATACATCCTGGCTTGAACGTCGGTATTGGAAATGATGATAGTTTATTTGCAAAAATATCCGGTGTTGTAAAATTCACCACAAAAACAAAAAATCGTAAAATAGCTAACGTTATATCATCGTAATTTTTATAATTAAATATATACAAATACTTTATTCTATCCAGGGTTAATAAAATGAAAAGAAATAAAATTGCTCTCATAGGAGGGGGTCAAATTGGTGGTATACTCGCCTTAATTTGTTCTCAAAAAGAATTAGGTGATATAATTATTGTTGATATTCCTAAAGCTGAAGGAATGGTTAAAGGAAAAGCTTTAGATATTTTAGAATCGAATCCTCATGATGGATATGATGTAAACATTACGGGTTCATCAAAACTTTCAGATATTAAAAATGCTGATGTTGTAGCAATTACTGCTGGAGTACCAAGAAAACCTGGTATGTCAAGAGAAGATTTGTTAGAAATAAATATTAATATTATTTCTGAAATAGCTATTAATGTAAAAAAATATTGTCCTAATGCTTTTGTAATTGTTGTTTCAAACCCATTAGATGCTATCGTATATGCTTTTCATAAAATTAGTGGTCTACCAAAAAATCAAGTTGTTGGAATGGCAGGTGCTCTTGATAATGCTAGATTTAAAGCTTTTATTGCTATGGAAACAGGTTTGTCTGTTCAAGACGTTTCATGTATTGTTTTAGGTGGACATGGACCTACAATGATTCCTTTAATTAGTTCAGCATCAATTGGTGGTGTACCATTATTAGACATACTTAATTCTACTCAAATTGATAAAATTGTCAACAGAGTCAAACACGCAGGAACAGAATTAGTCCAATTATATGGAAACGGTAGTGCTTTCTTTAGTCCAGCTAGTTCTATTGTTGAGATGATTGAAGCAAAAATTAAAGATAAAAAACGTGTTATTCCGTCTGCAGCACTATGCGAAGGTGAATACGGTATCAATAATTTGTTCATTGGAGTACCTACTGTTATAGGTAAAGACGGTGTTGAAAAAATAATTCAAGTAAAGCTTAATACAACGGAACAAAAAGCTTTAGCAAAAACTGTAAAAACTGTAAAACAAACTGTTAAAGAGATTAAATTTTAATTAGCCTAAAAAAATTTAATGTTTTTATTATACCATTATTAATTGGTGTATATAAAAAAGTTATAATCAAAATAAATAAGTATAACTGTCTTAGAAAAAAAAATTTTCTATAAGCAACTTCACGTTTTATTGAAATTTCTTCATTTAAAATATTGTTTTTTAAAATAAACCTAGATTTTATTACTACATATACTAAAAAAAAATATAAAATAAACTTTACATATAAACTTAAATTATTTAACAAATGCTGGTTTGTCGTCAAATGCAAAATTGATAACATTGGTAGAAAAAATATAAATAAAATTTCAGTTTTATCTGAGAGATCACTAATTTTTTTAATTTTTTGTTCGAAACTATTATTTTTTTTAAGATTATATAAAAGATAATTAAGATATATTGAACTTGAAACCAAAAAAGCTCCAAAAAAGAAATGTAAAAATAAGTAGAAATTATTCATCTAAGTTAATTTTTCAATAAATTATTCATTTTGTTCCAACAAGTTTTTTCCAATTCAGTAATACTTAAATTTTTGTAATCTTCAAAATAAATAAAATCTCCCACAACTACATCAACTACACCTGGTTTAATTCTCCAATCTGTTTTTCTCTTAGCTAAAAATGCTCCATTAAATACGACAATTAATATATCTGCTTTTGAACCTTTTGCTAAATGAAATGGACCTTTCTTAAAAGAATTTAATTTACCTGATGTAGTTCTAGTACCTTCTGGTGCTATAAACACTGGTATACCTTCTTGTAGTTTTTTTTGAGCATATTTTACTGATTCTATTGCCGATGATTTATTTTTTCTTTCTACAGGAATAATTCCGTATTTCTTTATTATAGGTCCCCAAATTGGAAGTTTAAATTGATATGATGCTGCTAATGCCGTTACTTGTCTAAAAGTTATTGTTGGCAAGATAAAAATATCTATAATTGAACTATGGTTGAATAATAAAAGATATGGTTTTTTTCTTTTTAATTTTTCTTTTCCTTTTATTTTTAATATAATTCCAAAACCAAATAATAATAATCTCCCATAAAATCTAACAATTGGTGATATAGATTTTGCTTTTAATAACATTACAATGGGTAAGAATGTGAAACATGTAAAAACAAATATTATAAACCAAAAAGGATACAAAATTAATGAATAAATAATATGTAAAATATTTAAGTCTGAATTATTATAAGTAATTGATTTATCTTTTTTTTCAGTTGATCCAAATATTTTTATAACAATCATAAAAAAAACCAATAATAAAAAAACTATTAACAAATAAATCAAATCAAACATTCAAAAATCCTTTATTAATTTCTTCCATCCATTTTTTTTGATATAATCAAAAAGCTTATGATTTGCTTTTGGAAAAGCATATAAATTTATTTCGGATGGTTTGATAAAATTATAATCACAATTATGATTATCAATAATTCCATCAATAATACAATTAAATAATGTTAATTCAATTGAAAAACTACTATAATCATGTTTAATTGTTTTTATTTTATTTTTAATTATAATATTTGTTCCAGCGTCTTTCATAACTCCTCTTTTTAAGGCAACTTTTAAATTTTCATTACTTTTTAATTTACTACCTGGAAATTCCCAAAGATTAGATAAATGTTTTTTATTTAATCTTTTTTGTATATAAAACTTATCTTTATTCCAAATAATACCTGTAACAACTTTTATTAATGGTTTCTTTTTCTTTTTTATCCTTTTTGGAAATAAACTTTGAATTCCCATTTGATTAGATTTACAATTATAATTTATTGGACAATCGTTGCACAAAGGATTTGTATTTTTACATATTTGACTACCAAGCTCCATTAATCCCTCATTAAAAGTTCCAGGTTGTGTTTTAGATATAATTTTATTTAAAAATGAAAGAAAAAGGTTTTTATCTCCTAGTACAATATTATCTTTAGCTAAAAACCTACTGATTACTCTATTTACATTTGCATCTATTAGAGGTATAGGATAATTATAAGAAATAGATAGTACAGCTGATGCTGTATAAATTCCAACTCCAGGAAGTTTTAAAAATTGTTCTAATTCATCTGGAAATTTACCGTTTCCTTCACTAACAATAATTTTACATGATTGGTGAAAATTTATACACCTTCGATAATAACCTAATCCTTCCCAATATTTTAAAAGTGAATCTGATTTTGAGTTAGCTACATGGTGTATGGAGGGAAATCTTTTAACCCATTTAACATAATAAGGAATAACTGTTTCTACTTGAGTTTGTTGGAGCATTACTTCTGAGAGCCATATTTTATATGGATCTTTTGTTTTTCTCCAAGGTAGTTGTCTTTTGTTTTTGTTAAACCAAGAAAGTAAATTTCGAGAAAATTCAATATTTTTAATTGTATTATACAACTATATTTTTAAATTATATTTCCATAACTCCCATATAAAATTTTCCAAAGAGTTTTTTAATTCTTTTTTATTATTAATATTATTGCTTAATATTTGTTTACCTAAAGTTTCTAACCTATATCTATATTTTTCTGATTGAGAAAATCCTTCTTTAGTTAGATAAATTTTTACGGATCTTCTATCTTGGTTATTTTTTTTCCTAAACACCAAATTAAGCTTTTCTAAATTTTCAATTATTCTTGTTAATGTACTTTTATCAATACCTAATTTTTTAGTAACAATGCTCATTTGAATACCTTTTTTAGGAATTGACAAAATGGCTAAACATTGGGCAAGGGAATCATTTTTATCATTACAGATTATTTTTCTATGGAAAAAATTTAAAGAAAAAAATAATTCATTTAAAATTTCTCCCATATTCATAGTTGTATAATACAACATATAAATAAATTTTTAAATGATTTTAATTATTATTTTTTTATTCCATATATTGAACCAATTAATGCACCAATAATGACATCGCTTAGCCAATGATTATTACTTTCGATTCTTTGTATACCAACAGCGGTGGCTAGAATAAAAGATGGAATTCCTAAATTTAATCCATAATAATTATTTAGTATGCATGCTGAAACAAAACTTCCTGAAGTGTGCCCAGAAGGAAAAGACATTTTGTTTTTTTTATTTGGCCTTTCTCTTTTTGTGAAATACTTTAAACCATATGTAGTTGAAATTGTTAATATAAGTGGATTTAATAATAACTTCTGCTTTTTATTAAATTTTAATTCGGAATAAATAACAATCGGATAAATATAAATTTTTCCGTAATTATCTAAAAATTGAGAGTTTTTTTTTGAAAGAAAATTTTTTGAATTAAAATATTTACTACTCTTTTGATCTAGAGAATTAACAATTCCAAAAAAAAATTTCTTTTGCGAATAAATGTTATTATTTAAAACCAAAAAAAATAAACAATAATAAATGATTTTTTTCAATCTATAACTATTAAATCTTTAGTACTTTTATTTAAAATTTCAGAATTTGTATTTTTAACAATTATATCATCTTCAATTCTTACACCACCAAAATTTGGGATATAAATTCCAGGTTCAACAGTCATTATATAGTTATTATAAATTTTCTCCTTACTATTTGGAGAGAATCTTGGATCTTCATGTATTTCAAGTCCTAATCCATGGCCTGTATTATGAATAAAATTATCTTTATATCCTAAACTGTTTATATGACCTCTACAAACACCATCTATTTGCTTACACTCGTTATTATTTGTGATATTTTCAATTCCTAATATTTGAGAATCATGCACTATACTATATATTTCTTTTTGCTTTTCATTACATTCTTTAATTACCACAGTCCTTGTCATATCTGCATGATAACCTTTGTATTTAGCTCCAAAATCTAATATTAAAAAATCTCCTTTTTTTAATTCTCTTTTTGTTGGAAAAGCATGAGGTAGAGCAGAATTCGGACCTCCAGCAATAATTGGTCTAAAAGCGTCTTCATCTGCTCCTAAAATTTTTAGTGCAAAAGAAATCTTTGCAGAAATTTCTATTTCACTTAATCCAATTCTTAAATCCGGAATAATTTGATCAAAAGCTTCATCAGTAATTTCAGCAGCATTACGAATGTATTCAATTTCTTTTTCGTCTTTTGTTTTTCTAATATTTTCAATAACATTCTTAATTGGCACCCAATGAATTTCAGGAAACATCAATTTTAATTCTTGAAATTGATTATAATTTATTTGATTTGCCTCAAAACCTAATTTTAATTTTTTATTCTTAAGAAATTTTTGTTTTTTAATTATATTTAAAGCTGTATCGTTTTCAATGATAATATCCATATTTTCAACTTCAATTTTTGCTTGAAGCTTATATCTTCCATCAGATATGAAATATTCTTTTTTATCAAAAACGAGACACGTAGCAGAAGATCCTGAAAAACCACTAATATATCTAATATTTGTTAAATTATTAATTAAAATTCCATCAAGATTATTTTGAATTAATGATAATTTTATTTTTTCTAATCTTTTTTTAAAAAAATTCATTTATCTACGTTAAAATTTTTTAATAATTCAATTAATTCAATTTGTTTTGTCTTAATTTCTTTAACATCTGAGTTTTTCTTTGTTTTCATTACTGATAAGACACCCAGAGCTTCTTTATACAGTTTTTGATTTTTAAAAATTTCCACCATTGTAAATGTTGCTATATCCTGTGTAATTGGTATACTATTGATATTTTTATCGTCAACTAATTTAATATTTGAGTTAGTTTTAGAAAATTCTTGCTTGTCACTCTTTACCTTTATTTTTTTTTCATCATTTTTAATAAATTTTGATATTTTTTTCAACCCTTCGTTTGCATAAATATTTTTTTGATCAAAAATTAGTAACTGTTTTAATATTTTTTTTAATTTAGAAATTTCATTTTGATTCCAATATATTTGAGAAAGTATTATATATGCATTAAAAAATTTCGGGTCTTTTTTTATTATTTTTTTTAATATTTTTTCTGAGTTTAAATATTCTTTTTTTAAGATTAAAATTCTTGATAAGATATATAATCCATCGAGTGAATTGGGATTAGACTTAAGACCTTTCTCACAAATTTTTTCAGCCTTTTCAATTTTTTTGTTTAATAAATAGTATTCAGATAAAATTGGAAATAAGTTTGAAGTTGGATTGTTTTCAAAATAATCCTCCAATTCGTTTAAATTATTTATATTCATTAAATATTAAATTTTATCATTGGTTATATTAATAGTATATTTACTTTTATATTAACAAATTTAATAATATTCAAATTTTAAAATATGTTTAATTTAATTTTAAAACAATGCAAAAAAATGAATTATAAAATATTAATTTTGATTAAGATAATTTTTCTTAACTCTTTTTTATTTGGAGGAGTCATAGATGTAAAATTTATTAGTGACCCAAATAGAGTTGAAACGGTAAAATCATTTAAAAATGGAAATCATTCTTATATTTCATCAACAGATTTAATTAGAATATTAGATGCTGGAACTTTTAAAAATATTCCACGAGGAAAAATAGTAATATATCTAGGGGGTCATAGAATAAAAATATCCAATCAGAGTAGTTTTATTGTAATAAATGAAAATGTATTCCAAATGAATTCATTTGCTATTTCTGATGGAATTGATATGTACTTGCCATTAGAATCATTTTTATTCATCATTAAAGAAAACGTTGAACCAGGAATATCATACAACCAAAATACAAATGATATAGTGATTGATTTAGCTTCACATAACATTAAACACTTAACCATTGAAGAAAAAGCAAATGGGACCTTAATTAGACTAAGCACAACTCAAAACTTTGATACTAAATCAATTACAGGTTGGTCTTCTTCCAATAGATGGTTTTACCTAACTATTTCAGGGGGAATTGCAGATTCAGTTAACATTAAGAAGTCTAATTTAGGTGGTTCAATTCGAAGTTTATCTATTGATCAAAATCCAACATCTGTTCAAATTGCATTTCAATTAATCAATGATATTGAAAATTTTGAAATCTATCAAAACAATGAACCTTCTGAAATAGTATTGACTTTGAGAAATCCATTAAGCATGTCAGCTGAAAAAATAAATAAAATAAGAAACTCTTGGTTTATAGATACAATAGTTATTGATCCTGGACATGGAGGTAAAGACCCAGGAGCTACCGGAAAATATGGCTTAAGAGAAAAATTTGTAAACTTAGATATTGCCAAAAGACTAGGTAAATTAATAGAGAAAAATACTAATATTAAAGTAATATATACTAGAGATGAGGATGTGTTTGTACCACTTTGGAAAAGAACTCAAATTGCTAACGAATCTAATGGAAAATTATTTGTAAGTATTCATGCCAATGCAAATGAAAACAGAAGAGTAAAAGGATTTGAAACCTATATTTTAAGACCCGGAAAAACTCAAGATGCTGTGCAAGTTGCAGAAAGAGAAAATAATGCAATAAAGCTAGAAGAAGAAGAATCAAGATATGAAAATCTCATCGAAGACAATTTTATTATTGCTTCTCTAATGCAAAATTCATTTATGAAAGAAAGTGAAGATTTTGCTGGTATGATTCAAAATAATCTCAGAAAAAGCATTCCATCTCCTGATAGAGGTGTTAAACAAGCTGGTTTTTATGTTCTAATTGGAGCATCAATGCCTCACGCATTATTAGAAGTAGGTTTTTTATCAAAC
>MDTG01080273.1_pt1 | contig 11816 bp, 9 predicted proteins | sample 811421 | NCBI WGS metagenome assembly MDTG01 (sample SAMN05326645, study PRJNA326480) | marine metagenome | isolation source: seawater | place: Pacific Ocean: South East | collected 2011 | reverse complement strand
GAAGCTTTGGAAACACCATAAGGACTTTGTGGCTCTAATTTCGATGAAATATCGTAAATATTTTTTTTGTTATTTCCATAAAACTGACCTGAGCCTGCATTGAATACTTTAACCTTGTATTTATTCTTTTTAACAACTTCCAATATATTTAAAATTCCAATTACATTGCTGTTAAATGAAATATGCGGATTTTGAAATGATCCTGTAACTGATGAATATCCAGATAAAAAATAAATTTCATTAATTTTAGAATTAATTATTTTTTTACAAAAATTTAAATTTGATGCTTTTCCTTTTAATAATTTAATTTTATTTATAATTTTTAATTTTCTCAATCTAAAAAGATTATCAAATGATTTATTTCTTGTTACACCCATAACTCGGTATCCTTTGGTCAATAATAGATGTGATAAATAACTGCCATCTTGTCCACTGACACCAAATATTAAAGCTGTTTTAATTTTCATAAATTAAGGATTTATCATATTGTATTTAATATATATATAAACTAGTTTAAATATGACCAAAGCATTATTATTTTATAAACTTATTCATTAAAAAAATTTTTATAGATTTTTATAGTTTCATCCGCACATTTATCCCAACTATACTCTTTTGATTTAAGACTACCTTTTTTTTTAAGTTCATCTCTTTTAAATGTAGAATATAAAACACTTTCAAGTGAACTTACCAAACTTGTTTTATCTTTTGGATCAAAATAATTTACTGCATCCCCACATATTTCTTTGAAGACAGGAATATTTGAACATAAGACTGGACAATGATTAAGCCATGACTCAATTATTGGAATACCAAAACCCTCCGCTAGGGATGGAAAGATAAAAAGTTGTGCTTTTTTATACAAAGAATTCAATAGATCTTCGTTTCCGTAAATATGTTTTATAGACTGTTCGTTGATATTATTCTGGTAAAAATATTTTCTTTCATAATTTGAAATTTTTTCTCCGCCAAATAAGACTAAATCAAAATCATTTAAAAAAATTTTATTTGATGCAAGTGCTTGGATTAATATTTCAAAATTTTTATATTTACTTCTAGAACCGACAAATAAAATATAAGGCTTGGATACAAAATCAAATTGATAATCTTGATTTATATTGTTTGTATTTAAGTGATCTCCAGCTAAATAAATGACTGATGTTTTTTTTTCTTCAACATTATAAAATTTCAAAAGATCTTTTTTAGTTTCTTTAGATATACAAATTATATGATCTGCTGAATCAATTATTTTTTTCTTAGGAAATATAGGTTTATCAGATGCTAGTGAATTTTTTTCATGAATCAAATCATAAACAGTAATAATTATTGGTTTATTTTTTTTTTTAAATTTTTGATAGTAATAAGTATAGTGAATAATATCTGGTTTCCAATTGTGCATCTTAATTGGAGATAAAATTTCATTTAATCTTTTATAAAAAAATGATGTGTATGGTAGTGAGTGTTTTACGTATTGACCTTCAACATTTTTTTGGTCTAAATCTCTTAGAAAACTATTTTTATAATATGAAGAAAAAACTCTAAAATTAATATCCTTACTTAAAAATTTTATAAATAAATTGGTATAATATCTAGATATACCTCCATATTTTTGAGACCAAAAAATTTTATGATCAAATGCAATTTTCATATTTTTAAGATAAATTATCTTAATACTTAATTGTTTAATTATCTAAGAATAATAATTAAAAGGATCTAAGATCTTATCATTATTATTTTTAATTAATTTTAAATATTGTTTTTTAAAATCCGCATGTTTTGACAAAAAAATAATAGCGTCGTAATTATTTTTTGAATTAATTGTATCTAAAACTTTATAATCTTTTTTAATTTCATCAGTTAAAAATTTATCATATGCTGCAACTCTAAAATTTGAATTTTTTAACTTTTTAAAAATTTTGAAATTTATCGAATTTCTCATATCTGCGATTCCTGATTTGTAGGAAATTCCTATAATTAAGATTTTTGAATTTTTTAAATTTTTATTCTTTTTTTTTAAAAATTTAGTTAATTCATTAATAACATAATTTTCCATGTTATCATTAACATTTCTACCAGTTAAAATTATTTTAGTTTTAAAATTATTTTTTGCTGCAATGTTTGAAAGATAGTATGGATCTATTGGCAAACAATGGCCACCAACTAGCCCAGGAGTAAACTTAAGAAAATTCCATTTAGTCTCAGCTAATCTAACCACTTCATTAAAATTGATCTTAAGTTTTTTACAAATCAATAATATTTCATTGGTTAAAGCAATATTTATATCTCTTTGTATATTTTCTATAGCTTTTGCTGTTTCTGCGGCCCTGATATCTCTTGAAAAAATGATTTTTTTAGAAATATTTTTATAAACATTAAAAACATTTGATAGAATTTTTTTGTTATACGTATCAATTGATACAATTTTATTAATCTTTGTAAGTACATTTGATTTATCGCCTGGATTGACTCTTTCAGGACTGTACCCAATATAAAAATCTTTGTTATATCTAAGGTTAGTTCTGCTTTGTATATAATCTATATATTTTTTTGTTAGACCTGGATAGATTGTTGACTCTACAAATACAATATCATTCTTTTTTATAATTTTTGAGACAATCTTTATAGCTCCATTAAGATTTCTAAGATCAGGCTTCTTATTCTTTGTCAAAGGTGTAGGTACACAAATAATAAAAAAATTAGATGATTTTATTTCTCTATAATCTGAAGAAAATTTCAATTTTCTTTTAGAAAAATCTTTTTTTGAAAACTCTTTATTTGTGTCTATTTTCTTTTTTAATGTTTCAATTCTTTGATTATTTATATCAAAACCTAAACATTCAAACTTTTTAGATAGATTCAAAATTACTGGAAGACCAACATAACCCAGACCAATAATACACGGTTTTATTTTCATTTTTAAGTTATCTTACAATAAATCCTTAATTTTAACTTTTTTGTTACTTTGATTGGCTAAATTAATTACCTCACATTCACAAATTTCATTTATCTTATTTTCATCTGTTAAAAAAGTTAAATTTCCATCAATAGATCTACTTTCCCGATAATTTGAATTTGTAAAACTACTTAAATTTTTATCATCTGGCTTTTCTAAATTTATTTTTTTAATCTCATCAATGTTTACAAAGAAAGCATTTATACAATTTTTATTAACACCCATAAACACAAACCCTTTAGACTTCATCAAATTAATAATTGCCTTTAAAGATGCACCAAAACATAAATTAGAATAATGGTAATTTGTTCTGTTAAAATTTTCAATATTAGGTACAGTAATTTCTAAATTAGGACCAAAATTAGGGTTGAATTCTAATACTGCTATTTTCGAAAATTTGTTTGGAAGTTCTCTTAAGATCCAATAATCCACACCATCTATATCTAGTGAAAAGAGATCTATATTTTTGTTAAATTTATTTTCTATTAATAAAGAATTAATATTTTTATGACTAATAAATTCTTCTAAAATTGTTAAATCACCTTTCCAAAATATTACATTACTCATAATTTTTTTTTTAATACCTTTGATACAGTCAATAATTAATCCTTTTGAATTATAAGTTTCAAATATAAATCTAGTATTACATTCACTATAATCTCCAACACCAATCTCAATATATTTTGGTTTTTCAATCTTTAACTCATGTAAAAAATAGTCAATAATTCCATCCTCTCCATTTTGAGAAAAAATTTTGTAATCTAATTCATTTATTCTTTTGATATTTGAGTAATTTTTTCTAAAATTTAATATATGAGAATGTCCTATCAAACACACTTTTCTGTAATAAAGTCTTTTTAAAAAATATTTTGTCAGTAAATTTAAGATTTTATCTCTAAATTTATAAAGCATTTTAATTAATTTTTTTCCTCATTTAATTCTCTAAAATTATCTTTTTTTATCATCTCTTGATAATTTCCTTTTTCAATTAATTTTCCATTTTCAAATAATAAAATAACATCGCAATGCATTAATGTTTCATGTCTATGAGATACAATAAATAAGGTTTTTTTAGTCTCAGAAACAAAGATATTTTTAAAAATTTTCTTTTCATTTTCAACATCTAAGGAATTAGTTGCCTCATCAAGAAATAAAATATCTTTATCTCTGTACAGGGCTCTAGCAATTCCTATTCTTTGTCTTTGACCACCAGATAACCTAACGCCTCTATTGCCAACAATTGTCTCTCTACCATTGGGAAGATCTTTTATAAATTCATCTACTTCTGCTAATAACATAGCTTCATCTAATTTTTTTTTATCTATATCATTTAAGTTATCGCCAAACGTAATATTATTTTTTAAAGTATCATCAGTTAAATAAATATCTTGGGGCACATAAGCTATTAAACTTTGCCAACTTTTAATAGCCTCGTTAATATCCGTACCATCAACGCTTATTTTTCCATTTGATGGATGCAATAAACCTATAAATAAATCTAAAAAAGTACTTTTACCAGAACCTGATTTACCAATTATGCCAATTTTAGATCCATTTTTGATTGTCAAACTTACATCTTTTACCGCTGCTCTTTTTGAAGAAGGAAAATGAAAAGTAATATTTTCAAATTTTATTTCATTCTTAAGTTGAATTTTTTTAATATTATTTGAATCATTTTTATTTATATATTTTTCAAGAAATTTCATTTCTTTAGAAATTAAATCTAAAGAAGGACGTAAAGATTTAAATAAAGATAGTGATGTAGAAATTGAATTAAATGCTGGAATTAATCTAACTGCTGAGGCTGCCAACAAAGTTATAATTGGTATTAAAGTAGATACCTCTCGATCGAAATACAAAAAAACTGTAGCAATCAGAACAACAGCAAAAATTGTAATAATTTCTAAAAATAATCTTGGGATTGATGTAAAAAAATAATTTAATAATGTGTTTTTTTCGATATTGTCTACTATATTGCCATGACTTTGTTGCACAAATTTTTCTTTGTTTAAAATTTTTATTTCTTTTATTGCTCCAAAACTCTGGTTAACAACTCTAATTTGTTCACCGCTTGATTTTTGAATTTTTTCGCCTCTTTCTAAAAGTTGCTTTCTAGTTGATATAAAAAATATTATTACGAACGCTCCTAAAAATAAAAATACCAAAAAAGAAATCAATGGGTCAGTATAAAAAAGAAGCCCAAATATCATGATTAGTATTGATCCCTCTCTTAAAAAATTCATTAATGCTAAAATGATACTTGTTGCTTTTGATGAGTCTGATGTTAAATTTCTGAGTAATTCTGCTGGATTTCTCTGAAGATGAAAACCATAAGGAGCTTCTGTATAGAAATAAAAAAGTTTTTTACTAATACTAGACCTAATATTTTTTACAATTAAACCTTGTAAATATACAATTGCTCCAAGGTAAATATTTTTTGTAGTAAATATAAATGTTAAAATAATAACCCCGATAACTGCTAATTCGTTTTGTGTAAATAATAATAATTTTTCTTTGTTGATAAAGTTTGGCAAACTATCTATCAGTAATTGAACATCTAGGATTAACATTGCAAATAATGGTAATGAACCTAATCCAATTAATTCAAATAATGTTGCTATTATTAACCCAAAAAATAAAAATATTAAAAGAGTGTAATGTTTTTTTTCACATAAATTTTTAATATCTTTTATCATTGATCTAGCAAGTTATAATTAATAGTATGTCTTTCTTGAAGAGCTATCTGTTTTTTAAGATTGTTATATAGATCGTCACTCTTTGTGTTATAATTATCAATTAGTTTTTCATACTCAAAAAGAAAATTTTCATATTTAAAGTTTGTGTTGTGACTATCGGGAATCAAGGGAGAGTGTACTTTTGATAAAACAGAATAGATATAAATGAATATTTTTGCTCTATTTTGCTGATCTAAACTTACATCACCAATTTTATCAACATTTTTAAGATATTTAAAATATTCTACCTCGTTTTTAGGTTCTATGCTTATTCCATGTCCTGAAGAGAGAGATTCGCCACATATTATAGAGGGTACACCTAAAGCAGGATATTCATAACCAACACTGCCTTGAGCAGATATTGCGCATTTTATTATTTTTGGTAAGGGTTCGATACCATATCCATGTGGAAATAACTTAATATGGTTAAAATCAGAACAATATTTTTTAACTTCTAATTCAGTGCTAGTTTTTACTTTATTTTTTATTTCATTTGGGTGTGGTTTTATTATCCAATTTATATCTTCAACTGTTTTTATAAAATTTAAAGTTGATCGTAACCAAGTAAGTCGGTCAATATATAAATTCAATGAATTAGTAAAAATACCATCGATTAAATCATTTGAGAAAATCATAACAATCGGTTTATTTATTTCCCATTTATATTTTATACATAAATCTTCTTTAGTATAATTGGTAATATTTTTTTTATTAGGATCTTTAATGAAATCAATACTTCTTTCTTGATCAACACCAAAACCTTTTTTATTTAATAATCTATTTTGAATTATTGCTTCGCCATTTTTAATAGCAAATGTTTTATTATTTTTTAATACTAAATTAAATAAACTGGATGAAAATCTGTGCCTATTTTTATAAACTTCAGAAAAATTTTTATATATTCGGGCTGATATTTTATTAGCTGTGCCAACTTTACAATAAACTTTACAGTTGTTTAATAATGCTGTTTGAAAAACTACTGCAGAGGGTATAAACTGATTTTCAGTTTGAACAATATCTTTAGTTTTTGTATCTGTTAAAATTTTTTTTGTTTGATCATAAATCATCAAAGACTGTGATAAAAAAAAATAAAATTTTGGATTTAAAATTTTTATTGTTCCTACCCTATTAAATCTTAAATAATGATCATAAACTATCTTTCCAAAATATACATCTTTATATTTAAATTTTAACAAATCAGTTATATTATTAATATTCTTTAACAAGCTAATAGTCAGACATAAATATTTTAATCTAGAAAATATATTTTCATTATTCAAATAATAGAATTTTTTAATTCCAAAACTTCTCATAAATATTTCTGCACCGAAGTCTTTTTTTTTTATTAAAGCTACTGGTCTCTTATTCAATATTTTTGACAAATTCATTCCCAAAACAATATTATTGATTGAATATAATTTTGAATTCAATAAACTTGTAATCAATATTTGATCGCTACTAGTTTGATAATCAAAATTTTTTTTGAAAAATTTTAGGTTTTTATCTAAAATTTTAATTTTTTTTTGATCTTTCAATATATTGTGGTTTATTTCTTTATAAACTAAATATTTATAGTAATTATTTTGAAGTAGAAAAATTTTAAAAAAGTTTATATTTTTAATAATTAATTTCGACTCATTTAATAAAAAAAAAACCATTATTTTTATTAAAAAAAAAATACTCATAAGTTTTATCTATTCTAAAATTTAGGTTTTATTATATTAATTCTATTAAATGTGCAAATTATGTTCAATTTATGAACGGTACATTTAAACTAGATTATCCTTGAAAACCGGGGTTTAATGCTTTACTTCAAAACTAAATAATGAATAAACAATTACTTTTTTTTTGTCCAAACATCTTAAATGACGGACTCAAAACAACACTTAATATTTATTTAAAATACTTTTCAAAATATTTTGATGTTTGCCTCATAACAAATACTCCTGAAGATAAATTCTTTAAAAGCTTTAAAAAAAAAATAAAAATAATAAATCCAAAAATAAAATTTTTTAATAATAATAATTTCTTAAATATTATTTTTTGTACTTTTCTTGTTTTTAAAAATATAAATAAACATACTATTGTTTTTTCAATGCATAATCATTTACTTTTGTTATTATCAAAATACTTTGTAAAAAATCTTAAAGTAATTCTTCGTACTCCCAATGCAATAATGAATGATAAGAAAAATATTGAATATCGATACTTAAAAAAACAAGTCCTTTTTAACAATCTTTTTATTAACTTATACAAGAATAGCGATTTAATTGTTACATTTTCAAAAAAAAATCAATCATACCTCTCAAAAAAATTACAAAAAAAAAATGTGGTACATATTTATAATTATTTTAAAAAACATTCTGGTAAAAAAAAATTAAAAAGATTTATAATGTTTTCTTTGTTGGAACATTAAGCTTTATTAAAAATCCTAATTTTTTCTTAAACAACTGTATTGAATTGCTTAAAAAAAAAAAAATTAAAATTCATATTGTTGGAGATGGGCCAGAAAAAAAACAATTATTAAAAATATCTAAAAATTATCAAAAATATATTTCTTTTTATAATCATGTTAATGAACCTTTTAAAAAATTATCCAAAAACATGGATTTAATTTGTATCACTTCAAGATATGATGGCACACCAAACGTTTTAGGGGAGGCAATGAGCTATAATATTCCTTGTGTTGCACCAAAAGGTGTTGGTCTTTGTAATATATTGCTCAAAAATGGTAAATTTGGACATTTATACAATGCAGAAAATAGCAAAAGTTTTAAAAACAAAGTTTTATTTGCTCTAAAAAATTATAAGTCATCAATATCTAAAGCGCAACATGGTCTTAATTCTCTTGAAAGATTTAATTTAAAAAATACTTTGGGCAAACTAAGAAAAGAAATTAACAAGATCTAAATTCTAGCAAAAGCAAAAATAGTCCATTTTCCACTTACTTCTTTTATTCTTGCAATTTTTAGCGGATTTAAATTACACTTCCTAATCAAATGTCTAACTGAGTCGAATGCAAAAACATGAATATGTTCTATAGTAAATTCTTGACAATTTTTACTTATTTGAATTGCACTTTCACCATCTGGAACTTCAAAGTAAATTAACCCACCAGTTTTTAAATGTTTTTTAGCTATATTGAGAAATTGATGGGGTTTATTTACATGTTCTAAAACTTTATTAAAAGTTATTATATCAAATTTTTTGTTTATTGTGATCTCTTCAAACTTACAATTATAGTTTTTAATACCAAGTTTTTTTTTTATAAAAAAACTTGCTTCAACACTTGGTTCATTAGAATAACATTTCCAACCAATTTTTTTTACTTCATGGGGAAACACGCCTAGACCAGATCCAACATCAAGCAATTCTACCTCTTTATTTTTTTTAGATTCTAATGAATTATAAAAATTTTTTATTCTTAAAATTCTGTTTTTATTATCTGATTTTTTAATTGGAAAATTTATAATCTTATTAAAAGTTTTTTTTAAATTGATATAATTCGCATAATGTAACTTAGAATAATCTTTCTCATAGTGTTTATCAAAATTTACTAGTTTCTGGTCAGATATGAAATGATTGCAGTTAGTGCATTTTAGATAGTTTCTTTTATATTTTTTTTTTATTTGATATTTTTTCTCAACTTTAGGTGGCTTTGAATAACTTATATATTTCTTTAATTTTTTATTTCCACATATAGTACAACTAATTTTCATCTGTAAAACCTATTATAAAATTTTAATATATTAATATTCATATTCATATTTCACAACTTCAATTATGCCTTTTAAACAACCAAGGTACATTTTTTTTTTATTATAAAGTATTTGGCCCGGGTATAAATTTAATGCTCTCTTATAGATTTTGCACCTTACTATCTTAATTTTCTTTTTTTTGTAATTTATAAAAGCACATGGATATGGTTTTGAAATTGCTCTTACAAAATTAAAAACTTCTACATCTTTCTTTGTTTTAAAATCAAGAAATCCATCTAGCTCTTTTCTTTGTCTCCAATATTTAACTTTTTTAATATCTTGTTTTTTAAATTTTTTTTTTTTTAAAATTTTTTGGATTGCGTTTATAGTTAATAAGCCAAAGTATTTATTTGAAAGCTCATGAACCCTTTTAATATCGTAGTTATTCTTTAAATCAAATTTTTTTGAAGATACAATTTCTCCAGCATCTAATTTTTGAGTTAATTTAATAATAGAAATACCTATTTTCTTTTCGTTATTTATAATTTGCCAATTTAAAGGAGATCCTCCTCTGTACTCTGGTAGTTTACCAGCATGAAGATTTATAGTCCCATATTTTGGTATATTATAAATTTTTTTTTCTATAATATAAGGAAATCCAGCAACAATATTTAAGTCAGGTTTATTTTTTTTAATAATTAACTCAACTTTTTTTGAATTAATATTGGTTACTTTTGAAAAAGGAATTTTTTGTTTACAAATTTTTTTAAAAACTATTTGATTTAAATTTTTTTTTGAAAGAAATATATGTTCAATTGAAATTTTTTTTTTAACTAATGTATTTAAAACACTAAGTCCTCTTTGATTATTAAAAAAAAGTATAATTTTCACTTATATTAACTGAATATAGACTTATACCACTTAATATATTCTGGGTATCCTTTTTCTAAAGGCCATGAGGGGGAATAATTAATTAACTTTTTTGCTTTTTTAATTGATAAAGTTCCTCTAATTGGTGTAAGTGAGTCTCTTGGCTTGTGTTTTACAACTACATTTGGAAAATAATCTTTTAATATATTGATCATTTCTAAAATTGGCCTTGCAGATCCGTAAGTTAGATTGAATATTTGATTTTTTGATTTTGGCTCTGAGATTACTTGAATTATTCCACTTAATAAATCTTTTATGTATGTAAAATCTAGTTTTTCTTCTCCATCTCCATCTATGAATATCTCTTTATTATGCAATGCGCTTTCAATAAAAATTTGCCCTACTCTTCTACTGATACATCTTTCCCCATACAGTGCTGATGGTCGAATAATTGTATAGGGAATGTTAAAAACCTGGTTGTAGGCAATTATAATTTTTTCACCTGCATACTTAAGTGCTCCGTAAATTCCCAATGGGTCACACCTAGTATCTTCATTAACCTCGTTTTCTTTAAAGTTTCCATATACCATGCTTGATGACAAATAAATAAAGTGCTTTATATTTTTTTTTGATGCATCCAACATATTCTCCAAGGTTCTCAGACTATGATCAAAAGTTGTATGAGGATTTTTATTAGACCTTCCTGCGTGGGAAACAGCCGCCAAATGAACTATGACCTCAGGTTCTATTTTGTCATACAGTCTTGACATTTTGTCATAATCTCTTGCATCTTCAAAATATGTTTCAATGCTAGATAATAATTTCAATCTTTCATCTAGTATGTTCTTTGAAAGAACAGGAAAAGGAAGATTATCAGCATTATTTTTTAGAGATTCTAAGTTGTTTATCCCTAAACTGTCAATAATTGAAACCTCAGCATTACATTTTTTTAATTCTATAGCAAGGTTGTGCCCTATAAAACCAGCACCGCCTACTATTAAAATTTTTTTATTTCTTAAATCCATAAAAATTATATCAAATCGGTCTTATTGATTATTTCTCGAAAAAGCAAATTTTTTTTAATTTTTCTATTTAATATTTTTTGAGGCAATGAAACAGAAATTCCTTTGGATGATCTTAGGCCAATTATGTCATTTTTTCTTATAATGCTACCTTTTCTTAAATCACTACTTGCTGCAAAATATCTTCTACAAGTTTTCATAACATCTTTTTCACAATTAAGAGGTTTTTTTGAAGAAAAATTTTTCATTTGGTCTAAGCTTCTGATTCTGTCAACTAACATTTTCATTTCATTAGGATTGGCAGATAATTTGTGATCTCTAAATTTTGAATAGTTATTATCTAAAGTAAAATGCTTTTCAATTATTTTAGCACCAAATGCTGCGGCCACTATACATGCATCTATTCCAATAGTATGATCTGAATAGCCAATTATACGACTGGGAAATTGTTTTTTAAGAACTTTTATTGCTCCAAGATTTGTATCTTTAAAATTTGTTGGATAGCTAGAAACACAATGAGTAAATGCTAGTTTCTTTT
>MDTG01360183.1_pt1 | contig 11817 bp, 6 predicted proteins | sample 811421 | NCBI WGS metagenome assembly MDTG01 (sample SAMN05326645, study PRJNA326480) | marine metagenome | isolation source: seawater | place: Pacific Ocean: South East | collected 2011 | reverse complement strand
ATTTAATAGAGCTGTATTCAAATTTTTATTTGTGGAACTAGATACAACTGAAGAGCCTTGTTGTCTCCAGGCAAAAGTTGTAACTTCTTCAAGAGAATATCGTCCATTAGGGCACCCTAGTAAGCTAAATTCTTTTACATGTAGTTCACTACCCAAAGGAACTTGAAATCTTAATCCGCTTTCAGTTCTAAATACCGCATAAGCAAAGTTACTGACTACAGTTGATTCTGTAATCTGTTTGATATTTCTTACTGATACTCCAGGTTCATGATCTTTTGGAACAGTATTTAAATATCCTCTTTCAATCGTATATTTGTTTCCCTCTTTTGATTTAATAAGGACAAGCTCTTTATCTATCAAAAGAAGTTCATTTTGATTTGCTTGTTCACCATTCAATAAAGTAATTAACTTATCATCATCTTCAATAAGTGATGGGGTGTTATCTTTGTTATCGTAAACTTTATCAGTTATATACGAGATTTTTACATTGTCATTAATACTTAGGCTTTCTCCGTAAGCAATGCTTTTACCATTTTTTGTTAAGAAAAATGCTTCAATATTTTCTGGTGAGTCAACATACTGACCTACAGAGGGATCTACTGAAAATTCTCTTAGTCCTGAAGATTTCACTACCTCTCCACTGCCATTTTCAGCAAAACTATAAAACCAATAACCAGATTTTAAATTCTGTTTTGAAAATATAACTTTTGTGAGTCCAGATGTAGTTTCGATACTGTCAGGCGGTAAAGAAATTAATCTTGAATTAAATGGAGAAATAAAATAGAAATTAAAATTCTCATCTCCATTACCTTCTACATGGATAACAATTTCGCTATTTGTAATAGATTTAATTTCTGTTGTAGCACTAGAACTACTTAATTTATTACTAAATAAGTTTTTGTAATCAGCGACGGGGTTAACAAATTGATTAATTACCCCTGTTTCAAGTGAATTTATATAAGGTGTCCCACAAATAGAATCTGAGTTATTTATTCCCTTAAAAATTGTTTGAATATTGTTATCTGTAACTGAGACAGAAGCAGCGTAGCCATACTCAATAATTTCATTTGGTTGTGTAGTAGCTACAACTGTTGTAGTTGTAGAAGATGTGGTCGTTGTAGAAGTCTCTTCATCTGAGGTGGGTAACGGAACTGTAGTAGTAGTTGTTGTGTTTTTTATTGATGTGGCTTCTTGCTCACAACCTGTCCAATTTTTCATTGCTTGAATAGTATTTGGTCCTGCATCTCCATCAGGATAGAGACCAGCATAACTCTGGAATTCGCGTATTGCGTTTATAGTTTGATTCCCAAGATAACCATCTGGGTTACCAGCATTAAAGCCATACTTATTTAAAAACAGTTGGATATTTTGAACTTTTTCAAAGTTAATATTTTGGTTATTATCGCCAATGCATTTTTCTTCAATTGTTGAAGTTGTTGTAGATTCCTCAATGGGAATTGTTGTAGTTGTATCAACTGTAGTGGTTGTATCTTTATTTTCTTCAAAAACTTCCTCATTTGCATTTAAAGAACAAGAAACAAAGATTAAAAAAATTAAAGGTGCAAAAAAGCTTTTTAAATTCATATTGAAATTCTAATTTATTTACGTAAGACTTTTAGCCTTTGTTAAAAAATCTAAGAATATAGTTTTTAACAAAATTAATCATCAAAATAATAGGTTGTTTGTCTAAAGTTTTTATTATTGCATCTATGAAATAATCGATATCTTTTTCAGAAATTATTACTGGCGGACTAATGAATAATTTAATATCACTATTAAATCCAGCGTATGAAAGAATATTATGAGATGTATAAAGATCATTGATTATTGCACTAACATAGAGTTTTTCAACAAATCGTGGGTCTTTTGTTAATTCTATAGGAACTATTTTTAATAATTTGTCAATATTAAGTGTGTTAACTTTTTCAAAACTTACTCCCCAATGAAATCCATCTCCAGAAATATTTTCTACATATTTTAAATTATTAAACTCATGTACTTTTTCAATGAAATATTTTCTTTTATTAGCGAGATTTTGTATAAAATTTGAATCAGAAAAAATTTCTAAAGTTTTGAGTGCTACCCTAGTTTCTTCAACATAATTAGAATAGGTCGATGAATGAAGAAGTGCATCTTTTTGAGAACCATAAGCTTTTTTAAATATTGGATCCTGAGCTGTATATCCTGAAATAGACGCTATACCTCCTCCAAAACTTTTAGAATAAGTTAATATATCTGGAATAATTTCAGTGTGACCCATGAAAAAAAATAAATTTGAAGTCCTGTAAAATCCTGAATATACTTCATCAAAAATTAATACAATATCTTCTCGTATACAAATTTTTTGAATTGAAAGCAATGTTTCAAATTCTATTGGTTTAGCCAAAGAAGCACTGAAAGGTTCGAGAATTATTGCATAAATATTTTCTGAATTTTCTTTTATAGTCCTTTCAAGTAAATCAATATCCGTAAGATCGATACACAAGCTATCTAAAGAGTTTTGAAATTCAAAATAAACTTCTGGGGAATCTGTAATTTGTGAAGTTGCAATAAGTTTTCCATGAAATGAATTCTTATTATGTATCAAGTATTTCCTCTTTCCTTCGTGATATTTATATGCAAGCTTTAAAGCCCCTTCGTTTGCTTCAGCACCAGAGTTACAAAAAAATGAATAATTTAAATTTTTAGGAAGCATAGAGGAAAGTTTTTCAGCTAATTTTGCAATATTTTCATTGAAAAACAATCTTGAAAAAGGTAGTTTATCATTTTTTACAAAATCAATTCTTTCTTGGATGATTTCGCTGTTATTGTAACCTAAATTTTGTGTACCAAATCCTGAAGTCATGTCTAAAATTTCTTGTCCTGATTCTGTATATAAATAACATCCCTTTGCTTTAGTTATTGTTTCTTCTGAAAATGCAAACTTATCTAATAGACCAACCTGTCCAATATTAAAAAATTGTTTATAAAGATTTTTAATTTCGTTGTTTGAGTAGTTCATATCTATCTATTCCTTATTAAGTTTGTCAGCAAGTCTTGAGGTTAAAGCAAGCATTGTTAGGGTTGGGTTAGCAATCCCCCCTGAAGGAAACACTGATGTGCTGTTAACAAAAAGATTCTCTATTCCATGATATTTTAAATCAGTATCGCAGACCGAATTGTTCTTAGAATTACCCATTATTGTAGTACCCATGTGATGGCCAATGCCGAATATATTTTTGCCCAAATAGTCAAGAATTTGTTTTTTATTTTGTTTAAAAATATTTTTCAAATCAAATTCTGAATTCATTTCTTTAAATATTATATGTAAATCTTCTAATGATTGCTCTAAATTATCAAAGTCATCTTCATTAAAGTTCCAATCTAAAATTGTATTGTGTTGATCATCAAAATAAATTTGATTATCGTAATTTGGCTTTTGTTCAAGGTGTAAAACAACAGAATAAGATTTTTTATTAGAAATTTTACTTGTTATTTTTTTCATAAACATATCAACCAAATCTCTTGCTAATTCATACAGATCAGATAATTTAATTTTGCCAGTTGATTTCATTGACTGAGTAAGAATAATGTGCCTTAATCTATATAGTGCTTTGCTTTGGTAAACATCTGAGGTTCTTAATACAAAGTAATTTCTTATATTGGAGTTTGTAGACTTGAAGCCTGAAAAATATTTATCTTCCTGCTTGTTAAGTTTGTCGTCAAAAAGATGTTTCGCAGTTGGAGGACTGTATTTTTTAATAAATGTATTTATATCTTTATCTTTAATTTTTACTCTACCTACTTGAAGTTGCGGATGTTCCATAAAGTACTTTCCTACATAACTATTTTTTAAGTTATCAGGAATTTGTTTTTGTAATATATTTGCAGATTCTATTCCACCTGTAGAAATTACTAATTTTTGCAAACTAATCGTTTTAAACTCTTTCATATTAGTTTCAATATTTATACTTTTAATAATATTAGATTCAAAATTGATTCCATTTAAATAAGTATTCAAAATCAAATCAACATTTTTGTTACTTTCAATACTATCTTTCGATTCATTTTTAAAGTTGCCTCTAGAAATGTTAATAGAGTATGGCTGCACAGAATTTAAGCTGAGCTCTGAACTTGAAATAAATTTTGGATTAATATTTAGTAATTCATAAGCTATTTTGTAATGAGATTTTAAATCGTTCTTAATGTCGCCCCATATTTTGTTTTGAGAATAATCAAATTCGTCAAGCTCCATGCACCAACCGCCCCATACGTTAGAATTTCCGCCAAACATTCTTAACCTAGAATGAAAAGAAGCATAATTTTCAGAAGGCCAGTTTCCTAAATTTTTTGAAAGTGCAAATGACCGTTTGTTGGCCTTATTATTAAATTTAAAATTTCCAGATTCTACAATTAAAACTTTTTTCTTTTCTGTGTTCAGCAACCTTGACAACCCTAATCCAGCAATTCCTGCTCCTACAATTACAATGTCATATTCAGAACGCAACTCTTCTAGTTTTATAATCATTTATGTTTGTATCCGAACATCATATTACTGCTTATCATTTCAATAAGAAGACTTGTTATAAACAAGATAGTAAAATTCCACCTATTTCCATACTCAAGAGTTAATAAAGATGGGAATATTAATAGTAAAACTGCTATTGAAAAAAACTTTTCTACTCTAAATTTTTTGAAAAGTAATGAAATTAAAAGAACAATGGGGAGTGCAAATATTCCAAATCTTTGAGGTGAAGTTAGGTCAAAAAAGAAAATCAGGTAGCCTTTAACTATTTTCCCAATATTTGAATTATTAAAGAACAAAGACTCTGTACCGTCAGTGTTATATTTTGGGTTATATGAATAACAAACCTCTTTAAACGAACAGGCTTTTGATGATTCTCCGTATAGTCTTTGGTAATTATTAGTAAAAAAACTTATAAATTCAGCCTGTACTTCTTGGTCACTTTTTAAAATTGTATAAAAATAATTTATATATCCAGTATTTTGAATAATTCCATCTTCACGCGAGTCAATATTAAAATCAGAAACTACAAATTCATCAGATGTAATAAAATTAAATATTCCAGCAAAAAGTAGAATTAAAAACAACACACCATAAGCTATTTTTTTTGCTTTAAAAATAAAAAGATACAATGGAAACAGGGCGATTCCAATAGGTCTAATTAAAAGCGAAAAACTATAAAGTGAGGGTGATAATATTTCAAAATTTTTTACTTTCTTTACATAAGTAACTAAAGCAAGGAAGATGAAAAAAGTAAATGAAACCTCGCTTATCTGCATTGGTGTCAATTCAAAAATTAGAGAATGCGAAAGTAGAAAAAATACCCCAATACCAGAAAAACTTCTATAGAAACTTTTGGTAATGATAGAAAATGAAAATACAACAAAAGTCATCATGAAAACATTAATAATATAAGCATGATTGTATAGAAACTTTGATAAAACTCCTGAAACAACTGGTTGACCAATCGGAAAAATGAGATATGGATCGCTATTGCAACTTAAAGCTAACTTAAAACAACTTAAAAGAGAAGAGCCTAACTTCTCATATGTTCTAGCATCAGGAATAGATGTCCAAAAATAAGCTGGATCAATTTTGCTGTACAAGAATAAAGAGTATCCAAAAAAAATAAATGCATACCAGTTGAACTCAGAAAACTTAATGTTTCTTTTAAAAAAGTAGTTTAAAAGGTATCCAAATATTAATATTAAAATCAAAAATGAAGCTCTATATAGCTGAGGGATATCTGCAAAATATTCAAAATCTGAGTTCAAAATAAAATAATTCAATAAATAATTGAAAACTAACAAAGTTAGCAGCAAGGAAGTGATGTTATATTTTTTTATTCTGTTCATCTCTACTTCTAAATTGCAAAATAAATATAGAAATTATACTCAAAAAAAATAATGTATTAAATAAGTGGACTGGTTTTGGGTAATTACCAACAAAATATTCTTCAGACGCTTGCGGTATGAAACCACCCTCTCCGTAATTTAAACATTCATAATAATTTGCAACTGTAACAACATTTCCATTGTTGACTAAGTTAACTTTTTTGTATGACTCATCTACAGGAAAAATTAAATAATCATCTTTTTGTACTGGGATTAAATCTTCATTGTATTCTCCAAAACAAAAAGCTTCTATTATCTCTTGCTCACTACACCAATTATGAGAGTATTCAATCAGTCTCGAAGCAGGATCACCCAAAATACAAGGGCTCAAAAAATGAATTTTATTAATTAAGTTCTGTTCTGATTTTATTTCTTCATAAGATAACGGATTAAATAATTGAAAAGAAAAAATAGCCATAATGCTAAAAAATAACAAAGTGTGGATTCTATTTCTTGTATTAAAAATTTTTATTATTAAATAGATAAATGTAAACGCTAACAAAAAGGAAAAATAGTGTGTTTTAATTGGATCTCCTTTGCTTGGATTAAAGTTTTTTGTTAGAAAAGGGATTAAATTAAAGGCGTTAACCATCATAACGAATAGCCCCAAGTACCCTAATAATCCTAGTTTTCTTAGTTTGTCATTCTTCTCATTAACCAAATAAATTAATGAGGCTAAATAAAATATAGTTGAAAGAACTGAACCCATATTTATTAATATTTTGTTGGCAGGATACTGATTGTTTAAATATCCATCTGAATGAAACCAATACCTTTCCCAATAGTCTCCAAAAGTATCAAGAATAAGTATCCCAAACATTGATGAAGATTGAGAATCTCTATATGGATTCAACCAAACTTCACTGTTTATAGAGTAAAAAAAACTAAAAGGTGCTTTGAAGTCATATCCTGGAGGTGTCTTGTGATCCCATATATAAATGTTGGTATAACCATAGCTTTCAATAATTAGACTAAACATTGCTATTAGAGAAAATGTACCAAGAAGGATAATTTCTTTCTTAAATGAGTCTTTTCCTAAAAATAGTAATATTGCAAGACCTACCATCAATGTAACGCTTGCTTTTAAGCTCAATAGCAATGCGATTAATGGAAAAAGTATGTAAAGATATTTTCTGCTGTAATTTTGTTGATACAAAAAAATACTGTAAATAATCCAGGGTAGAAATGCAAAAGCTAGAATCTCTGGTTTTAGTATCATCCTTAAACCAACAAGCGGAGGGAACACAGTGAGAATGTTGATGATGGTAAGTGAAATAATTTTATCTAAATTTAGATGTTTCAAAATTTTATATATTCCAAAAAGACCAACTAAAAATAATAAATAGTTTGTAGTTTGAATTCCGTGGTTAATTATCAAGTTTTTATAATCAACAGAAATTAGAAGAGAATTTAAATTAGTGGATATGACTTTTGAGACAAGGGAGAAGTAGCCAACAGTTTGTTCTTGAAGTGACTTTTGTTGTCCGAAGACAAAATAATCTAGGTAATTTCCGTAAATGTGGAAATCTGTACCTCTGTGACTGCTATAACTCAGATAATTAATAACAAAAAGAAGTACGTTAAACACAATTGTAAATATTAAATATAGTTTTTCCATAAAAAACTTATCGATTTTCATTATTATCATTTTAGTTGTGAAAAAACTAATTAAATCTAAGTATTTTTTGATTATTTCATTTTTACTTGTTTTATTATTTCCTGAAAATAGTGGATCATTTATTCCATCTCTCCCCATCAATAATGCTCTTGAAGTTTTTATTACTTTTACAAGTATCTATTTATTTACTTATTTAATTGATAATAAAAAAATTAAATTCTATATTCTTGGTTTTATTTTTTTTATAAAAATTATCTTTATTTTACAACCGTCAAGTATGTGGTCTTTATGCTATCAAGATGATATAGCTCCAAGAGCTCCTGAAGAAATTGGACAGACTGAAGATATCAAATTTATTTGTGAGAAAAGCTATAGATTAAATACACAGGGTAATTCATCTTATACTTCAGAGATAGATTTTCAATCTATAAATAGCTATGAATGGTTAGGTGCAAATGCATCAAGTTTTGATTTAGGTTTTTTTAATTCTAAAAAGTTTAATCACAGAGGTGAAGGTAATTTTGATAGAAAATGGTTACCTTTTGAACTATCACTTTCCAATAAATTTGACAGTCAAGTTAATACGCTCAATTTTATTTATCTTGGGGAATTAGAAGTATACAAAAATAATCGTATAGTTTACACAGGTAAAAATTATCAGATAGAAAATCAAGTTGAGATTAATAATTTGGAAAATTCTGAAATATTGGTTTTGTACAAATTTGATAAAGATAAACAAGTAAGAATACAAGATTCACAACAAACAAAATATCCTCCGGATCGTTATGCCATGCTCAGGGTGTTTGATGAAAATATGGATATATACTCTGTAAAAAAACAAAGTATTGTGAAAATATTAGAGTTCCTATTTTTTGCACTGCTGGTTTTTGCTACAAAAGAGCATTTCAACAAAAATATCTTTTCTTCGATTGTTCGGTATTTAAATAAACAAAAATTTTTATTAGGATATATTCTATTATTAGTTTCAATAATTCAAATCAACCAAATAAAAGAATTATTTCCGGTATATGGGATTTTTGATACTTTAAGTTTTTTTATTTACTCTACGTTATTTTTTATATTTTATAAATTAGATTTACAACCATTTGAGACTTTTTTATTAGTTCTAATGGCAACTTATATCTTGTTAGATTTTGAATTTAAATTTGATCTTTATATTAGGCCTGGAGGTTCTGATGCATTAACTTATGAATATTTTTCTCGTCTGATATTAGAAGGAAATTTTTTCAAAGGAGGGGAAAATATATTTACATATTCTCCCGGTGCAAGATATATAATTTATTTTCTTCACATCCTATTTGGCGAAAGATTAGGTTTTGTATTTATTTTATTAAATGCCTTGGTTGCTTTTATTGGATTAGTAGATGATAAAATGAAAACTAATAAGCCAAATATTTTTAAATACTTATTGTTTATTTATTTGACTACTAACGCAATCAATAGAATATTTCTTTTTGGTATGTCTGAAATATTTTCGTTATTAATAATTATGATTTTTTTAAAATTTAATTTTCTAAAAACGAATTATCAATATACATCGGGCTTACTTCTAGGAATTGCGATGATTAATCGGCCTGTAATACTATTGGGTATAATTGCTCTTATTATAATGATAAAAAGTTATAGGTCTCTAATTGGTTTTTTAACAATATCCATACTCCCTTTTATTCATAATCTTTATTTTGGTAATAGTTATGTTTTTTTAACTCAAGATTGGAACTATCAGGGAAACATACTAGGTGAGGAAACAAGAATTAAAAACTTTGTGTTAGATATATTTGAAAATATTTTAAATAACTTTAACTATGTAATTATGAATCCATTCAGTGAAAATATTTATAATAGAACTGGTAGGCTTCTTCCGTTTGTGTTTTTTATTGGCTTAATTTCTTTTATATATTATTTATATTTAACAAGAAGCAAAATCACATTTTCTAAACAATTAATAAGTCTTTCTCCTATATTGCTTATGGTTGCACCCTTTGCAATTTATGATCCAAGCTTCTTTTATCCAAGATTCTTAATTATTCCACAAACAATGTTTTTAATATATTGTCAAAATCTTAAAAATGAATTTAGTTAGTTGATAATTTTAAAGCCTATAATCATCATTATTAATGAATAAAATAAGAAATAGCACATACTTCATTTTTTCTTGTGTTGTTTCACTCATTCTATTTATTCCCAATTTAATTAAATCCACTATTGGTTCAGACTGGGATTCGTATGCACTAATTGGAACTTTTTATAACTATGATTTGGTAGGTTTATATACTCCTTCTCGACCTCCTGGGTTTCCAATATACGAATTAATTGTTGGAATTATATTTAAAGTTCTTAGAAAAGGAAGTCTACTTAGTCCTGAACAAGGATTGTTAATTTTCCAATTTTTTTTAGTTATTACATTAAATTTTATAGTCTACAGATTTATTAACAAGTCTGATCAAAAGAACTACTTATTCTATTTATTAATTGTATTTTCACCAATCTATCTAATATCTGGTGGAAGTGTAATTGATTATTTTCTGGGAGCAATTTTTGGATTCTTAGCAATCTATATGGTATTACATAAATATAGTTCCAATTATATATATGCTTACCTTGCAGTCTTATTAAGCCTATCAATTGGTATTCGATTAAGTAACGCCATATTTCTTGTTGCAATATTGTTGTATATAACAATTTATAAAAAAAATTATACGCTCAGCATTTATACTGCTGTTTTAACAATGCTGTTGTCTTGTTTTATATACCTTCCTTTTTATGCCAATCTTTATTCTTTTTATACAGTAAACAATATTTACAACTCACCTTCAGAAATGATATGTCTTTTGAACTTAACAAATACTGATCACACATTTATAGACAGATTAGGCAGATTTGTTTTAAAGCAAATTAATTTCTTTGGTGTAATAGGCTTTGTATTATTTCTTATGCTAATTAAGAATGCTAGAACGAAGATAACAGAAAATAACTTTATTTTCTTTATAATTTTCATCTTATTTCAATTTAGCTTTCTAAGACTTCCAACTGAAGAAGGTCATTTGCTACCTGCCTTTATTTCAGTTTTACTTATATTTAGTAATATGAAAAATTTCAATTCTAAAATATTGATTGCAACACTTACATTTACTTTTTTAAGCAATTTTGTAGATTTTAAATTTTATTCTGTTAATAGTATTGACTCTGCATCTGATATCACGTTAAACGCAAGTGTAACAAAAGGCTTCTTTATAGAAGATTATGAACTTAGAAATAACATAGCTTTAGAAAAAGAATTTCATTATAAGAATTCTCAAAGTACTCTATTTGATGCGTGGAAAAATGGGTGTCCAAATTGAATAGTAATTTAAAAATTGCTATTGCATTATATGCAAGATTTCCTTCTGAGATGGCTTATGGAAATCATTTAATCCAAGTTGCTAAGGGATTTAACGAAAATAATTGTGAAGTTAATATTTATTATCCACGTACTTACAATAAAAAAAGTATAGATGCTAACCCTGAAGAATATTACGGAACAACAAAAAACATAAAATTTATCATGGTTGATAACTATGACATTACAAGTTATAAGCTTTATGAATTGTTGCCAAAATTCTTTAAGCAGTTTTTCTATAGTATCAATACTTTCATGTGGTCAAGGAAGCTTAAAGAAAATAACGGTGAAGATTATTTATGGTCTACAAATCCAAATATTTTAATAATTGCTAAAAAATATTTTAAGAATGTAATTTTTGAAAAACATGGTCGGGCTAAATATATTCAGAGGTTCTCAATTTCTAGGCTTAAAAATGCTTTGTTAGTTGGTGTAACAAAGCAATCGAAAGAAGAGCTCTCGAAATATAGTAAAAATTCACTTTATTTACCAAATGGAGTTGATGAAAGCATTTTTAAATTTAAAAAAATAGATTCAGAAAATCAGATAAACATTGGGTATGTAGGAATGTTAGAAACTTATGGTATTGATAAGGGAGTTTTAGATGCAGTTAAGAAAATAAATTTATTAAACGATAAATATAATCTATTTACTCAAATTGTTGGTGGTCCTGAAAAGAAGCTAGAGGAGATTAAATCATATCTAAACTCAAACTCTAATAAGGAAAGTTTTTCAGTTAAAAGTTTTGTGCCTCATAATGAAGTTCCTAGCTTCTTAAATACACTAGATATTGGAATTGTTCCTTATCCGAATAAGCAGCATATGAGCAAATATGCATCTCCTTTGAAAATATTTGAACTTGCAGCTTGTGGAGTTCCTGTTCTTGCTTCTAATATTGATT
>MDTG01333049.1_pt1 | contig 11817 bp, 8 predicted proteins | sample 811421 | NCBI WGS metagenome assembly MDTG01 (sample SAMN05326645, study PRJNA326480) | marine metagenome | isolation source: seawater | place: Pacific Ocean: South East | collected 2011 | reverse complement strand
TTATTATACACAATTTTTGACACAATTTATCCGCTTTTTTGACACTTCGTATTTGTAATATAAATTATGCAACTTTTAAGACTTATATTTAAAAAAAAGAGAGTTGATGTTAACTCGCAGGTACTTATTCAAAAAATTTTATTAAGAAAATACCTGGCTAAAACCAATTAATAATACTATCAGGATTATTGCTCCGTAGTAGTACTGATAGCCTCTTACTGTAAAAGGCATTTTTCTGGTTTTCCATACTCCTTTTTTATTTTTTTTTGCTTTTGATAGTTTCATTTTCTTTCAATGCACATAGCCACACCCATTCCTCCACCAATACAAAGTGTAGCCAATCCTTTTTTTGAGTCTCTTTTTAACATTTCATGAATAAGTGTAACAAAAACTCTTGTTCCTGACGCACCAATCGGATGACCCAATGCAATGGCGCCACCGTTTACATTAACCTTTTCCATAGGAAGTGATAATTCTTTTACTACGGCACAGCTTTGTGCTGCAAAAGCTTCATTGGCTTCAATTAAATCCAAGTCTTGAGATTTCCAGCCAGCAATTTCTAAAGCTTTTTTTGATGAGGGAATCGGACCAGTTCCCATAACAGATGGATCAACTCCGCAAGATGCCCAAGACTTAATTTCTGCCAAAGGTTTTATTCCTCTTTTTTCAGCTTCTTCTCCAGACATTAATACTACTGCAGCAGCTCCATCATTAATTCCAGAAGCATTACCTGCGGTAACTGTACCATCTTTTTGAAAAACAGTTTTCAGTCTCTGTAGAGCTTCCATTGATATACCCGCGCGTGGATGTTCATCTTTTTTAAATGTAGCAGTTCCTTTTTTTAGTTGAAGAGTAAATGGAATAATTTCATCATCAAATTTATTTTCTTTTTGAGCTTTTATAGCTTTCGTTTGTGACTCATATGCAAATTTATCTTGATCTTTTCTCGTAACTTGAAATTTTTGTGCAACATTCTCCGCAGTAATTCCCATATGGTATCCGTTAAAAGCATCCCAAAGACCATCTTTTATCATAGAGTCAACAAGCTCAGTATCGCCTATCTTTTTTCCGTTTCTAAGATGAATAACGTGTGGTGCTTGAGACATACTTTCTTGTCCACCAGCTACGACTATATTAGAATTTTTAGATAGGATTGATTGAAATCCCGAAGCAATTGATCTTAGCCCTGATCCACAAACCTGGTTAACTACAAAAGAGGGAGCCTCTTTTGGAATCCCAGAATCCATTGAAGCCTGACGAGCTGGATTTTGTCCTGTTCCACCAGTTAGTACTTGTCCCATAATTACTTCATTCACATCCGAGGGTTTTATATTAGATTTTTTTATTGCGCTTGAAATGGTCGCAGATCCCAATTTATATGCCGGAACATTTTTTAGGGTACCTCCCAATGAGCCTATAGCAGTTCTTACAGCTGATGTTATTACTACAGTTTTTTTATCTGACATTTTTATAAACTAATTACATTCAAATTTGTCTTATATCAATGCTATATAAAAACCCTTTAAAGTTGACAATTTCTTTGATACTTCAATAATTTGTGGTCCCATAGCTCAATTGGATTAGAGCGTCTCGCTACGGACGAGAAGGTTGAGGGTTCAAATCCTTCTGGGACCTCCAAATTGAAAGGTAGAGACAGTATATGATAGGTTTTGAAACAATTGGAAATGCCAACGTAACTTTTTTTGATGGCTCAAAACCAATTTTAACCACAGATCCTTGGTTAGATGGGAACCCATATTTTGGAAGCTGGATACACAAATATTCAATTCCAAAAGAACAAAAAGAAAATATCACAAACTCAAAATATGTTTGGTACTCGCACGGGCATCCAGACCATTTAGATGAAGCCTCATTTAAATATTTCGAGAATTCAATTTTCTTAATCCCAGATCATTACGGAGATCGTATACACAGCCATATCAAAGGAAGATTTAATTGCATAAAGTTAAAATCTAATGAGTGGTTCCAAGTTTCAAAAAATATTAAAATTAAATGTTTTAGTGATTGGAATCAGGACGCGACATTATTGGTTGATATATTGTCCAAGGATATTGTTTTTAATCAAAATGATGGAAAATCTCTTGGTTGGAGCGGCACTATTAAAAAAATTCTTAAAAATTATAAAAATAGGTTTTTGCTAAAACTTGCATGTTGGGGTGATGCAGACATGATAAATATTTACGATGAAAATAATAAATTTATCAAACCTTATGCATCTTTTCAGCCCAATGTTGGAGAAATGTATTCTAGCTCTATGAAAAATTGGAATTGTAATTTTGCCATACCTTTTTCTTCAATGCATCAATACGTGAGAAAAGATTCTTCACAGATGAATGAGTTTGTAACACCATTAAATAGACATAAAGACGGATTCGATTCATCAGTTGGAGAATTATTGCCTGCTTTTATTAGATGGGATTCTGAAAAAAATGATTTTGAAGAAATACGTCCTCCAAAAAATAATCCTAAATTAATAGATCCCGAGTCAGTAGGAGACTCTTGGTCAGATGTTTTGGAAAAAGAAGATAGAGTATTAATTGAAAATTATTTTAAAAGCATGGATCATTTGAAAAAAAAATTTGGAGCAATTATATTTAATGTTGGTGGAAAAGATTTCACAATAGAATTATCTAAAAGAAAAGAAAAAATAAGATTCTCTGCTCCAAAGAATTCCCTAGTAACTGCAATTAAAAATGAAATATTTGATGATATGTTAATAGGTAATTTTATGAAGACTCAATTGATAAATATAAAGTCATTGTACCCAGATTTCATACCATATGTAGCGAAATACGCTGACAACGGTTTAGCAAGATCAGAGGAAGAACTAAAAAAATATTTTAAACATTATGAACTTAGCTCTGCAAATTATTGGAGAGATCTTTTTATTATTAACACAGAAGGCTTTGTAAGAAAAAGTTTTTCTGCTGACAGCCCCATTTATAAAGCAGCTAGAATATTGCATAAAAAATTTATAAGATGAAATGTTAAAAGTGTCTCTTCAAAAATCAGTAATAATTTTTTTTCTAATAGTATTTTTGGTCTTATTGTTATTAACTTTATTTTTATAAGTAAACTACAGCAAGCAACAACATTCCTAAAACTAGTCGATAAATTACAAATAAATTAAGATTGAATTTTTTTAAATAAATTAAGAAATATTTAATTGTTAAATATGAAAAAATAAAAGACAAAAATGTTGTCAAAATAGCGCTAATATTCAAAAATTTATTATTTTCAACAACTAAACCATAAAAACCGTATGCACTCCAAGCACTCAAAGCTGGTATTGACATTAAAAAAGATATTTTTGCAGAGTCCGTTCTTTTAAATTTTAAAAACCTTGCTCCAGTAATTATGATACCTGATCTACTTACACCAGGAATAAGTGCTAGAACTTGAAAAATACCTAATACTAGTGCATTTTTAATATTTAAATGATTTTGAATATTTTGGTTTAATTGAAATTTGTCTGAAATATAAAGAAGGATACCAAAGATTATAGTTGTCCAACCCATAATCTCTATAGTTCTTAAATTTGATATTATTTCGTATTTTATAAGTACAAATCCCACAAAAAAAAGTGGCAAAGAAGCAATTAAGACTTTAAAAAATAAATTACTATTTTTTGTAAATTCTAAAATTTCTGACCTGAAAAAAAAAATTACAGCAATTAATGAACCAAAATGCGCACTTACGTTTATTGTTAATTCTATTTCTTCAAATCCGAATATTTTTGAAAGTAAATTTATATGGGCTGAGGAACTTACTGGAACAAATTCAGCTACACCTTGTATTAATGAAATTAAAAATATTTGAATAATATTTTCCATTCGTAATAGTTAATTTATATTGAATTCAACTATTGAGATCATCCTAAATATTGCATATCAGCTATGACTCAAAACAACAATAAAATTGGGGTTTTTTTTAATAAAAAGTAAGTAATACTGACCTAAATTACCTTTAAATTAATTTTTAATTGTCTATTTTATAACCATGACAGATAAAATGTTAAAATTTGTAAATATAAATCAACAGAACCCACCCAAAAGATCTGTTGGTGACAGAAAACAAGATTTCAATGAAATTTATAGCGAGTTCATTAATAGAAAAGCTAAAGAGCAATCAAGCCGGTGTTCTCAGTGCGGAGTGCCCTTTTGTCAAATTCACTGCCCTTTACAAAATAATATACCTGATTGGTTAAAACTTACTGCGGAGGGCAGACTAGAGGATGCTTATCATCTCTCTCAAAGCACTAATAATATGCCAGAAGTTTGTGGAAGAATATGTCCGCAAGATCGTTTATGCGAAGGAAATTGTGTTATCGAGCAATCAGGTCATGGGACAGTAACAATAGGATCTGTAGAAAAATATATTACAGAGACTGCTTGGGAAAAAGGATGGATTAAACCAATTAAAATAAAAAAAGAAAAAAATCAATCTGTAGGAATAATAGGTGCCGGACCTGCTGGTTTGGCATGTGCCGAAGAATTAAGAAAAATGGGTTTCAAAATTACTATTTATGATAGATACGATAGACCTGGAGGTCTATTAATTTACGGGATACCAAATTTTAAATTGGAAAAATTTGTTGTAGAGAGAAGAACAAAACTACTTAAAGACTCTGGTATAAAGTTTGTACAAAACTTTGAAGTTGGAAAAGATTCTACTCTTGAAGAACTAAAAAAAAAACATGATGCTATTTTAATTGCTACTGGAGTTTATAAAGCAAGGGACGTGAACATAGAAGGATCGTCTTTGAAGAATATATTTCCTGCTATGGATTTTTTGACAGCATCAAATAAAAAAGGTCTTGGAGATAAAGTAAAACTTTTTGACAATGGTGTATTAAATGCTGAAAATAAAAATGTAGTTGTTATAGGTGGTGGTGATACTGCAATGGATTGCGTACGTACCGCCGTAAGACAAAAAGCTAAATCAGTTAAATGTTTATACAGAAGAGATAGAGAAAATATGCCAGGATCCGTAAGAGAAGTTAGCAATGCCATAGAAGAAGGTATAGAATTTAAATGGTTATCTAGTCCTAATCGATTTATCGGCAATCACAAAGTTGACAGTGTAGAAGTAGTAAAAATGAAATTGGGCGACCCAGATGCTTCTGGAAGGAAGAAACCGGAAATTATAGCTAACTCAGAATATAAAATAGATGCAGATTTAGTAATAAAGGCTTTAGGTTTTGACCCTGAAAATATCCCAAAATTATTTAATGCTGAAAATCTATCCGTATCCAAATGGGGTACAATAAAAATTAATCTAAAGACCATGGAAACTAATGTGCCTGGTGTTTTTGCGGCAGGAGACATAGTTAGAGGAGCTTCCCTGGTTGTTTGGGCAATTAGAGATGGAAGAGATGCGGCTATAGAAATTGAAAAATATCTGAATACTTTGCAATCAAAAAAAGAGTTTGCAGCATGAGTTTATATTTAAAAAATAAAAAACTTTTAGAAAAAAACTATTCTTATCATTCATCACTAGAACATGATGCTTGTGGAGTTGGCCTAATAACTTCATTAGATGGAAAAAAAAGAAGAGATGTTGTTGAGTATGGAATTCAATCATTAAAAGCTGTTTGGCACAGAGGTGCAGTTGATGCAGACGGTAAATCCGGAGACGGAGCAGGAATATGCGTTGAAATACCCAAAGAATTTTTTTTAGAAAAAATTGAGGACACTGGGCACAAACATAAAGGTGATAACGAAATATGTGTTGGTATGATTTTTCTTCCAAAAACAGAATATACCGATCAAGAGAAGTCAAAAACTATTGTAGAGCAGGTTTTAATAGAAAATGACTTTTATATCTACGGATGGAGACAAGTGCCGGTTAATCCCGGTGTACTAGGAACTACTGCCGACTCTAATAGACCAGAAATCACACAAGTAATTTTTAAAAATAATAAATCCCTAGAAAGAAATGATTTAGAAAGATTACTTTTTGAGTCCAGAAAAAAAATATTAAAAATTACACGGAAACAACAAATAAATGATTTTTATATTTGTTCACTTAGCTCAAGATCTATCGTTTATAAAGGAATGTTTCTTGCAGAGGCTTTAGCTGACTTTTATCCCGACCTAAAGGACAAAAGATTTATATCGAGGTTTGCTATTTTTCATCAAAGATTTTCAACAAATACATTTCCTAGTTGGAAGTTAGCACAACCCTTTAGATGTTTAGCGCACAATGGCGAGATAAACACACTAAAAGGAAATATAAATTGGATGAGAATTCATGAACAAGATATGTCTAGCGAATTGTTTAAAAATGTAAATGATTTAAAGCCTGTAATTACTCCTGGAAATTCTGACTCTGCCGCACTAGATAATGTTTTTGAATTATTAATTCATTCAGGAAAGACAGTCCCATTAATTAAGTTAATGATGATGCCTGATGCCTGGTCAAAGAGAAATAAAATTTTGCCCAAGTCTCATCAACAACTTTTCGATGTTCTAAATAGCACAATAGAACCTTGGGATGGGCCCGCAGCAATATGTGCTACTGATAGTAAATGGGCAATAGCAGCTACAGACAGAAATGGTTTAAGGCCATTAAGATATTCTATTACTTCAGATAATATATTTTGCGCTGGATCAGAAACAGGGATGGTAGAAATTCCAGAAAATAAAATAATATCCAAAGGACGACTTGGTCCGGGGCAACTAATTGCTGTAAACTTAAAAAAAGGTAAAATTTATAAAGACAAAGAGATCAAAGATTATCTTTCGAAAGATTATAAAAAGTTTCATAAGCAAATTATCCATTTAGACAAAAAAATCACAACTGAAAAAGAATTTTTTAATTATGTTAATGAAGATTTAAGAAGAAGGCAGTATTTGTCCGGTTATAGTATCGAGGACCTTGAATTGATCCTTCACCCAATGGTAGAAGATGCAAAAGAAGCTACTGGATCAATGGGTGATGATACTCCAGTTGCAGTTTTATCAAATCATTACAGACCTATTTCACACTACTTCCGTCAGAACTTTAGTCAAGTTACCAACCCCCCAATTGACTCTTTAAGAGAGAATAATGTCATGAGTTTGAAAACCAGATTTGGCAATTTAGGAAACATACTAGATTTTGAAAATTTAACAAAAGAAAACATCTATGTTTTAGACAGCCCTATTTTAAGCAATTCACAACTGAAGAAATTCAAAAATATATTCTCAGATAGAGTAAAAATAATAGATTGTACTTTTGAAACCAAAAAAAGCCTTAAGGAAAGAATTGTAGAAATTAGGGATGAATCAGAAATAGCCGTCCGAGAAGGGGCAAATCACTTAATACTGTCCGATCAAAATATTTCTGAGGACAGAGCTATAGTGCCTATGATTTTAGCAGTTGGTGCTGTACATTCTAATTTAGTTAAGCATCGTATTAGGGGCTACGCTTCTATTAATGTTGAAACCTCTGAGGCTATGGATACACACTCTTTTGCAGTTTTAATTGGTGTAGGTGCTACTACCATTAATCCTTACCTCGCAATAGACAGTATTAGACAGAGATATGAAAAGAAACTATTTGGCAACTTAGATTTTGAGACTTGTGTGCTCAGATTTAAAAGATCAATCAATGCCGGTTTGCTTAAAATAATGTCAAAAATGGGAATTTCTGTTCTAAGCTCCTACAGAGGTGGATGTAATTTTGAAGCGGTCGGTTTAAGTCGAGGACTAGTTGCCGATTATTTTCCTGGAATGATATCTAGAATATCTGGAATTGGAGTTTCTGGAATTGAAAAAAAAATAAAAGAACTTCATTTAAAAGCTTATCAAAAAAACGTTACAATCCTTCCAATTGGTGGACTTTATAAATATAGAAAAACAGGAGAGGACCATCAGTTTCAGGGCAATCTAATTCATTTGTTGCAGCATTCGGTCGGAAAAAAATCCTATGAACTTTTTAAAAAATATACAAACGGTATTAATAGTTTAAATCCGACAAATCTTAGAGATCTGCTCGAATTTAGAAAAACAAATACTCCGATTAATTTAGAAGAAGTGGAGCCAATTGAAAAAATCACACCAAGATTTGGAAGTGGAAGTATGTCACACGGAGCTTTATCCTCAGAAGCCCATGAAACTTTAGCAATAGGAATGAATAGGATTCGAGGTTCATCTTGCAGCGGAGAAGGTGGAGAAGACGAGAAGAGATTTAAAGTTTTAAAAAATGGTGACACTGCCAATTCCAAGGTTAAGCAAGTGGCATCAGCTAGATTTGGTGTTACCGTTAAGTATCTAAATAATTGTAATGAAATTGAGATTAAAATTGCTCAGGGAGCAAAACCAGGTGAAGGTGGCCAATTACCAGGATTTAAAGTCACAAAAGAAATTGCAAAATTAAGATACTCAACGCCAGGGGTGACATTAATTTCTCCACCACCACATCACGATATCTATTCCATAGAAGATCTTGCACAATTAATTTATGACTTGAAACAGGTTAACCCAAAAGCAAAAGTCGGAGTAAAATTAGTTGCTTCTACAGGAATTGGCACTATTGCTGCAGGAGTTGCAAAAGCAAAAGCAGATATAATTTTGATTTCGGGTCACTCTGGTGGAACTGGAGCCAGTCCACAAACCAGTGTCAAATATGCCGGTGTTCCATGGGAAATGGGTTTAACCGAAGCAAATCAAATTTTAACACTTAATCAGCTTAGACATAAAGTAACCCTACGAACAGATGGTGGGATTAAAACTGGAAGAGATGTTGTAATAGCAGCGATGATGGGGGCAGAGGAATTCGGCATGGGAACATCGTCACTAATAGCGATGGGCTGTATAATGGTAAGACAATGTCATTCAAACACTTGCCCAGTTGGTGTTTGTACTCAAGATGAGAAGTTAAGGGAAAAATTTTCTGGAACCCCAGAGAAAGTTGTAAACTTTTTTAATTTTGTTGCTACGGAAGTAAGAGAGATCTTAGCTTCCCTTGGTTTTAAATCTTTAGGAGAAGTGATTGGAAGAACTGATCTTCTTCACCAGGTAAGCAGAGGATCTCCTAACCTTGATGATTTAGATCTAAATCCGTTGTTAGTTCAAGCTGATCCAGGTAAAAACAAAAGATATTCTGATAGAAATTTTATAAATCCTGTTCCGGACAACAATGTTGATGAAAAAATATGGGAAAAAATTAAAAATACTTTAAAAGAAAATAAAAAAATTTCACAATCTGCTTCAGTAAAAAACACTGATAGAGCAATCGGTACTAAATTATCTCATTATATTTTTAAAAAATATGGAGAAAATTTTTCTGTAAATACCATTAATTTAACATTAACTGGTTCAGCCGGTCAGTCTTTGGGGGCCTTTTTATGCAAAAGTATAAAAATAAAATTATTTGGTGATGCAAATGATTATGTCGCAAAAGGTCTATCCGGCGGTACAATTGTTGTTAGACCACCAAAAAATAATAACTTAGAAACCGATAAAAATACTATAATCGGAAACACTGTTATGTATGGTGCTACCTCAGGAAAATTATTCGCAGCTGGTAAAGCTGGAGAGAGGTTTGCGGTACGAAATTCTGGAGGTATTTCAGTAATAGAAGGATGTGATGCAAATGGATGTGAATACATGACCGGAGGTGAAATAATTATTTTAGGAAAGGTAGGAGATAATTTTGCAGCTGGAATGACAGGAGGTATGGCTTTTGTTTATGACCCAGAAAATAATTTTGAAAATTATGTAAATTCAACTACGGTTACTTGGCAAAAACCAGAAACAAAGTACTGGAAAGATAGACTTAAAAATATTTTAGAGGAATATAATTTTGAGACAGAGTCTAAAATTTCAAAAAATATATTGCAAAACTTTTCGAAAGAAATTGAAAATTTCAAACAAATTTGTCCAATAGAAATGTTAGATAAACTTGAAAATCCTATAAGTTTTAAACCAAAAGTTTCAAAGACAGGTTGAGTTTTTTTAAGTTTCTTGGCTAATAAATTTATCCAATTCTTCAGTTATCTTTTTTATATTTTTTTTGTTAGAAAGACTATGGTCACCATTTTTAATAACTACCATTCTCTTTTTTGCCCTTGTAAAAACAGATAAAACTTTTCTTGAAAAGTAAACCGGAACCACTTCATCTTTTTGGCCGTGAAACATGGTTACATTTATTTTAAGATTTATTTTTTTTGATAAAACTTTATTTTTTCTACCATCTTTTATTAATTGATAAGTTATAGGATATTCATATTGTTTTTGTTTGAATTTTGAGTCCCCGTGTTTAATAATGCTTATACCTTTCTCTTTTATTTCTTTTTTTGTTTTTTTTGGAAATTGTTTCCACATTAACCTATCTAAAAACTCAGGCGCAGAACCAATACCAATAAAACCTTTTATTTGTTTTTTAAAACTTTTAAACTGGTTTAGGCAAATCCATGCACCCATACTTGAACCAATTAAAATGAAACTGTTTTTTTTTACAATTTTTTTAATTGATCGTTTAGCATCATTGGACCACTCACTTATATTTCCTTCAGTAAATTCTCCAGTTGATTTTCCATGGCCCGAGTACTCTATTGCTAAAAAACCTAATTTATTTTTTTTTGCATACTTTTTGAATTCAGTGGGCTTTTCTCCGTCAATGTCAGACATGAAACCAGGAAGAAAAATTATATACAGATTTTTTTTGAAATAATTGCCTATATATCTAAGTTTTTTAGTCTTTGATATTTTGAGATATTTAAATTTTTTCATATAAAGTTTATTCGAACAATCTTTTACTATATATATTTATTATTTAGTTTAAATAGATGCTAAATTCATTTTTATGAAAATTCTTTTGACTGGTGGAGCCGGTTATATTGGCAGCAATACTGCCTTATCTCTTTTAGAAAACGGACATTCAGTATCAGTGGTAGATAGCTTAGTTACTGGTACAAAAAAACTTATTCCTCCCCAGGCAGATTACTACAAATGTGACATTGCCGATGTAAAATCAATAAATGAAATTTTAAAAAAAAATGTTTTTGATATCGTCATGCATTTTGCTGGATTAACCAAAGTAGATGAGTCCGTAAAAAATCCCGAAAAATATATGTTTAATAATTACGAAAAATCTAAAATGTTTTTAAATTGTTGCTTCGAAAATAATTTAAAAAAAATTATATTTTCATCAACCGCAGGAGTTTACGGAGACGTAAACTCAAAAAATTTAAAAGAGACTGATAATTTAAAACCTATTAATCCATATGCAATTTCAAAATCTAAAATCGAAGATTTTTTGGTAGAAAGTTCTCAAACAAAAAATATTTATTACACAATTCTAAGATATTTTAATGTTGCTGGAGCAGATAAAAAAAATAGATCTGGATTGATATCAAAGTCTTCAACAAATTTGATTAAAGTATTGTGTGAGGTAGCGTTAAAGAAAAGGAGCAAATTTATTATTAACGGAAATGATTATAAAACAAAAGATGGTACTCCTATAAGAGACTTTATCCACGTTTCTGATATTTCTAATATACATGTTTTGACTGCAGATTCTCTATTAAAACAACCAACATCAGATATTTACAACTGTGGCTACGGACAAGGATATTCTATAAAAGAAGTAATTAACGAAATGGAAAATATTATTAAAAGCAAATTAAAAGTAGAAATAGGACCACGTAGAGAAAGCGATATAGTTGTATCGGTTGCAAATAGCGATAAATTTGTAAAAAAATTTAATTGGAAACCAAAATTTAATAATTTAAATTATATTTTAAAGACTGCTTTGGAGTGGGAAAAAATTAATTGATGAGTTTTAAAGTATTACAAGTTATTCCAGCAC
>MDTG01295375.1_pt1 | contig 11817 bp, 16 predicted proteins | sample 811421 | NCBI WGS metagenome assembly MDTG01 (sample SAMN05326645, study PRJNA326480) | marine metagenome | isolation source: seawater | place: Pacific Ocean: South East | collected 2011 | reverse complement strand
CCAAGGCTACGGGCGCAGTAAGAGTCGCCTTTACTGCTTCCAGGTTTTACACGGGGGCCACCTCCCTTGGCTTTCCCCGCTTGCCCGTAACTGACTTTTTTACCACTAGCTGTGACTTTTACTTTCGCTTTCCCTTTTCGTGGAGTTGCCATTGCTACTTCCTATTTGACCATGCCTGACTGCCAAAAAACGCGGCCAAAATGCCCGCGACACTCACAAAATACACCGCAGCCATATCACCGAGAATCGACGCCGCTTGGTTCATCCCAAAAAACTCACTGACAACCACCAACGAGGGGTAAAGCAGCATTCCCCACAGCGCAAACCAACTCATGGCTCTTTGTGCATTCGCTCGCTCATGCTGAAGCTCTAAGTCTTGGATAAGTTTTGATGTCTCAAGCTCTTCGTCGGAGATAATTCCATCCCCGTCCCTATCCATCATGTGCCCGTGGGCGCTACCGTCTTCTAGTCTCTTTGCTGCCATTAGTCGTATGTCTTTGTCTGTTGAGGTATGCGTTTAGGTACACAGTAGGCGCTAATGTTAGTTTGCCGTTGCACTCTGCGATCTTTGACCAAATCCACCTTGCCGGTTTCTACCCATTGTGCGAACTGGTTACATCTCTGGATATTTCGGAAATAGAACTGATCGGCAATCGGTTCACCTTCAACAAGGACTACCAGTAAAAAAGCCATGATCATCCGTACACCTTCACCATAATTGCAAAACCTCCGGCGATTATCGTTCCACCAACAATTAGCGTGGTGCCTCCCACGAGCATTTGGTTTACCAGATGTTGTCGCTCCTTCTTCTTGCGAGCAATCATCCTCAAGTGATCCTGCCTATCACGATCCTGTTGAGCTTTTGCGGCCTTGAAATCATCGAGGAGCTTCGGATCTGCCACGAGCAGGAGGTCATGGACTGACTGCCAGTGACGTTCGTATTGGCGTTTAATCATCTGCAACTTGAGGATCTCGTTCTGAGTGAGTGGCTTGAAGGTGCTTTGACGACGTTGAGCCTCGAAGTCAGTAATGCCTTCTCCGAAGTCACTAATCATCCCCATGATTTGGTGGACGCCTTGCCCAGTCTCGTTGCATTGAGCTATCAGCCCATTCAGGGCCGAAAGAGTGGCTGTGGCTGCCGCGATTGACTCAATTACCATGGCTTACACTAATCGTTAGTTTTTGTAACTAACGAATCACTCTAGAGTCAAGCATTCCACTGCGAATAGCGTTCATTTGCTTTTCGTAATCGCTCATGCCTGCGCTAACTGGCTCTACCAAACCAGAGTAAGAATCCAACATTTGCTGACCAAGCTCGCTGTAAGCCGGTTGAGGCTCTTCTTCCAATGAGCCTTTGTTCATCGCTTTTCGAGGATCTATATCTGCCAATGAAGGCATCTTCGGAGTAGCCAGTGAAGGCAGTCCTGTGCCGGACAACATTCCAGATGCGTCCTGCACACCCGCCTGTTGATTGATCTGCTTTAGCATAGTCGCGCTATCAACCATGCCGGTAGGCGTAACTACTGCGGGGTTATTGATAAAACCTAAAACGCTGGTTCCGTACTTGCTGTCCAAGTCACTAAGCATGTTTGCTGTGTTGCCTGCTTGACCGCCACCCAAACCGCCGAAGGCGTTAGACACTCGGCCCATCACACTACTTAATAATCCCATTATCTAACCGTCCTTGTGTCTAGCATTCCGCTCATTATGGCGTCCATGTCTTTGTCAAACTGACTCAACGCCTCTTCTTCAAGCCTCCCACCCTGACCGGCTGCAAGCTCTAACTTTTGGAATGTTGAATCTCTTAAAACATTCCCTATTCGGTTAGCGCCTATTGCCAAATTAGATTTAATTGTTGGTGCGTCTATAATTCCTTGAAGAGCGCCAAGTACAGCCCCTGGGCCTCCTCCAGTTGCTGCACCAGCGGCTGCTTTGATAGGAGCGCCGATACCAATTAAGTCTCTGTTGCCAACTCTGGCTGCTGCTGGGTTTTGTATTTTTCTTTGTACTTCCGAAACATTGCCATACGCAGCATTAAGTTGAGCCAGTGCGGGATCGAGCATCTCTAATTGCTCTCTAGCTGCCTTTGCTATGGCTTTTAAGGTGGCTTCTTGAACATCGTCTATCTTTCTGTTGTCGCCCAACTTTTTGTCGTAACTCACGGTCTTGTAAATATTTCGCTTTATTTTTGCTACGTCTTGAGGTGTCAGCCGACCACCGGCAAAGAAAATGCCGTCCATCATGTCTTCAACAACTCTGTCAATTTTGTTCATGTTGTTTTTAGCGTTAGGGCTAAGTGGAACGAAATCTCTTTCAACCTCATCGACGTAGGTAAATAACTTACTCGCGGGTATTTCAACGTCTTTCTGAGTTAATGCGCCTTCTGCCTCGCCAATAGCAGCGCCTAGTTTTTCTTTCTTACGCTGGACTTTCTCTACACTTCTTTTTGTTGGTGTGGCACCAACTTCTATACCCGCGTCGAGCAATCTGGCCCTTTCTGCTTCGGGCAAAGTAGTGCTTGGCTTCATAGCGCTTTGGTATAGCTTACGAGATATGGGCTGACCCATAACTTGTTCTAAAACGCCAACCGGCGCTCGCACTGATCCGCTCAACGGTGCTAATCCAGAGCCAGCATTCATTACGGAGTCTGCTATTTGTGTGTCTTTTCCACGGCTTTTTAATCCCGCTTTGACTCCCGCTCCCGCTCCTGTCGCCAAACTTGCCACGTCAAGCATCACACCGGCAGGGTCTTCCATTAGTGATCTTTTAGCGTTGTCTAAAGATCCGTATCTTTCATCTAAGGCACCAGCAAACGCTTCACCTTCGTCTTGCCCTTCAATCTGATAACCCTCTAAGCCTTCTACGGTAGTAGGTCTTTCTTGCAAACCTATGGCGTTTCCAAAACTGTTCAAAGCTGCCGTGGCTTCTGGCCCTACAAACTCATTTAGTTCTTGGGCTGCGTTGTGAATACCGCTTTTAGCTAAATTACCCATAGCGTAAGCGGTGTCGATAGGATTCATTACCGCTTGCGCTGTGTCTGCCGCTACGTTGTAGAGGCTTGATGGTATGTTGCTAACCATCGTGCCTATGTCAAAGTCCACCGGCCCCTGCGGTTGCTGCTGCGGTTGCTGCTGCGGTTGCGGTTGCGGTTGCTGCGGTTGTTGCTGCGGGTACGCCGCTTGAAATTGCTCAAGCACTTTCTGCGCTTTGTCGGGCTGACCCAACTTTAAGTATCTGGCGTATCCTTCTTTATATTGCTGTCTTGTCAGTGCTGGTTGAGCCATTATTAATCCTGCCTAATTAATACCAAACATTGCGTCTAGGTCTTCTTCAGACTGTGGGGATTGCTCGATCTCTTCAATTAATCCATCAAAGTAGGCACTGCCTTTGTAAGCTCTTTGCGGATTAAACAGGACGCGACTGTGTACACTAGTGCCGTAAATGCCGTCCATTTCATCTAAGTTGAACTGCAACCTGTCAACGGACTCATCGTATCTTTGCAACACAATATCTAAGTTTTCTGACAACACATCCGCATCGTCAAACTGGTCAAGGTTTGCTAGAACAGCTTGTAAGAAAGCTAATTCTTTCTCAGTAACCTGACCTAAAGCGCCGCCGGTTTTGGATTCTTGACGCATTTCGTTGATTTGATCAAAACCGATGTTTGCCTTCAGCGTGGTTAATACATTACGCAGTGTTCTTGCATCTGTGCCAGGGATAAATTGGAGAACGCCTCCTTCCTCAGTTGTGAACTGACTTAAAAGCTGTTTTGCTTTGATGACGTTTGCTTCAATTCGGTCACGCTTGCTGGCAAAGTTGCGAATGGCTCGCGCCGCAAACGGCCTTTCTGCGTAGTACACACCTGCCGCTTTTGTGAAGTCTTTAGATACAGCCAGCATTTCTTGTTGAGCGAGTTCTGTATCAAAGTCAGAAGCATAGCCAATGGGAGTTCCCGTCGTTTTGTTAACCATAATAGGTCTGCCATTTGCGTCGGTTGCCAATGCTATGTTGTCTTTTAATTCCAACGCATCAAAAGCCTCAGAACGAGGCCGCCCCTGCTCTATCAACCGTTGTGCCGCTGCGGTTGATTCGACTGAGTAAAAATCTGGGTTAGGAGATTTGAAAAAAGAACCTTGATTCGTTGCATTCAAACGGTTAGTAGCAGCTACATATCGTTGATTGCGAGCAGCCTCTAAAGCGACAAACCGACCATCCTTTGCTGCGTCATACAACTCCGCATTTTTTCCGTTGAGCTTATCAAGTTCTTCTAAACGAGCTTCATGGCGTGACTGCGCTTCGCGACTTGGATCGTTACTAAAAGCTTCCCCGCCAGACAAGACGTTAAAGGGCAAACCGACGGTGTTTCTCGCCACATCGGTTACGGTGTCTCTGAAGCGAAACATTGGGTCACTTAACTGTTCCTGCGCTCTTGCGGTTTCTCTGGCACGCTCTTGATCAACCAATCTTTCATAGTATTGGCGTGTCGAAGCCGCAGGGTCTCTGTATGTTTGCGCGTTAGGCAAAGGTGGCCCCATTTGACCTGGAGCTAGTTCTTGCGGCGTGCGAGGCAAAGCACTCATAGTTTGTTGTGCAAACTCTTGCGCTACTAAGTTTCGAGGCGGCGGCGTATATGCTTGCGTAATTGGCTTGGTCTCGTTTAAAAACACAGCGTTAGCAAGGCTCTCTTCATCTTTAGAGGACACAAGATCCAACGCGCCACGGTTGGTAAAGCTGTCGGCTATGTAACTAAATAAACCCATCTTTTTTCCTCTTTAGAACCCAAATCCAAAGTTCGTGCTTCTAGAACTCCCAGTGCTGCTTGAGTTGGCGCTCGACAAGTTGTTAGGCGCTCCAATCTGCTGATTGTAGTATTGCAATGCGTTGTAGGGAGCCATCCCTTGGCGAAAGTTGTAGTTTTCCATCTGCTGATCGTAGTCGCGCATGTATTGGCCTGACCCTTGCGCTCTGTCCAAGCCAGAACCCATCATGCCTGCGCCTGTGCGCGACATATCCATGCCAGCTTGACCTCCACGGAAAGACAAATTCGCGCCGAACTGATTGTTGGCTGTGTTGGAATTGAAGGCGTTGGCCCCCATGCCGGTGCCAAACTGTCGAGCATCGTTGTAAGCTGAAGCTCCAAACCTTCGAGAATCTTGGTCTCGATTCAGATTCGCTTGCAGTTGATCGCCGCCCATGCCGAAGCCTTGACTGCGTAACTTATTTTGCTCTCCGGCGTTGAACTGACTTGCGTTTTGTTCAAAACCCGCGTTGGTTCTATTTGCGTCTTGCGTGAATCCCGCGTTTGCCGCCATTGATGCTTGATCAAACCCCGCGTTTGTTCTGTTGGCGTCCTGAGTGAAGCCAGCGTTTTGCGCTGCTCTACTTGATTCAATACCTAACGCTTGACCGTATGCTTGTCCGCGCATTGAAGCTGCAACATCAGAAGATCTATCTGCCGCACCCCGCGCAGCAATAGCGTCCATGACAGCCCTGCGACTTGAACCGCTGTTCCCAGAGGCAGCGGCGTTAGATGCGTTACCTGTTAACTGGTTTTCTTGGAGGTTTCTGTTTATGTCGCGTGTCGAGGCGTCTATCTGACCCTGTAAAACATCGTTGTTAATGTAGTTGGACAAATTGTTTTGATTAAAGCCTTGATTTACAGCGGCGTTCATTGAGGCGCTGCCCATGCTCGCCGCGTTCATCGACGCTGGCCCAGCGGTGGACGCGGAGTTACCCATCGCATTTGCCATGCCAAAATTAGCACCGCCACCCTGCGCGGCATTAAAACCTTGAGCGCCTCCGGCGTATTGATTGCCGGTGTTCATAGCAAATCCAGCACCTGCACCTGGGCCTGCGTTCATGGCTTGGTTGGCGTAGTTCATCGCGCCCCCGAAGCCCTGATTCATCATGCCGCCGCCTTGCGTCATCATGTTGCCGCCAGCGTTGGCTATCTGGTTGCCGCCTGCAAACTGATTGTTCAGCGAGGTTTGAAGGTTAGGGTTGATGCCCGCAACGCCCTCAACCGGCATGCCTCCTTGATCGTAAAGATCCTTAGCCTGCTGCCTGCCATACTGCAAATACGGCTGCTGCGAAGGGTCTACATAGGTGTTTGATGCACTATTAGAACTGCTTTTTGATTTACTGCTTCCGAATGAAAATAAACCCATATTCTTTTCCTATGCGATATGCGTCCAAGCATTTGTGTCGTAAAAATAAAGACCTCTACCAGACCCAGGGTTCCAACCCGTACCGTCAGCAAAAACAATCTGACCAGTAACGGGTTTGGATGGCTCAACGGTTAGCACCGGCAGAGTTGTTGTTTGAGATGCCACAGTAAAACCGTTAGCAATCCTGTTAAGCTCTTGCACTAGCCAGCTTCGTAAGCCAGTAGCTGTGTCAGCGGCTGTAGATGAGGGTATGTAGCTCATCGACCCGCAACCTCTTGAACGTCAATATCGAGGCCGGTCAAACGCCAGTAGTCGCTTGCTGAATTTGACGAGATTCGCAACGCGAAGTACCTCCCGCTGGTTCTAAAATCAATTTTGTGATCCGACTCTACGTTGAAGTTTTTTAAAACTTGCCATCGGATGCCGTCTTGAGGGGCGTCAGAAATACCGACTTCGATTTGAACGGTGCCGGTTCCCTCCATTTGGGGCATGATGCCTTTAAGCTGCTTAATGTTTTTTGTGGACTGCCCAATCACTTGGTCTAGGTCAATCTTTGTGGCCTCCAAGAATGCGTTCATTGAGGTGCCGCTCAAACCGTTTGTGTCTTTCAGCATTCTAATTTTGCTGTCGGTGTAGCACGCACCAAACACACGAATGTTGTTAGCTTGCGTACCGAGGCTGACGTTTGACCAGTAGTCGCTAGATGTGTTCCATGTCGCCGTCGAGTTAGTGTAATTACCAGACGTATCCATCTTGTCCGCAACGGTCAATGCTCTGACGTTTGGCAGATCAATAAACGTGAACGCATCCTGCACATAGTTATAGACCAAAGCGCGGTTAGCAGACTCAGCATCTGTGGCGTCTTGATCTGCGTAGCAAATATAAATTTCTGCGGCGTCGGGTATTGTTTGGCAAAAGACAGACCGCGTATCGGCTAAGTCGTTGAAGAACGTCCGTCTTACTTTGTTGTCCACCAGTGAGCGTTTGTTCGATCCATCGTGCAAGTAGATGTCGTTCTGTCCCACCACAACGTGCCCGTTAGGTATCGATGCCACAGCTCCACGGTTGATAATGCCGTCATCGCTGAACACTTCTCGAAAAGAGAAAACCAGCGGGAAGCCAATAAAATCCATGGCGTACACGCCGCGCTCGGCGTAAATGATGTTGGAGTTGTTTAGCGTTAGTTGATCGACCAACTCGCCGTTCGAGCCGCCGAGTGTTGTCTCACCTGACAAATTAGTTGTGCTAGTGATATCGTAGCTACTTGGTATGCCGGAGGGGTCATACTCGTCCGACCATCGGACGGTGTATGGTCTCTTGCTGCTTCCAATCTCATAGCCAGCCATAACCAAAAAGCTGTTAAAAGGTTTTAAGCAGCCAGTGATCAACCCGCTGGGCCAAGAAGGTAGGTCTGCAAATCGAGAACCGTTTGGCAGCATGTACTGCGGTGCCTCAGCACCGTTGTTCATCATCATAGCCGTACCTAACTGCGCCCCCTGCCAACGGGGTGAGTTCGAGTAGTTTGTGTTGTTTGAGGTTTTGGTCACATTAGTCACCGTAGTCCCGTCGAAGCGATAGAGCTTGTTGAGACTGCCGATGACTAACGTGTTATTTCCGCTGTAGAGCCAGCCTTGAACATGCGTTGGCTGAAACGATAGCGATTCTCTTACGCTGTGGCCTAGTGCTTTGCCGATGCGCCCGCTGTGAAACGTCACATTGTTGCCGCTTGGGAATTGCGTTAGCTCTAAATCGTAAGGGTCAAGATCTGAGACTATGCCGCCAGCGCCGATTTTTCTAAGTGGTATATACGCCATTAGACAAAATCCAATTCCAGAACGCCTGAACCGTCCCAGTTCGCGGGCATACTCAGAAGCGCCCACGTCCACTGAGTGATTGTTGGCCCAGCGTTAAAGTTAAAAAGGGTGGTTGTGTTTTTTTGCCCAAGCGAGCTTTCGCTAACAGATGCGAAGAAATTTTGAGCAAGAGTGCCCGAAAGTGTGACGGTAAAATAATAGGCTGTGTTGTTTTTTACGCTTAAAGAGTAAGCGCGAACCGCAACAATGTTGACGCCGTTTAAAGTCGATGGCGAAATGCTTCCAAAAGAAGCCCCTGTGAAACTTGAGTATCCACGGAACGACATACCTGTGACGTTTTGTATGCCTTGCGTAAGGCGGTGGTTTGCTGACCACACCAGTGTGCTGCCGGAATAAACCTCGGCTATTGCCGTCGAGCCTGAGTAGATCTGTGTGATTTCTGTCGATCCGCTGTAGATACTAGGCATGCTAACTAGTCACAAAGTAAATAGTGTTGGCGTTGGGCGACCCAGGCAGCGATGAAACAACCGCGATAGATTTACCGTCAACACTTGCTGCGTCCACGTTACTGAGAGCGAAATCTAGCGTTCCGTCACTGTCCTGATAGGTGACAGCTATGCCACCTGTCTCAGAATTGTTAGTCGTCACCATTGCGCCGACAATGTCTTCGATAGCTTCGTCGTTGATGCTCACTGCGCCGGCACTGACCGTAAAATCCGTACTTGAAAAAGACGCCACGCCCTTGTTTGAGGCTGTGGCGTTTTCTGCGCTGTAGGTGATCGTGCCGCCTGCCTCAGCCACATTTATGCCCTCACCGGCACTAAAAGTTAACGTGCCGCCCAATGATATGTTTGTTGTTGAACTGCCCTCGGTGACCGTGATGCTTGAGTTTTCAAGTTTCGGGTTTTCAATAGTGCCATCGGTAATCATGGAGTTTGTAACTGAACCGACTGCAAAATCGATTGTGTTGTCACCTGTACGATAAGTGACGGCAATACCTGTTTCGGTATTGCCGGTGAGCATTCCACCCACCGTATCCTCAACAAAAACCTGTAGCGAAGTGCCATCAACGGTGTAGGCGTCTGCCTCCATCGTGCCGTCTACGTCCACGCTGCCGCCGATGTTCAGAGACGACGCAGTCAAAGCGCCTGACAAAGTGATCGCGCCTGTTGTTATTAAATTTGTGGAGGGGTTGTACTTCAGGCCGGTGTCGGTTTCGATTCCTTGACTGCCGGTAGCTGCGTCTACAAGCGTAATAAAAATGTTTTCGTTGTTAGAGTTGTTTGCTGTTGCCGTCACTCTTGTCGCCGTTGTGGCGGTTGTAGCGTTGCCGCTCAACGCAGCCGTGATAGTTCCGGCTGTGAAATTACCAGAGCCGTCGCGCTTGACGATCTTGCTTGCTGTGTTGGCATTCGTTGCGTCGTTTGCTGCAGTCACCGCGCTGTTGATAGCCGTGTGGGTGCCGGTGACCGCGCCGGTTACGTTAGGAAACGTGGCCTTCACCGTGCTTTTCAGCAAACGAATGTGGTTGTCGCCGTCGCTGATGTTGTCAGAGCTTGTGGGGTTCGACGCCACCAAGCCGCTGATGAATGTACTAGATTCTAAAGCCATTATTTTTTCACCTTGTTCATAATGCCAATTGCACCTCTAACCCCAAACGAAGCTGCGATAACAATGGACAATCCCGTTTGATACCACTGCGGCATTGTCTCCAAAACAACAAAACCTTCACGTACATAAGGCACGGCGCTAGGAATAAAAGCCAATATCAAAGGTATGCTGAACAAAATTGTTAGCCACTCATCTTTCCAGCTTTGATTACTGGCCCGTGCCATTGCGGTTTCCCAATCAGCCGCGCTTTTGGCTTGCGTCTTCATCACAGAAGCTTCCGCTTCCGCTTTCGCTTTAGTCTTTGCGGTCTTACCCTCTAGCCAAGTTTTGCCTAATTCAGCCACTGGCCCTATGACTGCTGTGAGTAAACTCATACCGCTACCCCGCTCGCCAACAGACCGGCGAATACCGTCATACCGATCCAAAAAAGGCGCTCGCCTTTGCTCAGCGTGAAACCCTGTACGGCGCTTTGCTGTTCAAGATCTCCAACGCGCTCATCTAATTCGTTTACCTCGGTATGCATCCGCTCGTTGTTCTTCAAAATCGTTGTCACCCGCTCCTCGATACGCGCTAGGCTAATCAGCGCATCGTTAATGCTGTCGAGCTTCGCCTCGAACTTATCTAGTCTTGTTTCGACATCCATCAGTACGTCCATATGACTGCGTCGTTTTCGCGTGTATCGACGTGTACGAACGTATTCGCTATGCCAATGCCTTTAAAACCCAAGGCGATTGCGTTTTTAACAATCGTAAATCGCTCAACTCCGTTGCGTATTTTGATGTCCGCAGCGTTTCCAAATGTGTGCCGCCCAGGCTTTTCTTTTGCCGCCTCAATACTATGAAGCGGTGATCGATAACCAGAAGTCACGATGAAAGGGAACCCACAAACACCGCGCAGATCATCGAGCGCAGACACGAAATCCCAGCGAATCTCATTCTCGCCGGTCTGCTGGCACGCAAAGTCCTCGATGTCGAAGTATCGAAAGTCCATAAAAATCCAAAGGTTTTTGAGTGCTGTCGCCGGACGGCGGTGTAGCAGGGTTGCTAGTTGTCGATTCTACTTAATGTTGTTTATTTATCAACGGGTTACAGGTATCGGCATTTTATTGTCGCCACGGTTATGCTGTCATCCACCTCGGCGTGCGCGGTACTTTCTAGCGTGGCCTCGTAGTATCCCGATGCGCGGTCTTGATCCATATGGTGGTTGTAGATGCTGCTGTCCTTGTGGCACGCGACTTTATAACCTGCAAGGCTCAACGTGCTTTGAAAAAACTCTCTTGTCTTTTCTATGTAGGCCGTGTCGTAGAGCCAGTTTTTACTGCCGTTGGCGTCAGATCCATACAGCGCGTAAGCCCACAGGATATAGCTGTCATCGTCTGGGGTAATCAGGCCAGCGGCAACGTGAATCGGGTGACCGTCTTTTTCCCAGTAAACTACTTTGGTGTTTGCTTGGCCTAAGTAGCCCTCGTACTCTTCGCGCATTTTTGCGCGTTTGGTGTTGTCATCCGCAGGGCTGCCTAAATAGCGCCAATCAAACGTACCCGCCTCAAGGATAGGTTGGCTCTGATTAAAAAGGCTATCGAAACCAGCCGGTAGCGAGGTGCATTCCGTTATTGCGTACATTGTTTACTCCTAGTCACCGCTAACCCCGCCGTAGAAATCATTCATAGAAATAGACCCACTCGTCGGCACGTTGTTATTCGCGGTGCCTGCGTATTTGCGGCGAACGTTGTAGTATCGGAACTCAGTTCCTTTTATGTTGACTGTAGACTGCAACGTGCCTCGCTGGTAAGTAAAATTGCTGGCGGTGGTGCTGCTGCTGTTGCCTAAGCCGTTAGCCACTGCGCTGTTATTCCACGTTACTACGCCGTTTGTGCTGTTGATGGTTAACCATTGATAAATAGGGTTGGAGGTAGAGTATTGATACGCGCCGTAGGCGTTCACATGCGAGCCATTTCGATAATACTCGCTCATCGATATAGGATTACTGCCGCCGTACTCTGACTGCACCTGCGATAAACTGATAGCTCCAGAAGTTTGTAAAGTCATCAGCTAGTCCAGAGCGCATTGCAAACGGCCTGCACGGCGGCGTCTTCGCCGCTTATGACGGTGGGCGTACTGACCTTGTTGCCATCGCTGTCAACGGTTTCGGTGTAGCGGTTCAAAATCAGTTTACGATCAGACGTAATAGGCAGTTCTGCGTCTTCGGAATCATCAAAAGTTTCT